>ERZ807291.10141-NODE-10141-length-9989-cov-5.966680_pt1 | contig 9989 bp, 10 predicted proteins | sample MGYA00521257_ERZ807291 | MGnify/ENA primary metagenome ERZ807291 (study PRJEB31413, sample SAMN03169783) | marine metagenome | biome: Marine; feature: Water; material: Subsurface seawater | place: North Sea | collected 2011-04-28 | depth 1 m m ... | reverse complement strand
GATGTGGTAGCCATTTCTCAGGCTCCCTCTCCGGAATCGAACCCTAATTCTCCGTCACCCGTCAACACCATGGTAGGCCACTACCCTACCATCGAAAGTTGATAGGGCAGAAATTTGAATGATTTATCGCCGGCCGTTTTATAAAGCCATGCGATTCGGATAGTTATCATGATTCATCCTACCACGCCTATTCGAAAATAGACGATTGGTTTTTGATCTAATAAATCCCGCTTTTTTTTTAATATAACCAACTTTTAAAAAAGTTATTTATAAAAAGAAAAAGCAATGGTGCATGTATTAGCTCTAGAATTCCTACGGTTATCCACGTAGCGCCGCACGATCAAATAAACTATAACTGTTTTAATGAGCCATTCGCAGTTTCACTGTACAAAATCGTTTGTACTGAGACATGCATGGCTTAATCTTTAAGACAAGCATATGACTACTGGCAGGATCAACCAGGTATCTGTGATTCCAATAACGCGGGTCCTCTTATAAATTGACCTTTTTTATGTTCGCGCTTTTTCAGCTGTAAAACTTTCATTTGTTAAGAAATAAAAAAAATGACATCGGTCATTTCAATCAATATACTCACTAGTTAAAAAAAAAATCAATAAACGATGAATAAAGAATTAATTTTTTTTTTCTATTCATTTTTTATGTATTTTTTAAGTAACATGATATCGCATTACTATAAAACCTGGTATATTATCGTCCCAGGATATTCTGTTCACTCATAATTGACGTTCTAGTAATCGATTCTGTTTTGGAAAAATAGATACAGCAAAATTATGTTTAATTTTTTGCTAATGTTATTCAAAAAGCGTTCTTACTAGCTCAATAATGGTGGTAAAAATAAAACGAACATGCATGAATTTGGATAATTGCTTCTTTTTTTTACCTATAGTTAAATGGAATAAAAAAAAAGTGAAATTTCTCTTAATTCACATGGTTTCGTCGTAGAATATTGGACAGAAGTGATACGTGACAAAGAGTTGATTTTTCCTTTCACAGGTTCTAATAACTAGACCTAGAAGAATAATTCAAAAGTATGTCAGTAATTCATCTGTTCAATTTTGACTTTATCTAATCCTATTATCAATAGAATTAAAAAAACCAAAAATAAAAAATACACGTCATTCAAACAATTCCTGGTAAAAACCATGTTATGTTGTTAAAGTTTTAGCCTTTCTCTTATTATTTGTAATAATGATATGATACACTAGAAATCTTTTTTATAAATACACATAGACATCTTGTCTAGTTAGTAAAAAAGAAATTAAGAAAAAAAAAAAAAGAAGTCAAAAGATTACAAGCTTTGTGCATTATACAGGCCTTTTTTCGATGATATTCAAGTCTTTATTCTTTTCTTATACATTTGTCTTGCTATTTATTGTATATTGGCTTCTTTTTTCCTATCAAATGGCGATATTAAATAGAAGGCCACTGACTAAAAAAAAGTGCCAACCAGCAAAATGTTTATAAAATCAAAATAATTTTTTTTATTTTGATTTTTTATCAAAGAAAGGCTTGTCTTTAATTGAATAGTTAAACAGGTAATTAAAAGATTCAATTTACTAATAAAATAATGAAAAACTTATTAGAAACTAAAATAAATAAATAAAATCCAAATTCTTATATTCTCTTACAATTGACATTCAACACGTCCTCATAGGGTTTAAAAAAGAAATTGAAATATTATTATATTAGAATATGATTAGAATAAAATAAATTGAGTTCGGGAAAATATATAGAATTATTATTCACTTATAAGGGGGGAGGTTTTTTTTTTAAATCTTTGGTTATTATAAACAAATGGTTTTACTTTGTTTTTACAACTAGATAAAACGGGCATTCCTTCGAAAGAGATCCTCCTATTATCATTTCAATTGGATATCCATAAATCTTACAATGAAAAAAAATAGATTGATTAATAAATAAATAATACCATAAAGAATAAAAAGTTATTAAAGAAAAAAAAAATAATTTAATGGCAACTAAAAGAATACAAAAAGAGTTGAAAGATCTCATGAAAGATCCTCCTTCCAACTGTTCTGCTGGACCCAATGATGAAAATATTTTTCAATGGACCGCTTCTATCATCGGTCCCGGAGATTCGCCTTATACAGGCGGTGTATTTTTTCTCTCCATCGTATTCCCGCCCGATTACCCTTTCAAACCTCCCAAGCTTCAATTTATTACCAGAATTTATCACCCGAATATAAATCAAAATGGTAACATTTGTCTTGATATATTACGAGATCAATGGAGTCCTGCTCTCACGATATCGAAAGTCCTCCTTTCAATCAGTTCTCTTCTGACAGATCCCAATCCAGATGATCCTTTAGTCCCAGAAATTGCTAGAGTATTCAAGGAAAATCGATCTCGATACGAAGCTACAGCAAGAGAATGGACGCAGCGATATGCTAATTAACACGGAATCAAAGGATTAAAAAAAAAAAAATAACATGTTAATATCAGGAAAAAAAAAAAATCAATAATATCGAACAAGTATAAAAGACTACGTCGAATTATTTCAGACTGGGATAACTGTAATATTCATCATCTAATAATAAAATTTTGCTAACTTGTTTTTTAATTAAAAAAGAAATTATAAACCGACTATTTGCTTTTTTTTATCTTTATTTTTTTTTATTAAGGTTGTTGTTTTTCACTTCATTCAGTTTGATATTTCGATGTGTTAATATCATATTGCATTTTTAAATATGTATATTTATATATTTTACCGACCCTTATTTTTTCAAATTAGCATTGGCTTAAAAAAAATAAAATAAAGAATATATAGAAAAAAAAAAAAAATAATTAATATAAAAAGAATTTTAAAGGATTTTGTTTTTAAATAGATCCGATATCAAAAATCTTTTTTTATTTAATAAATTAAAAAAATTTTTATCACCATTTTCTACAAAGGTAAGATTTACGTTATCGTATAAAAAGATAAATGACAAAAAGCAAACGCCTCAAGTATTATGACATAAAAACCTTGCAAATGTCTAGAGAAGTAGATAGATTTTATATTTTATTACAAAAGAGAAATACCGCCGTTGCTTGTAAAGACAAGTTGTCTTTAAAATATATTTATAAAATAAATTAATGAATAATAAAAATAGGTATATTGAATTAGGAAGAGTCGTAGTCGTTAATTACGGATCTAGTGTAAATAAAATAGGTATCATAGTAGATATAATTGACAAAAATAGATGTATCATCGATGGACCTTGTGGGCGTCAGGTAATAAATATAAAAAGACTCCTGGTTATAAAGCACAAAGTACAAATCAAAAGAGGTGAAAGTTCTAAAAATGTCCACCGAATTCTTACAGGTAATATTGGTAAAATTAACCAAATTGGCGGTAAAAACTATCATAAACCGGACGTAGATAATGATAAAAAACTTAATATGAAAATAAAAAGTTTTTTGAATTCAAAACTTTATCATATAAATTTAAACACTGGATTTTTAAAAAAATCTTATAAAAATAATACAAAAAACAGAGCTTCCGACTTCGAATCTTTCTTATTGATGATCGGTAATCAATTTAATAGAGTAAATAAAGATAAAAAAAAATTTGCTATTCCAAACAGTTATCTCGATTCAGTGAAGGAAATTGAAATCAATAGATACTGTTCTGAAATTATAAAAGAAGATATAAAAGCCGATATTTTAAAAAACAATAATAAAAAATTTATCTATAATATACTAGATAAACCTAAATGGAAATCTGGGATAGCTAAGATTTATCGAAGTAATAACGATATTAAAATAAAAGATTCATAATTTCACTGTCTTTGTTTTTATAAATAATTGCTCTCCGGCCTTTTATACATAACAGAATCATATAGGAATTCAAGATATGAAGCATTTTTAAATTATTTTTACTTTGTTTCGGGTTCTGATTGATTTTTGTAAAAATGCAGTTTTTGACCGAAACAGCTTGCGGATATGTTCTGTTGGAAAAATGCAATTCGGATTATAAATCAAAAGGCTTTAAAATATGCAGTTTTTATAATTTTAAAAATAAAAGCGATTCTCTAAATTCCTGTTTAAAAATTATTAAAGGAAAACTTCCTAAAAATCTTAAAAATTTTTTGATCAACAATGCCAAAAGAGACTCTGTATTGATAATCAATGATGTTAGATTGCGTAATCCTTTGATTAAAAAAATTGGTAAGAGTTTTTCCAAGATAATAGTAAAAAAATTATACTTTAGAAAGATAAGAGAAATGTTATCTTCTCGAATACTCGACAATGTACAAAATAATGAAAACAATAAAGTGCTTTTTCTTGCTCAAAACATTTATCGTAATAAATTAAAAATAAATGGGACTAAATTAGACAAATTCTTGTCACAGTCCATTCAGATATTAGATGAAACTGAAAAACAATTGAGTATATACGGCGATCGTTTGCGGGAATGGTATGGATGGCATTTTCCAGAATTAAATGATTTAATAGACAATTCTATCACCATGGCAAAATGTATTATTAGGTTTGAGACAAGGGATAAAATTAAGGTTTCAGATCTATCGGGACTTTTAGAAAACAAATTGATAGATGAATTAAAAATTATGTCAGAAATCTCCTCGGGATGTAATATTTTTAAAGATGATTTGAACAGTATACTTTCTCTATGTAATCAGATACTGAAGCTTGATATTTTTAAAAAAATGGTAGAAAAATACCTCAGGAATAGAATGTACCTAGTAGCTCCAAATTTAAGCTCTTTAATCGGAGAAAATATAGGCGCTCGTCTAATTTCACATTGCGGTTCTTTGTTAAACTTGTCTAAATACCCTTCTTCCAAAATACAATTGATTGGCGCAGAAAAGGCATTATACAGAGCTTTAAAAACTCGTAACCCGACTCCAAAATACGGAATAATTTTTAACGCAAAAATAGTAAATTCTTCTGACTTAAAGTTGTCCGGGAAAATAAGCAGAATATTGTCTTCTAAATCAGCGCTATGCTCCAGAATAGATGCGCTGGGAGAAAATAAATTCGGGGGAACATTTGGAATAAGAAATAGGATTTATATAGAAAAAAGAGTAAAGCAAATGTCTTCCGTGAAAAATAAGTTAGATTCTCTAATAAAATGATTTTTTAATAAATATAAAATTAAATATATACATCGATAATAAATTGGCTAATTTAAATGAAATTAAAAACATACAAATTTCATAGAATAATCGATTGTGAAAAAAATAGCTACTGGCTCTATAAGTTGGCTAAAAAAAATGTTTTAACAAAACATACCTTTGAAAATTTTACCCTATCAAATTTATCTATGATAAGAGTGATTGAACTGTCCTTCACTCATTTGACCAAAATCCAAGCAGTCGGCATACCTCTCCAAATATGCGGATTTGATATATTATGTTCAGCTCGGACTGGGTCTGGGAAAACATTAACTTTCGCGGTACCCATGATAGAACTTATTCACACTTTAAATTGGAAAATAGAAAATGGTACAGCTGGGATAATATTATCTCCGACACGAGAATTGACTTTGCAAAATTATTATATTTTTAAAGATTTGTTAAAATATCATAAAATAAAAGTCGGGATATTCATGGGAGGGGCGAATCGTAAAACCGAGATATTCAAAATAAAAACAGGATTGGTTATATTAACGGCTACTCCCGGAAGACTCTTAGATCATCTTAAATCATGTAAAGAGTTGATTGTAAAAAATTTACAAATTCTGGTCATAGATGAAGCAGATAGATGCATGGAAATAGGTTTCGAAAACGAGATGTTTGAAATTTTCGATTTATTACCGTTGAATAGACAGACCATAATGCTTAGTGCAACGCAGACAAAAAATATTAAAAACTTAATTGACAAATCTTTCAAAAAAAAGCCGGTTTTTTTTGCCGTTGATTCGATTCGGAATATAAGTGTTCCGAACATAAAACAAGGTTTTACAGTGTTAAATCAAGATGAAAAGGTAGGCCTTCTAATCAGTATTATAAAAAAAAATAAAGGTAAAAAAGTCATCGTCTTTTTTTCTTCATGCAACGAAGTAAAATTTTTTTCTTCTTTATTTCGTTCGATCAAAATTGCTGTCCAAGATCTTCACGGGAAACAAAAACAATATAAGAGAACTTCAGTCTTTTTTTCATTTTGCAATTCTAAAAGTTCTATCTTATTTTGCACAGATATTGCAGCTAGAGGGTTAGATTTTCCGATGATCGACTGGATAATACAGTTTTCCGCTCCCACAGATCCAAAGGAATATATACACAGAATAGGCCGTACGGGGAGAGGATCTACTGGTAAAGGTTATTCGTTAGTTTTCATCTTTCCATCGGAAATCGGTTTCTTGCGATATTTAAAAAAGAATGGTTTTATATTAGAAGAATTTAGATTTCCAATTCATAATATTTTATTCTTAAATTCAAAGATTTCAAATTTATTGAAAAAGAACTATTTCTTAAGTAAATTAGGTAAAGAAGCTTTTCAAAGTTTTATGAGCTCGTATAAAAATCATTTTCTCAAGGAAATATTCGACTCTACTAAATTAAATGTCAAAAGGATCTCGGTATGCTACGGAATGGATGTGAATTGATTCTAAAAGCTATAAAGATATTTATTCTTTCAGTCAAAATGATATTAAAAAAAAAAAATTTGATAGTAACCATTTTTTTTATAATAATTTAATAAATAATTAATAACATGGCAATTAAGACAGAGATGTGTTCTTTTTCTGGAAGAAAAGTCTACCCTGGCCACGGTATAACTTTTATAAGAGGAGATGGTAAAATTTATTTATTTCTAGGTTCGAAATGCAAAAATTATTTTTTAAATAAATACAAAGCTACTAAAATTACATGGACTTCTATTTACAGAAAAATAATGAAAAAAAAATAATTATTTTGTTTAAAGTAAAATATTGTGATTTAAAAAAAAACCACGACGGGAGTCGAACCCGCAATCTTCAGATTCGAAGTCTAACGCCTTATCCATTTGGCTACGTGATCATTTATAGTTTGTTGTATTTTTTAATTAAATTAAAATAATCTATTTTTGATATACTCTCGGAAATTTTTTTTCTGGCCTCTATATAACTTAAGACGCTTTTTTTCAAAAATTTTTGCTTGAGTTTTTTCTTTATTTGTCTATCATCTTGATCATTTTTAAATTTAATAAATTTAGCCGAATACAAAGGCAAATATTCCGTCCATGATATGTTTTTCATAAACGGATCTTTCTTCAGTTTTTCTTTGATTATTAGATTTTTAATATATAACACAGGATGGATATTTTTCATACAATCTATAATTATCTTCCGAATTTCCTTGATTCCTTTGAACGTCCCCATACAAGACACGGTGTTTCCTTGAATCAAAATATAGCTTTTTGTTAAAAATTCCAGAGCTCTGACAGTAATGCCTTTTTTACCGATAAGCCTTTTTCTTTTTCGAATAAAAGTATCTTTATTTCTGTTTAATCCTGATATTTTAATAATTTCACAAAACACATCGTCGTTAAAGATTTTTGCAGCTTGTTCAACGGATATTCCTCTTGAAATTAGTTTAAAAAAATCTCTACTTTTTATGAAATGATACGGGTCTTTAAGTCTTTCACTAGTTTTAACTTCCACGACTCCTAAATTAAAGTTTATTCGAGATATAATTCCAAATGGGTTTATAATTCTTTCTATTATTTTCCAAGTTTCTTTAAAATATATTTCTCTGTATTTTGGAAATAAAATAGACGTTTTGGAATCGGCTACAATAAATTTTTCTACATCATCACTCGATTTAAAATTGTCAAAAACCTTTTTGAAATTTTTCATAAATTGAACCGGTATCTATGATAAAATATTAGATCAATGCTTTGTTTTTTGAAAAGTATAATTGTTTTCAAAACTAAATATAATAAATTAGCATGCGAAAGCTTGTTAAGAATTGATAAAATATATGAAAAAAAAATAAAAATAAAAAACTCAATTATTAAAATGGTTAACGAAAAGGAAGAAAAAAGCTCTGAAGATTTTCCAGTTTCTTTTTTAAAAGAAATAATCGATGAAACCAAAATGGTTGAATGGCCTTCTGTTGAAAAATTATTTAAGCAGTTTGTAATAGTTGTCATAAGTTTAGTGGTTTCGGCTTTTTTAATCTTTTCGGTAGATGGTATATTTGCCTCACTGAGTCAATTTCTTTTCGAAGGAAAGGCCAGTTGATTTTGTTGTGTTTTATTGACTTTTATTCTATTAAACCTTAAAATATTATCGAAAAAGTATAATGAAATATCGTTAATAGTTTTTTTTTAGTAAAAAAAATATAATTAAATCAAATGAAAAATTTCATATATTCCTTTAATTATTTAATCCTATTCTAAAATAATAATAAACTATCCCTATCTGGTGATAAAAAAATGATTGAATTAAAAAAATCTATTTTAAATGTCAAAAAAAAACTTTTTTTTATTTCTATACATAATCTATTGATGAAAAATATATGGCGCTTCGGTAATTTCATTTACAAAAATATTAATATTTTTTATAAATTTTTTATATTTAGATTTAATATATTTTTATCAAAATTCTCCAAATTCAATGAAAAAATATTGCCAGTGTTTATAGTTTACATAAGGAACATAGTTAAAAAAAATATCATGCTTTGTAGAAAAACAAGGAAAAATTTTATGATAACAAAAAAAAAAAGATTCGGATTTGTCTCATTTTTTAAACATTTTTCAATAAACATGCCTTTTTTTAAATCAAAATTTTTATCACATAATGCTTTTAAAAACTGTAAATATAAAAAAAACTTTGATAAAATCTTTTCAACAAAAATCTATACTTATTTTTTTTGTTTTTTTTGTATGAATCATAAAAAGACATCTGAAAAATATTATTTTTTAGAAAATTTATTTTCTAAAAATAAGTCAAATATGGAAAGTTATTTTTTTCACGTTCATACAAGTAATCATCACAAATGTTATAAATGTCGTAGAAGGATTAGATCACGTCAGAAATCTTATATTTATTCGAGTTTTGTTTTTTTTTCAAAAATCTATTCAAGAACTATCGATAAAAACACATTATTTTATTTTCCTATGGATTTAGTAAAAAAAAAAAACTTAAAGAATTACCCTTTGGATTTTTTCGAAATTCATAATCAAATTAACAAAATGTTTATCATGTCTGATCAGCTAAGCGACTTTTATTTTGCTAAAATCGGTTTATTTTTCTGCATTCAATACATTAAAAAATTGTACATTAAAATCAGGAAAATCATTCTCGCAAAGTTTATCAAGTTTGCAAATAAAAGAATTATTCAAAGAAATTCGAGTGAATTCAAAAAATCAGCTTTTTCCAGAACAGATTTAAATATACAGTTTGAAATGTCCAAAATGAAAACATCTTTTTCATATATTTTAAAAACCCATGACTTTTATCCAGTATATTTTAGAAGATTTTAAAATAATGATTTTTATAAATATTTTATGAATACGTTTAATTCCTATAATACACTTCCAACTGACAGAAATGGTTATAATTTGTATAAATTAAAAATTTCGGAAACCGAACAGAAATTTTCTATATCTAGTTTTAAGAATGAGAATTTATTTAGAGAAACAAGCCTTTCTTATATAAAACCGAAAATAAAATTGTCTACTCTCAGTAAAAAAAGGTTTATTTTAAACCACGTAAGCAATTCATACGAAAATTGTTTTTCAGAAAATTTTTTTTTTTATCTTAAATTTTTAAACAATAACACGTTGTCTATTAGCAAAGCGAATAAAATTTTCTGTTATTTGATTTATTTTTTGAATAAATTTCGATTACAAAGTATATCCTTGAAAAAAACGATTAGATATCTCAGTTCCATTTACATGTTTAATGATTCAGAAAAAAAGATAAAATGCTTATCTTTAGCTTTACTCATCAAAAAACGTATCGGTTTTTATAACTTTATCCAATATTTAATAAAAAACTATGATAAGGTTTTGAAAAATAA
>ERZ807291.10134-NODE-10134-length-9996-cov-3.635650_pt1 | contig 9996 bp, 6 predicted proteins | sample MGYA00521257_ERZ807291 | MGnify/ENA primary metagenome ERZ807291 (study PRJEB31413, sample SAMN03169783) | marine metagenome | biome: Marine; feature: Water; material: Subsurface seawater | place: North Sea | collected 2011-04-28 | depth 1 m m ... | reverse complement strand
TAAGTTTTTAACTGAAAGAATCAGAGTTGCATTGGGATTACCCATCTTGTGGGGTGGGATGCATCCAACCTTTATGCCGGATGTGTGTATTGATGTTGCAGATTATATTGCTATTGGAGAAGTCGATCATGCGGTCATTGAATTCTTCAATCGAGTTGAGGCTCAAGAAGATATTCGCACCGCACCATCTTTTTGGATTCGTGAAACTCTAGAAGATCCCAAAGAGGGTGTGAAAACCATTATACACAAGAATGATCTTGCACCATTGGTGTCTCTCAATGATATTCCATTTCGAGATTTTCATACTCAAGAAGATAAGTTTCATGTGGAAGGCCTTAAGGTTGTTCAAGGTGATCCCTTTATCACCAACCCAGAATATACGATGTTGGCTTCACGTGGGTGTCCTTATTGGACGTGTACTTTTTGCTCCAATACGGTCACAAAACCACTGTACGAGGATTTGGGTAAAAACTTTCGTTTGCGGTCTGTGGAAAATCTCATTCAAGAGATGGAGTATGCTACGCAATTGTGTACAAACATTAAAGTTGTTCGTTTTGATGATGAAGTATTTCCGATTCGCAAAGCGTGGATTGAAGAATTCTCACAGAAGTGGCCATCTCGTGTTGGGATTCCATTCGAAGTTCTCGTTGACCCAAGAATGGTCACAGAAGAATCGTTGCGATTGTTGAAGAAGGCAGGGTTGCGCGCAATTTGTATGGGAATTCAGGCAGATGAACGAATCAATTTGGAGTATTACAATCGGCCCATCTCCAATGCCAAGATTTTAGAATGTCAGAGGGTATTTAGAAAAGTCGGAATCCAAGCCAATCTTCAAATCATTTGGGATGATCCATTTAGTACTGAAGCAGACAAAGATAAACTGTTTCACATGTTGATGGAACTGGAGCGTCCCTTTGAACTGTATTTATTCGGATTGACCATTTATCCACGAACGCATCTGGCACGTCGATTGTTAAGAGAAGGACACATTACCGAGCACGATATCGAAGGCATCAATACCCATGCGTTTGAACAGTTTCGAGTCGATTTAAACCATCCTCGTCCAAAAGAGGACCAGCGTTGGTTGGCTCTAATTGTGTTGATGAACAAAAATGTTTTGCCAAAAGAATTCATTTGGAAATTGTATGAGTCCCAGTACTTTAAAGATCACCCTGAGGTGTTAATCCAAGTGGCACAAGTTGTTAATCTTGCCAAAATGAGCCGTGTAGCCCTAGAGATGCTGATGCGTGGTGAAATGACACCTTTGCTCATCAAACGCTGGGTTAACCCGAAATCTTTGGTGACCATGTGATGAATGGTGGGCGTATCGGAAAGCGTGCTCAATTAGCACAGATGCGTCGTCGAGCAGTCGCTTGGAAGAACATGGCAACTTCTGCATCCATGCGTCGATTAGATGAATCATGGGTGCCTCAACCACATGCAGGTCATTTTATTATGACCTATAAGTGCAATCTAAAGTGCAAAGGCTGCGACTCCTGGAAAGTTTCAGAACACGATGATTTGACTGCTGCAGAATGGCGTACCGTTTTTCGTCAGATGCCCCATCTGGATTTGGTAAAGATTCTTGGCGGGGAGCCATTTGTACGGCGTGATATTGTTGAGATTTTGACTTCTGTTCGAGAAGAAGTGGATCCATACATTTTGCAATTAACGACCAATGGAATGCTGGAAGAGCGACTTGTTGAGGCACTTCATGCCATTGCTTGGCCAGGTTTACAACTCCGAATCTCTGTTGATGGTCTTCCGGAAACGCATGACACAATGCGTGGAATGGAAGGGTCTTGGGCGATAGTTGATCGTACAGTGAAACGGGTTGCAAAGTTGAAAGATCAGTATGGTTTTTCTTTTGGTATTAATTTTGCTGTAACAGACAAATCGATTGGTGATTTACCAAGAATGAGAGAATATGCCAAATCAGTTGGTGCCGATCTGATTCCTGGATTGGTCGTTACGCCATTTTTGGTTGGAACAACGCCTCCTGAAGAAGAGACACCTCGAATTGTGATGATTTCTGACAAACAACAGGCACTGGATGTGTTGACCCATCAAGAAGTAGGAACAAAGTCACAATTGCCTTTCTTGGACCATTTGTATTCTCGATGGGTAACCAAGCGTACTTTCTCAAAACAACTTTTTGAAGGGGCACATACTTTTCATTGTAGAGAACTTCAAGATTTGGTTTTTGTGACTCCCAACGGCGATTTGGTACGATGCTCTTTGGACCATAAACCCATTGGTAATTTTCGAAAGCAATCGTTTGATGATATTTGGAACGGTGCTGAAATCGCTAAGGCTAGACAGGTAGTGAAAGATTGTCCTGGGTGTTTACAAGCCAGTGTTCAGATTCTTTCAAGATTGTATGGTGGCTGTATCCTCAGTTGAAACAGAGCATGAACGACAGTTTGTTTTCCATGAAATGTACTGAATGATCCTATGAGTAGGCATCAGAAGTCCAACATGTACAGAAGACTCAGATTTTACGGTAACTGGATACTTTTGGTGTCAAGATTCACAATGATGTTGTTTGCTGCGCGTTGATCCAAATGAAAAATGGTATCGCTTAGATCAATGCGCACATCATCTGCATCGGGGCCATCTCCTTCAGGGTCGATATAGGCACGTAGTGTGACTTTTTTAGGCAATCCTACCGGTAGGGCAAAAGGGCCCGGTTGATTGAGTTGAATGGCATTTACCACTTCCGGATTGCGCGTTTGAGCTGTAATAGCATCCAGATGGATAATTCCTGATTCATAACCAGAGAACTGTACCGTTCCAGATATTTTCACAGGTGAGCCACCATTCAAGCCAGTGACGGCTTGGGAAATAGAACCTTTTACAAAAGGATCTTGTTGGGTGGGGATGCTTTTTCCTGTTCCATTTGTCATGATTGAGCCTCCACCAACCCAGTCTGCATCTGATAACAGTTGAGACAATGCGTCTCCCATAATGGCATGGCCCTTCGCAGTAGGATGCATTTCATCCAAGAACAAGTCTTGTTTGGGAAGTCCAGATTCAATAAAAAGTTTGGGAACATTTATGAGGGGTGCACCTTGAGTTTCCGCCACCAACTTCATGGCCTTACGATAGGGGGTCCACGCTTTTCCTTCATTTTTCTCTAGATTTAAATCATCTTCGTTGGCGAGCATAACAAAGACAATTTCAGCATCTCTTTCCTTTGCCATATTGACCAATGTCATGAGGTTATTCACATAGTCATTGATTTCAACTCGACGTGCTCCAACGTGGTTGCTTGAGCCAACTTGCCATGAAACAGTGCGAATCTTTTCTTGTTGCTTTCGTACTCTTAATTTCCAATCGGCCACTCGAAAAATGGCTGAATTTGAAAATGTGCGCTGCATTTTACCAACCCAACTTTCTTCAAAGCCCATAGTGGTTGCCAATAAATCTTTGTCGACAAAGGAATCAAAGTTGTTGTCTGACCAAATGTTTGCAACCACAAATAAATCAGGTTCTGTTTTTAAGCCTCTCAATCGAAGGAAATTAATACTTTGATAAGAGGAGTATCCAGGAACTGCAGCACAGAGACCTTCAACATCCTCTCCCAGATTGGTTGCAGCAACTTGAGAAAAGACTTCGCTATCTTCGACGCCAAATCCAAAAACACTGGAGTCTCCGGTGGTGATAAAGCGTTTTATACCCTGCGGCTTTGGAATGTCTATATCTTCGCCACGCATTCCCATAGAGTTGATGGTTACCGTGACACCTTGTTCATTTCGGACGCCTGGAGCAAATTCAAACAGCAAATACGGATTCCCCTTTAGAGTTGGTGCACCGTCTATTTTACTTGGCGGGGGCGATTCCCACGCATCCAGTTCCGCTTTGTAAAGCCTAGAAACCAAGGCTTCTGAGGTAAGCCAAAGTCCAAGTGTTGTACACAGTGTGAAAATGATCTTTTGTTGAGTATTCATTGTTGTGATCTCTGTTGAGGCGTCGAGGGAAGTGTAGAGTTGAGTTGTTCCAAGACCTGTTGTAAATTTCGTCGTGCGACGTCATTGTTTGGATCGAAGCGAAGAGTAGATCGAAAGGCTTGCGCAGCACCTTCTAAATCTCCGAGTGCAATTTTAATTAACCCAATCGAACCAAGTGCGGCATGCATTTGTGGGTCTTCCAGTGTGGCTTTGCGAAAGTCGATCTCTGCCTTCTCCCACAATTCAAGTCCAAAATGGATGCGACCTCTTAAAAACCACATGGTGGCACTGGGGGTTGATCGTTGTTGGATGAGTCGATCAATTTCCAATAGTCCTCTGGTCCATTCTTCCTGTTCGATGTAGTACTCCACAATCCCAATACGTGTTTTTTTATTGTCACCATTGGGTAATTCCAGTGCATCTTGCAAGAGGGATATGGATTTGTCAGAAGCCCCTTGTTGTTGATAAAAGGTTGCCAGATTGTAATGTGTAATCCAATTACCCATTTCAAGTTGTTGTGCTTCGAGTAACAATCGTTCCATGTCTTCGAGTCTATTTTGTAAACCGGCGACTCTGGCCAATCCATTTAACGCTTCTATAGAAGTCGGAGATAGTTCTTGTGCTTTGGAAAACTTTTCAACGGCCAGTTCAAGAAATCCTTCTCCCAAAGCAATCTCACCCAATAGCAACCATGCTTCTAGTGCGTTGGGGTCAATCATTTGTGCTGTGAGTGCATACCGTTTTGCTTCACTCCAATATGGTGATGATTGTCCGTCTATCTGTGCCTTTAGAATCTCTTTTTTGGCAGATCTGATATGGGGTGCGACAAGACTATCCGCCAATGCTTCAGGCAATGTATTTTGTCTCAGTGCTTCAAGGTTTCCAGCGATCCCTTCGGACAATAGAAACAGGTATTCTTTGCGGGTTTCTAATTCTGCATTGAGTGTTGAAACTTCATCAATGGGAATCGTTGGCCAAATCTTTTGTGCAGTGTCCACATAGTTACTCAGTTGTGTAAGGTGAGCAAAGGGAATCGGTGGCTGGTATTGGGGGGTAAAGTTAATCTCTTCAGAAGAGAACAAAGGGTATTTTCGAAAGATGATGTGTCCCAACAAGGACGGATTGTTTCTTTGAAGTCGGTCCTTGAAAAAACGGTATGTAAATGAAGTGTTGGATGCCAGCACGAGAATTGAATCGATATTGTTCTCGGGCATCATATACAGGGTGTTTGGAAACACCGCCTCAATTCGATGTGCGAGTGTTGCCAGTCCATTCTTTGGAATGAGTTTTAAATGGATGATGAAGGCTGCAATGCCTTCTTCCGATAGGGATTTTTGTATATTGACAATGTGTCGAGGGTGTAGTCCATCAGATAATGAAGATGGCCAAGGATGGTCTACTATGTCGATTACAAGATCCAGTTTTGTATTTGAAGTTAAAATAGATCCACTTGAACCCGTAAGCAGTTGTCGATTGGGATTTAACCAATCATTTTTTGCAGTTGGAATTGTCTCTGCTAAAATCCTCGTTAGTGAAGGTTGACTGACTTGAGCCAAGATTTGTTGTCCTTGGGACTCCTCTAGTTCGCTATTGACGAGTCCAGTGGCATCATGGAGAATTAGAATTTGCTCCATTCCTTTGGTGAGGTTTGCAAGCATTTTTGCATAAAATCGAGTGTTATTGTATTCGCTTGTATTAAGGTTCAAACGTGTGTTTTCGGTTATGACTATGTTTTTGGTGGCAATTGTTACATCTTTAGACATTTGATTTTTATTCCCCACAAAAAACCAGCCGTTCTTGTCCCACCAAACATAGGATGATTGTAAATGCTGTTCTTTGGGCCAATGTGCAAACTTTGAGACTGGTAAGGTGTTAACGATAGGGCCTCGGTCAGTAAGCAAACAAAAGAGCGCCAACGAGAAGGCTAGGAATGGACTGGCAAGCCTTCTAGTTGAAAAAAGTAGCCACAATGCACAAATGACAATGATACCCCATAGCTCTGGGCTGCTTGAACTGTATAGTGGGTGGATCAACAGCCCTGTCATCGTTCCAAACCAACCAATTCTTGAGATGGTGAGGCCCAGAACAAGAGATAGCACTATGGAGCCCCGTAAAATATGTTCACCACTCCAAGACTGGATACTTGCATATCCCATAAAGGGCCATATCAATACAGCAAGCCATCCCAATCGATGGTGCCATATGGTGGAGTCTTTAAACAATGACAAATGGATGACCCATCCTATTATTAGGGCTGTGCCGGCGTACAGTAAATGAGTCGAGGTGGGTTGAGTTACAGCAAATTGATGATTCCATAGTGCTGTAAATACAGTTCCCACCAGCATTCCTTGTAGTACTTCATCCAACTTCGTATGTAGTTTGAAACCTGTGAATGCGTCTTTATGTTGAAACAAGAGGATGGTAGGTATCAACCACAACCACTCTAGAGAAAGAGTGTTTAGGAATGTAGAAATAAAGGCTGTACCTGTAGTGATACCAAATATCAAGACTAGCCAACATAGCAGAGGCTGTATACGATTTTGCTCAGATAATGTGACTAATTTGGATGTTGAGTACCCAAGCCAAAAGGCAAGTAAGAGGTGTTGCAGTGCAAAACTGTGTGCAAGTACTATTGAGATATACAAGCAACTTGATCGGATAGTCAGGGGTTTTACAGGAACGGTTATTCCGAGTCCAAACAATCCAATCATCCAAAATGAATTTTGCAATGTCCATCCAAAATCTACAGTTGCCCATGCATGTAAACAGGCAAATGCACAACCCACAATAAAATTTTGGATCCAAACGATGAAAATGCTTTTACTGAGGTCGGTCATTAAATCACTCCATTCCTTCGGAGAGTTTGAGATAGTTGCTCAAACGAATTACAATGTATCGCTTTTAAATGCAGTTGTCTTTGAAATACTATTGACATGTCAAGTCGTAATGTAATAGTCTTGTGATAGGATAAGTGTAAACAAATTTTTTCCTGAGTGATTTCTATGGGTTTATTTGGAAATAACAAAGATGTCGTAGCTGTTGATATTGGTTCCAATAGCATCAAAATGGTTCAACTGACCAAGAATGGATCCCAGTATTCACTTGTCCGTTGGGGTGTAGAGAAGCTTGCTGCAGAGACAATTGTTGATGGTTCTATCATGAATACAGGAGAGGTTATTGATGTCATCAAACGCCTCACTGCTTCTGCAAGTACCAAAAATGTTGTGGTTTCTGTCAGCGGTAACGCTGTCATTATTAAACGGATTACCCTTCAAGCGATGTCAATGGACGAACTCGAAGAGCAAATTAAGTGGGAAGCTGAACAGTACATCCCATTTGATATCAATGATGTGAATATAGATGTTCATATTCTGGAAGGTGCCCATCCTGACCCAAGTCAAATGGATGTGTTGTTGGTTGCTGCTCGACGTGATTTGGTCAACGAAAACCTCTCTTTGCTTCAACAAGCCGGCTTGACCCCTAGTGTGGTTGATGTCGATGCGTTTGCCGTTGCAAATATGTTTAAGGTCAACTATCCAGAGTTGAACGAAATGGGTACAATTGCCCTTGTGAATGTTGGGCACAATACTGTAAACATTCATGTGTTGAGAGATGGTATTTCTGTATTCACGCGTGACTTGTCCTCTGGAGGAGGCGCTTTTACAGAAGAACTACAGCGCGCTTTGACCATTTCGAATGAAGAGGCTGAGAAGTTAAAAGTTGGTGACGATGACAATCCAATGACTCTCGAAGTTGAGCAGATTCTAGCTTCAGCGGCTGATGCTTTGGCCAATGAGATTCGTAGTACGCTTGATTTTTACCTGTCCACTTCAATGGATGGTGTCATCGATAGAATCTTATTGAGTGGTGGTGCTGCTCGGACTCCAAGATTTTCACAAGCCCTGTACAATCAGACGCGTATATCTGTTGAAGAGGTAGATCCATTTCGCAACATCATGATTGATGGTCCAGATGTGACCACTGATGTACTAGATGATATGGCGCCGCAGTTTGCAATCGCAGTTGGGTTGGGTGTTAGAGCATCTGATGGAATGGTCGATGGTGATGAAATCGGCGTAAACCTATTTCCAAAACGTTATTCTAGACGTCAGCAAGCCATCTTAGCTGAACTCCAGAGTGTTGGAGTTGTACTATTGGCGGTTGTGCTTGTTTGTGCAGCAATCCATATCGGTTTTGGGATGCAGGTCGACAAGGTTCGTAGCGTTAATAACACTCTGCAATCTAAAATTGAAGAGAACAAAAAAACTGTTAATCAGGTAAAGACACTTGAAAAAGAAAAGAAGCTGCTTCAAGAGAAGTTGAATGCCATTGAAGATTTGAAGCTAAAGAAAGTCGGACCTGTCCGATTGCTAGACGAATTGGCAATCAATTGTCCAGACAAACTTCAGTTGACTTCTTTGTCTGAGACGGGTGGTAAAGTGAAATTGACAGGTGTGGCTGCTTCATCACCAGATATCTCTACATTTATGAGAAATATTGAACAGTCAGATTTCTTTGACATGATCGTATTGCATACAATTGAGCAAGTTGAACAAGACGGAATTAAATTAAAAGAGTTCTCGATTACGACGGATTTCGTTGTTCCTGGTTTGGCTGAAAAGAAAGAAGAAGAAAAGAAAGGGGGTAAGCGATGAATCTTGACCCAATCATTGAACGTCTGTCAAAGATGACAAAGGCTCAACGTCAGGCTGCGTATATTGGTTCTTACTTTACAGTATTTGTGCTGTTTGCTCTTCTGTTCCTTTGGCCATCTTGGCAAAGTTATGGCGGCTATCAAAATCAGATCAATACTTTGCAAAGTGATTTGGACTTGGTGCAGCGTCAGGTGGGTTCCTTAAATGATCTCAAGACAGAATCTACGAAGTTGCAATTGCAACTCAACGATGCGAAAAAGGCCCTCCCAGCCGGAAAAGAGATTCCAGCATTAATCGCAAATATTTCAGAACGTGGTCGGAAAGTAGGACTGGAAATTTCGAAATTCAATCCGTTACCTGAAAACTATGATTCTGGGAATGAGTTTGTGGCTGAAGTGCCAATCTCATTGGCTGTTGAAGGTTCGTTCCATGACGTCGCAATTTTCTTTGATAAGCTGTCAGACATGGATCGTATTGTACATGTTAAGAATATTGACATGTCGATTACTACTGAGGATGCAGGACGTGCAAAACTGTTGGTTGAAGGAAAAGCCATTACATTTCGTTTTCTGAGTGACGACGAACGCACACAACGTAGTAAGAAAAGCAAGAAGGGGAGGCGATGATGAATAGTTTCCTTTTATTGTCATTGTTGGCGTGTGATATTGACGGTTTGACCGATATGTTTGGAGATGCAAATACTAGAGCAGAACAAGCAGATGCCATTGCAGTTGTTGAGCAGTCCAAAAAAGAAGAAGTGGTATCTGAAGAAGAAGAAGAGATTCAGTACACATACAATCCAAATAATAAGCGAGATCCATTTCAGTCTTTCCTTGCGACTGCGTCTGAAGACAGTTTGTTGGATAATATCCCTAGAACCCCATTGCAAAAGTATGAAGTGGGACAGTACAATCTTACTGGGATTATATGGGGAATTGATAGGCCAAGAGCACTTGTAGAAGATCCTGAAGGGATCGGGCATGTTGTTGAAGTTGGAACCTATATGGGTACCAAATGGGGTAAGGTTGAGTCGATAGAAGATGGGCTCATCATTGTAACCGAAGAATTACAGACCGTAGATGGTCAATTGGTGGTTAAACGCCAAGAGTTGCGTCCAGATAACACTGGAATGTGAAGTTTAAACAGTTTGAGAGAAAGTTGAAATGGAGAGACCGATGAAAAATCGTAGATTATCAGCAGTTGTTGGACTTGGAGTTGTTGGCTCAGTAATGGCGCAACCAGCTTATGCTCAAGGGCAAGCCATCGTTGTAGAGAGTGTCGCCGTGCAAGGAGACGCAGTGTCTATTCATTTGGGTAGTTCTGCGGAGGGGTCAGCCGTCAGTTCATTTTTACTGGATGGGCCTAGTCGGATTGCAATTGACATCATGGAT
>ERZ807291.10131-NODE-10131-length-9997-cov-5.849326_pt1 | contig 9997 bp, 7 predicted proteins | sample MGYA00521257_ERZ807291 | MGnify/ENA primary metagenome ERZ807291 (study PRJEB31413, sample SAMN03169783) | marine metagenome | biome: Marine; feature: Water; material: Subsurface seawater | place: North Sea | collected 2011-04-28 | depth 1 m m ... | reverse complement strand
AAAGAAGGAGAACAGAGAGCACAGATAGATTATCCAGACTATCAACATTCTTTAGCATATTATTGTATAAATAAAGACTTCGTAAACGCGGTAATGATTGAAGTTCGACAAGGGGATCAGTATCCCGCTTCCCATTTCCGCTTTGATCTTGAATGGGTTCACCTAAGTCATAAGTTTTGTTTCGGTTTACATCTTCGTAACTCTCGACTCGACCAAGTTGATTACCTTGAGCATAGAAAGTGATCAAAGACTTAAGCTTGCTAATTCCTTCCAAATCGATGAGCGAATTATCTGCAACATTTAACCAGGTTATTCTATCACACATTTCGATTCCAGAAAGGCCAAGTAGGCGGTTGTTCGATAGATTCAACTCGGTTAAGGAATTATTTTTAAGTTTAAATTTCGCAATTTGTTCAGAAAGCTCAAGAACTAGGCCTGCCTTGTAATCATCCTTTAGGTTCTTTTGCTGAAGTTCATCCTGGATAGCTACAATTCGGGATTTTGTCTGGGACAAAGAAAATCGCCCAAATGTGCGAAGCGAAGAGATTCGATTTCCTGAAACATCCAATTTACGAAGTTTTGGAAGTTTACTAATCGGAGACAGGTCATTGATTAGATTATCTCGTAAAATTAAAACTTCTAGGTTCTGAGCAACTTCAAGTCCACGAAGGTCGCGAAGGTTGGCGTCATTTAATTCTAATGAAGTTAATTTTTCAGAAACTAATTCAGCAGTTAACTCATCACCTCTTACACCAAGGACACTACAAATCTCTCGCTCTAAGATTGATTCGGGAACTAGTAACCTCTCTGCGGTCAATAAATGAGAGCACAACAAGATAAGAGCAAAAAAAGAAATGCACTTTATTCCTAAATATCTTGAAACAAACACTACTATGATAATCGGATGATTAACTCTAAACTTTAGAATTTAGCGCAAGCGGGCGATTAAATCTTTTGACTCGACCGAATCACCGACTTTAACCAAAAGTTCATCGATTGTTCCATCAGTCGATGCATAAATGGTTGTCTGCATTTTCATCGCCTCTAGTACAGCAATTTTATCTCCCTTGGAAACTGTTTTTCCAACGCTCGTTGCAATACTGCTGATAATGGCAGGAATTGGGGCACCCACATGCAGATCATTGGATGGATCTGCTTTTTCTCGTGTTTTGGCTTCTCCCTTGACGCTCTTGTCATGGACAAGAGTGGTGCGAGCTTTCCCGTTAATTTCAAAGGTTAATGAACGAATTCCATTTTCATCGGGTTCCCCCACATGAAGTAATTTAATGAAAAGAGTTTTACCTTCTTCAATGGTAATCGAAATCTCCTCACCGGGCTCAAGACCGTGAAAGTAAGACAAAGTTGGCAGAACAGAAACATCTCCAAACTTTTTCTTAAAATCTTGAAATTCGGAAAAAACTTGAGGATACATAACTGAGCAAAATAGATCGTCATCAGTGCATTGTTTACCAAACTTTTTTACTAATGCAGCCTTTTCCTTCTTAAGGTCTATTTTAGGTGCAGATGCACCGGGTCTTCCCCTCATCGGCTTTTGCTTGCCCAAGATAACCTTCTGGACTGCCTTAGGCCAACCGCCCTTAGGCTGCCCCAGATTACCAGATAGTAAATCAATTACTGATTGAGGAAACCCTGTTTCCTCAGGTAGATTGAGCAAATCTTCGGGTTTTACACCCTTGGCAATGAGGAAGATAGCCAAATCTCCGACACTCTTACTGCTTGGAGTTACTTTAACGATGTCTCCAAGCAGACGGTTACATTCTTGGTATGTAGTTACAACATCAGGCCACCTTTTACCCAAACCAAGAGCTCCTGCTTGTTCGCGTAAATTGGTGTATTGTCCGCCAGGCATTTGGTGCTGATAGACTTCCGCACTACCGAAAGGTGGTGAAGTGTCGAAAGGCGAATAATACTGCCTGACCGCTTCCCAATAAATAGAAAGTTTGTTTAAAGCATCTACATCTAGTCCTGTTGATCGAGGCGCATTTTTTAATGCATGAACAATAGAATTTAAATTCGGCTGACTGGTACAACCTGAAAGAGAAGAAATCGCAAGATCAACTACATCAACTCCAGATTCTACAGCCTTAATTATAGATGAAGACGAAATTCCACTTGAATCATGAGTATGGAAATGAATAGGTATTCCAACTTCATTCCGTAAGGTTTTTACAAGTTTTTGAGCAGCTATGGGGTGACATAATCCAGCCATATCCTTTATAGCCAATATATGCGCTCCCATTTTTTCCAATTCTTTTGCTAATTCAACATAATAACTAAGAACATACTTCTCTTCATTTGAATCGGTAAAGTCGCCGGTAAAGCAAAGAGCGGCCTCACACAATGATGGTGTTTTCTCAACCACTGTCTCCATAGCGACCTTAAGGTTAGGGAGATAATTGAGTGAATCAAATATTCGAAATACATCCATCCCAGCTTCCGAAGAATGAACGATAAATTCTCTTACTACATTGTCTGGGTAATTTGCGTATCCGACCGCATTAGAACCTCTCAATAACATCTGAAATAAAATATTTGGAACTTTTTCACGAAGGGAACGAAGGCGCTCGTATGGGCACTCGCCAAGAAATCGCATACAGGTATCGTATGTAGCCCCACCCCACATCTCCAAACTAAATAAACCGGGAACTTTCTTCGCTATAAAATCAGCAACTTCCAACATATCGAAAGTACGCATACGCGCAGCCATCAATGACTGATGGGCATCTCGAAGAGTGGTATCTGTAATCATGACTGGTTTTTGATCACGCAACCATTTAGAGAACTTCTCTGCACCTTCAGATAATAACAAATCCCGGGTGCCACGAGGAGGTGAAGCAACAGTATCGCATTCAGGAACAATTAAAGGAAGAGGGTTTGTAACCCGAGCTCTTCCTTTTACCTGTGGATTACCGTTTACTATAACCTCGCCTAGATAATTCAATAGTTTAGAAGCCCTGTCCTTTCTAGGCTTGAACTTAAAAAGGCTGGGTGTCACATCAATCATTCTAGTCGTGGCATCTCCCCTAACGAAATCTTTGTGAGTAATGACATTCTCGAGGAATGGAATGTTTGTTTTAACACCACGAATTCTCATTTCCCGAAGAGCCCGATGCATTCGGTCTAAAGCCTGTGACAAATTTGGGCCTGAAGTTGTGAGCTTAACTAACAACGAATCATAAAAAGGAGTAATGATAGAACCAGTATCACCCATAGCACCATCAAGCCTAACACCAAAACCGGCGGCAGAACGGTACGAAAGAATTTTACCATAATCAGGACTAAAATCTTTTTCAGGGTCCTCAGTGGTAACCCGGCATTGAACAGCGCACCCAATCCTTGGAATATTACCTTGTTCTGGAATTCCAATCTTACTTTTATGAAGTTCATGCTCCATAGCCACAAGAATCTGTGATCGCACAATGTCAATCCCGGTAATTTGTTCCGTGACAGTGTGCTCAACTTGAATCCTGGGATTCATCTCAATAAAAAACCATTCCTTGGTGTCCTGGTCTAAAAGGAATTCTACAGTACCAGCGTTGTCATAGCCAATCTTCTTTGCTAGTTCTACACCAGCCTGGCAAAGTTCCTGCACCACATTCTCAGGCAATCCAATTGATGGTGCGACTTCGACAACTTTTTGATACCTTCTTTGTACTGAACAATCACGTTCATGTAGATGCACTACATTTCCGTGCCTATCGCCTAAAACTTGAACCTCCAAATGTTTAGCCCGACCAACATAACGCTCCAAAAATACGGCAGAATTACCAAAAGCTCTTTCGGCCTCGCCTTGGGCTTCTTCTAACATTGGCTTAAGTTCCTCTTCTTTGGAAACAACCCGCATACCACGACCACCGCCACCGAAGGCAGCTTTGATTATAAGAGGAAATCCAATTTTCCTGCCCCATTTAAGAGCTTCAGCTGGCTTGGCTACTGGACTAGGGGTTGCGGGTAAAGTAGGAACACCGGCGAGGTCTGCTGCTTTTTTAGCGGCAACCTTGTCCCCCATTTTCTCCAATAGTTCAGGTTTAGGACCAATAAAAGTAATTCCTGCATCTTCACATGCCCTGGCAAAATCAGCATTTTCAGAAAGAAAGCCGTACCCTGGGTGAATCATGTCCACTTTTTTGGCTTTTGCGATAGATATAATTGACTCGATGTCGAGATAAGCGGCAACCGGACCTTTCCCCTGTCCTACGAGGTATGCTTCATCAGCTTTAAAACGGTGAACGCCAAAGCGATCCTCCTCGGCATATATTGCCACAGTTTTAAGATTTAATTCGTTGGCAGAACGAAAAATTCTTACTGCAATTTCACTACGATTGGCTACTAAAAGCTTTTTCATGTATTAAATAAGATAGTATTTTAAAACGCTATATAATCTCTAGATTATATAGTTTCTTCAACGCTAAAAGGATCACACAATTGAAAAGAAATGAATAAAATTTGCAGTTGTGCCATCAAACCATTCGTCAACGAATCCTTTCAATACTAGAAAGTACAGAAGTGAAGCTGCCCCAAGGAAGGGTCCAAAAGGAATTTCTACGCCCCACCCAAAACTACTGTTCTTTTTCGGAACTTTCTTACGAATAAAATTTGAAAATAACAAAACTGGAATCATCAACGCTGTACCAAGTAAGGCACCACCAAAAATCACGAATAAGCCACCCTTCCATCCACAAAATGCTCCCACAAAACCTAATAATTTTACATCGCCTTGACCTAGTGCCTCTTTCTGCATCAATCTTTCAGCAATTGCTCCTATCCAATAGAGCAAGGAGGAAGAGATCAGAAGACCTGTCATGGAAGCAAATAAAGCGCTAATTCGCTCAGCTACCATTGGTTCACTTGAAAAACCATGGATAATCGGAAAGAAAAAGGATAAGCATACCCCAATGACTGCACCACCCATACTAAATCTGTCTGGTATCATCATCGTCTCAAAATCAATAGCTATGACAGCTAGAATCATCGAAGTGAAAAGCATTGAGCAAATAAGCAGGGGAGCATGGTCCAGACTTAAGCAACCATAGAACAGATAAGAAAATATAATAGCAGTCGATAATTCCACATATAAATACCTACAAGGAATCTTAAATACGCAACAATTCGCACGCCCTCTAGAAAGAAGCCAAGTAAGTATCGGGATATTACGAAACCATGAAATTTGAATTCCACATTTAGGACAGGAAGATGGAGGAGATATTATGGACTGTCCCGCGGGAATCCTACTAATACATACATTTAGAAAACTTCCTATTATAGCACCCAGGCAAAAACCTATTCCTGCCCTCCAATGAGGATCCATAACAATTTCAGAAAACATTCTACCGAGCAAAATGTTCTTTGGCAGCTTGTGTCATAGCATCTGCGGAAATTTCATGTTCTGTCCAAATCTCTAACGCTTTAGCGGCTTGAAAAACAAGCATTGATAAACCATTTGAGCCCACCAGTCCTGCCTGTTCTGCCTCCATAAGCAGTTTAGTTTGGAAAGGATTGTAAATCATGTCGTAAACTACACTCTTCTTTCCCAATCTAGAACATGGCATGAAAAGAGGGGAAGAGTCGGTATCCTTCAAACCGAGTGAAGTCGCATTAATTACCAACCAATCTTGGTCTTCAAATTCGCTTTCCTGTAGACAAACTGAACTGCTACCAGTAACCGTAGAATTGGTAAATTCCTCTCTCAGCAAGTTTAGTAATTCATCTAGTCTATCCTCACTTCGGTTATGTATATGAACTTTAAGGGCACCCTCCTTAAGGCATTTTACAGCCGCTGCTCTCGCTGCACCACCCGCTCCCAAGATAAGGATTTTTGAAGTCCGCAAATCGCAACCTAGATCTTGCAACAAAGCACGATGTAAACCGTAACCATCCGTATTGTAACCATACCATTCTCCATTTTTTAAATGTAATGTATTTACTGCACCCATCAAAGTCGCCTCGGCATCTAAATTCTTAACAGTATTTAAAGCCTCTACTTTATGAGGGATAGTTAAATTTAACCCCAAATAACCAGACTCAGATAGCTTGCTTAGAGCTGTAGATAAAAATTCTGCTTTGACATCAACTCTCTCATAGAACCAATTATTGAAAGATAAATTCTCGATGGATAGTTTTTGCAATGCAGCGTTATGTAAAAGTGGACTAATTGAATGAGAAATCGGATGACCCAAAACTGCCAGTCCAACCTTAGGTGATATAAACTGAGGAACCTCGTTCAGTAAGTATGGATTGCTACGCATTGGATTCGATCCCTCGTATTTTATCAAATTCAGCTACGAATAATTGAAACATCTCTGATTCCTTCTTTTTTCCGCTGACCGCATAATGATGAACCAAATTTCTGCAACCTCTAGTTAACATCTCTGAAACTGTAACAGGAAGAAGGTTACCACCAGAAGACTCGTCGATAGAAACTCCTATGTATTGGCCCATATCCTCGAGATCAATCATTTTACCACCTGCCCAAGCATCAATATAAAAAGGGATTTCTCGAGCAAAGCATCCGACCATAAAGCGACCAGGTAAACCAATTGGTTCAAGATCAAAACCTACTCTTCGAGCAACTAAAATATATATTAACGAGAGAGTTATAGGTAAGCCCTTTTTGTTTTTAAGAACTGAATTCAGAAAACTATTTTCCGGATTTTCAAAGTTTTTACCAGCTCCACGAAACCCGAACTCATGAAAAAGAACTCGATTCAGAACAATACAGGTTTGTTTCGGATCGAGTGGAGTTGTAAGGAGTTCCCTCACACGATCTGCTAATCCATCAAGCAAAAGACTTGAGACAGATGAATCCAAGCTAGGGTTTACTGTGCGATCAAGTAAGTACCAGCCAGTTTCTAGCTCGTATCTTCTGGAGCGGATAAAATTGATAAAATCTTCCTTACTATCAGTCCAACCTAACTCATCTTGAATAACCTTGGCATGCTTGGAGATAATATCATCGGATTCAGAAATTATTTTACTCAGAAAAGAACGACCTGACTCAGGAAAATCATTCAAAAGGCGAACCATCGAATCTCGCACGACTGAAGATTCGTCATCCAATAAGGATATTAGGACAGATTCACTTGGCCAGGTTAATTTATTTTTGGTGCTCTTCGGTGACATTTTTCTTAAACTTGCGCCTTCGCCATATTGAAGCAAGCAATCTTCGAGAAAGGGTCAAACGACTGGAGCTCGATTTCCAAATAAGGCAGATCCGACTCGAATCATTGTACTCCCCTCCGCAATTGCTTCATCCATGTCTCCAGACATCCCCATCGAGAGTTTTGAAAACCTACAATCAAACCTTTCACTCATTTGATCTCGAAGATTACGAAGATTGGAAAAACAACTCCGAGCGACTGATTTATTTTGCGGATCATATGGGGCAATTGTCATAAATCCATCTACGCAAATACCGTTTAGTGTTAATGCATGTTCGAGAAGTGCCTCAGTATCTTCAATCGAAACACCAAATTTAGCAGGGTCATTGCCTGCGTTTACCTGTAAAAGCACAGGTTGAATTAAATCGTTTAACAAAGCTACACTATTTACACGATCCATTAGCTTCAATGAATCGATTGTTTGAATCGAAGAAAATTTGCCCACTACATGTTTTGCCTTATTGCTCTGAAGATGGCCAATGAGTTCAAAGTTCATGCTTTGATTCCCATCCATTTTGCTTAAAGCTTCTTGTACCCGATTTTCACCTACGCTCTTTATCTTACTATTTCTGCAGAAGGTAACTGCATCAATCGGCCAGTTTTTAGTCACAGGAAGTAGAGTAATTTCATCCAAAGACCGACCATACTTTAGGCAGGAAGAAGCAATCTCACTTTTTACCTTTGATAAGTTTTCCAAAAACTCTGTTTCTTTAATCATAAGTTATTCGAATATAAAATTTGCATACCATAAGCTGAATTAATAAGTATAGTATATGCACATCCAAAATTTCAAAACCTTTTGCGACTTGGTTGAAACAAAAAGTTTCTCAAAAGCTGCTCGTTTGAACGAAGTTACACAATCAGCAGTGAGTCAGCAACTAAAAGCTATGGAATCTCATTATGATATGCTTATCATTGATCGTAATCAGAAAAAATTTAGGCTCACTCCACAAGGCACAGTTCTTTACACAACATACAAAGATATACTCGGATTGTACGAAAAGTTAAGTTGTGAGATACAAGAAATGAGTAATATTGTCAGCGGTACAATCCAGATTTCTACTGTTAATAGTATAGGTTTACACGAGCTCCCTCCATATTTAAAAGCCTTTATCAAACAATTTCCATCAGTGAACGCTCGAGTTGAATACCGTCGTGCCAACTTAGTGTATGAAGATGTACTCCATGGAACTGCAGATCTTGGACTCGTTGCCTTCCCTACCCCGCACAAAGAACTTACAGTGGTTCCATTTGCCAACGATGAATTGATTATCGCGATGAGTCCCGAACACAAACTCACAAAAAAGCGGGCAATTGCAATTGCAGATTTAACAGGAATGGATTTCATCGCTTTCGAAAGAGATATCCCTACACGAAAAGCAACGGACGAAATCCTGCATCGTGCTGGTATCCAAGTTACAATAGCCATGGAATTTGATAATGTTGAGACGGTAAAACGAGCGATCGAGATCAATGCAGGTATTGCCATACTCCCCGCAAGTACTGTGGTCACGGAATCCGAACGCAAACAACTAGTTACATATAAACTAGAAGGCGGTATGCATAATCGTCCACTTGCCATCATCCACAAGAAGAGTAGATTATTAACACCCGCCCTCCGTTCGTTTGTTGAATTGATGAAAAATAAACCGCTGGAATCTACTTTATTATAGATTTTTCTGTAGTCTTTCAGCTTTTTTTAATTTTGCAGTAAAACTTCCGACTATCACCTTACTGCTAATTTTCACAGGTATTCTTCTGTTATCTTGAGAATACCAAACCCGTAGTATTCCCTTCGGACTTTTCTTAAAAACTCCGCTCAAGGTTTTCATATTTGGAATTACATCATTTGCCTTGAATGAACCAAAAGGTACTCGGATTTTTTCCGCCTCACCCACTTTTACTTCTACATCCAAGAATTTTTTCCCATCTGAAGTAGGAAAAACTTTAGAGGTTCCCTCTGCTGTTGGCCAATACCTAAATGCATAAGCTATAGCTAATGGATCATACACATCCTTATCTAACTTAAGAATTCTGGTTGGATAACCCTTTTCAGTGTATGAAATTTTTTTTTGTAAGTAATCAAAATCTACACTGATGTGTTTCCTAGTTCTTCCTTCTTGCTGAGTTTTAATGTACTTTAGTGATTTCGTAAAATTACTATCAACCCAACAGGTTATATTAGTCCTTACTTTGTAAATTGAATCCGCGAAATTATTAGTTCTGACAAAAAAACTAATCTTCCAAGGTTCCTGAGAACTCAAGGTTCTAGGAGCAATCTCTAAACTTGCATAGCCTACAGGAAAAATCCCCCAATGCAGATCGTACTCTAATTTTTCACCTGGTAAAAAAGGAAGGGGCTTATTTGCACAGAGTAAGTTTGCTAATACGAAATAGCTGAGAAGACCTGAAATATAAAGGTATCGATAAGCCAACATCCTACCGAAGAAAATATTAAGTTACTGGATCAAGTTTCCAAATTTCTTCTGCATATTGGCCAATCGTACGATCGGATGAGAATTTACCAGACCCCGCAACATTGCGGATAGCCATTTCTGCCCATTTTCCTTTATCACTGAAAACACGATCGATCTGTTCTTGTGACTCTATGTAAGAGCGGTAATCAGCCAATACATAGTAAGGATCTCCCCATTCCAAAAGACTTTTCGAAAGATCAGCAAGAACCTCTCCTTCACCTGGAGAGAAATAATCTGATGATAGCCAATCGATGATAGCTTTTAATTCTTCATCTTTTTCGTAGTAGGAGTAGGGATTATATCCATCATCCTTTAATTTTTGGATTCCATCCACGGTCTGTC
>ERZ807291.10120-NODE-10120-length-10008-cov-4.743695_pt1 | contig 10008 bp, 9 predicted proteins | sample MGYA00521257_ERZ807291 | MGnify/ENA primary metagenome ERZ807291 (study PRJEB31413, sample SAMN03169783) | marine metagenome | biome: Marine; feature: Water; material: Subsurface seawater | place: North Sea | collected 2011-04-28 | depth 1 m m ... | reverse complement strand
TAAGGTTTGGGTTAACGGCACATTGAGTCTGGATAATGGCAAAATCATAGAAATTAATGCCCAAAGATTGATGTTTGAGCGTGATCGTTAAGTCAAACGTTGACGCTCCATATAAAAATACTGTAGAGCATTTTCTAAGTCTTCGGATACATCACAATCGTAATATCGAACTCCGAGACTGTTTGCTTTGTCTTTTAAATTAGCAATTCGCTTCAATTCCGATTCTTTGAAAATATTGGCATATTCCGAAGGGTGTAATTTCACATCCAATTGGGTTTCTAAATCTATGAACTTAATTGGTTGGTCGCCAAGTTCTAAAAATCTTTCTTGGGAATGATCTGTAATGTGCAATAATAACACCTCGCACTTTAGAAAATGCAGATAGGAGAGCGTGTCCCAGAATTGTGATTCCTGTTGGCCGTCGGGCAAAAAGAGAAAATCACTCAGTATGACAATCAAGTTTCTGCGCTTTATACCTTTCAATAAAGAGCTAAACTCAAAATCCGATTGGATTGATGCTTTCTTTCTGCCTTCCCAAAGAGGTTTTAATTGTTCAATACAAAAATGCAAATGTGCGCGAGTAGACTTTAAATCGGATTCCCAAATAAGTTCGTTTTCAGAGTATACATTAAATCTGAATGCATCGCGCTGTTTATGAAGAAATGTAGCCATTCCACTGGCTGCTAATAATGCGAATTTTAGTTTTTGTTCGGTTTTCTCTGGGAATCGCATACTTCCGGAGCCATCTATCCAGAAATGGCACCTCAAGTTGGTTTCTTCAATGTATTGCTTGATGTATTTTTTTTCGGTTTTAGCTAATAATTTCCAATCTAGATTTTTGATATTTTCACCTTGATTATAGGGTCTGTGTTCGGCAAATTCAACAGAAAAACCATGTAAAGGACTATGATGAATTCCGGTTACAAATCCCTCCATAGCTTTTTCTGCCAAAAAGGATAGATTTGAATAGGACATTACATCTTCGATTTTCATGGTCTAAATTTAATCAAAAGTTCCTGAAGTCTTATGCTTCAGGGATTTATTAGGCAGATAAAGTTATTCAATCTAAAAGGTCAAATTCGACTTTTTGAACCAATAAAAAAGGCTACCTCATTGATTCAGGTAGCCTTTCATAGAAAAATTGTTATGATTAAAGTTGAGCGTCGATTTTCTGTGCAATTACAGGTTTAGGAACTGCACCTACAATTTTATCAACCACTTCGCCACCTTTAAATACCAATAAGGTAGGGATGCTTCTAACGCCATAATTCATAGCGATATCAGGATTTTCATCAACGTTTAATTTGCCAATAACGGCTTTGCCTTCATATTCGTTATGAATTTCTTCAACGATTGGGCCAATCATTCGACAAGGACCACACCATTCCGCCCAAAAGTCTACCAATACGGGTTTATCAGAACCCAAAACATCGTTTTGGAAATTGCTGCTTGTAAATTCTAATGCCATGATACAAAGTTACAACATTTATCTGTGACCTTTGTCGCAGACACTAACATTAGAATTTAAATTATAGATTCTATAAGGAAGAAATTTTTGAAATCCACCAATACCCCGGAACGTTCAAATTGCTTAGTTCATATTGTTAATTACTTTTTTCGATAACATGAACAACTATTTCATATCAAAATCCTAGGTTCGTAAGGTGGAGATTGATTCAATTCTGAAAGAGTACCTCGATGAAAAAGTTTATGAATTTCAAAGGCCTGAGTTCATTGAGTTTGACCCGTTGCAAATTCCGCATCTGTTCGATTTGCCCGAAGATCAGGAAATATCTGGATTTTTTGCGGCTACCATAGCGTGGGGGAATCGCAAATCCATTTTATCAAATGCCCGAAAAATCATCGAAAGAATGGGTCATTCACCCTTTGAATTTGTGATGGAAAGTAAATGGAGACACCAAGAAATATTAATGCCTTTCGTTCATCGCACCTTCAACGAACACGATTTACAGTATTTTTTCAAATCCTTAAGAAACATTTATATCAACCATAATGGGATGAAAGGGTTGTTCGGTGGTAAAAAAAACGAGCCGTATTTAAATGAACGTATTGTGAATTTTCGCAAAGTGTTTTTCGAATTGGACCACCTTCAAAGGTCTGAAAAACATGTTTCGGACCCCTCTAAAGGTTCGGCTGCAAAACGTTTGAATATGATGTTGCGGTGGTTTGTTAGAAAAGATGTTTCGGGGGTTGATTTAGGTATCTGGAACGACATTATTCAACCCAGTCAATTATCGTGTCCTTTAGACGTGCATTCTGGTAATGTGGCTCGTCAATTAGGTTTGCTTTCCCGTAAACAGAATGATGCTAGAGCACTAAGGGAACTAGATTGTTCACTTAGACTTTTGGATCCAATTGATCCCGTTAAATATGATTTTGCCTTATTTGGTATAGGGGTAAGTAAAAGTCAGATTTAATCTATAAAAAAAGGTGTTTGATTACCCAAACACCTTTTTCTTTTATTTAATAAAGGTTTATCCGATTGCTTGTTTCAAATCTTCAATCAAATCGTCGATATGTTCGATTCCAACACTTAATCGAATTAAACTGTCTTTCAAACCATTCTTAAGTCTTTCCTCACGTGGAATACTTCCATGGGTCATTGAAGCTGGGTGTCCAATAAGGCTTTCCACACCTCCCAAGCTTTCCGCCAAAGAAAACAGTTCAGTTTTCTTTAACACCGAAACAGCATCATCCATATTGTCGCCTTTTAATGTGAAGGAAATCATACCGCCGAAATCTCTCATTTGTTTGGCAGCTACGCTATGGTTTGGATGAGATTCAAAACCTGGCCAATAGACCAAATCCACTTTAGGATGATTGTTTAGGAATTCTGCGATTGAACGACCGTTTTCACAGTGTCTTTGCATTCTAATATGAAGGGTTTTAATTCCTCGTAATACCAAGAAACAATCTTGGGGTCCAGGAGTCGCACCGCATGTGTTTTGAATGAACGCCAATCTTTGGTGTAATTCGGAATCGTTCACACATAATATACCCATAACAACATCGCTATGTCCATTTATATATTTTGTTGCCGAATGCATGACAATATCGGCTCCCCACAATGAAGGATTTTGTAAATATGGAGAAGAAAATGTATTGTCAACTACAACGATAGCGTTGGCTTCATGTCCAATTGCCGAAACGGCTTCAATATCAATTATTCGGAGCAATGGATTTGTTGGAGTTTCAACCCAAATCATTTTTGTATTGGCCGTAATTACTGCTTTCACATTATCAGGATTGCTCATATCTACAAAATGGAATTTAATTCCCATTTTGGCGAAAATTGTAGTGAATATTCTGTAACTACCGCCGTATAAATCGTTAGTGGCTATGACTTCATCGCCTGGAGACAATAGTTTAATACAAGCATCCACAGCGCCCATTCCCGTGCTGAAACACAGTCCGTGATTCATTTGTTCTAATGCTGCAATGTTCTTTTGCAACACATCTCGTGTGGGGTTTTGTGTACGTGCATATTCATAACCTTTATGTTCTCCTGGTGCAGATTGCACATAGGTACTTGTTTGAAAAATAGGAGTCATAATGGCTCCCGTACTTGGATCTGGCTCAATGCCCGCATGGAGTACATTGGTTTCGATATGCTTTGATGTTTTCATGATTATCTTCTTTACAAAACTACATCATCAAATTGAGTGTGGCTTTATGTGTGTATTCTTTGGGTAAATCTTGTGAAATCAATTATTTATTTAATACGATATCAATCACTTTGGAGAAATGTTCGTGCTCCAATAAATGAATTCGTTCTGCTAGGTGTTCAGCGGTTTTTGAAGGATTGACATCCATTTTAGCTTGGAAAATAATCCCACCCTCATCGTATTCCGAATTCACGTAATGTATGGTTATTCCTGTTGAATCATCATGGTTATCAAGCACAGCTTGATGTACGTGCAGTCCATACATGCCTTTCCCCCCATATTTGGGAAGCAATGAGGGATGTAAATTGATGATTTTTTCCGGAAAATTTTCAATAAGAAAATTCGGTATCTTCCAAAGAAATCCGGCTAATACGATTAAATCGGGACGGCCCTTTTCCAAAAGTGTATACCACGTGGATTCAGTTGGCTCATTCCATTCTTCTTTGGAAATCAAACAAACGGGTATATCATATTTAGCGGCTCTTTGGATAACACCAGCTTTTGGATTGTTGCAATATATGCGATCAACAACCAAGCTTGTTTGGTGTAAATTATTGATGATTATTTCCGCGTTACTGCCAGAACCAGATGCAAAAATTACAATATGTTTCATTCCTGAGATTAAGGATGATTTTTTGTATGCTTATAACCTCCAATTATAAGTCGTTGCCCGATTCGAATGCGTGAATTGCGTAGGCCGTTTGCTTTCATGATACTTCTTACCGATACCCCGTATCGGTTGGAGAGATGACTTAATGTTTCGCCACGGCGCACAACGTGCACGCGACCTTTTGAATTTGAGTATCGTGTATTTTTTTGACCGGTGTAACGTAATGATTTCAGATCTTCCTCACTAAGAGCTGCATAATTCATCAATGAATCGTTTTCAGCCATAAAACACATACTATAGGTGTAAGGCAATAAAATGGTATTGTTAGTTGCATTGCCCGTATTGGGTTTGATGAATTCGCAATTGAGCGACATTAAATCAGATTTTTGATCTCCCGCCAAGTAAGTGCACATTTTAGCTAAATGCAGACTGCTATCAACACGTGTTGGAACCAAGAATTGTGTTTGATTGTTGAATTCAGGTCTATTGGCATGAGACGTAAAATTCAAAACATAGGTCATAGCGATGAATTTTGGCACATAATAACGTGTTTCTTTTGGGAGGTAAGGAAGAATGTCCCAAAAGGATTTGTCATCTCCACCACCGGCTCTGCGTATTGCTTTTTGCACGTTCCCAGCACCGCAATTGTAGGATGCAATACTCAATAGCCAATTGTCAAACAAGCTTTGAGAATTGGAGAAGTACTCACATGCTTTCTCTGTAGATGTAACAATGCTTTTGCGTTCGTCTAAAGAATAGTTTATGGTCATTCCCATGTATTTCCCAGTGTAGGGCATGAATTGCCACAATCCGGTTGCACCTGCCCATGAAACGGCGTTTGGGTTCAATGCTGATTCAATTACCGAAACATATTTTAGTTCGGTGGGTAAGCCTTTTTTATCAAGGATTTCCTCGAATACCGGGAAATACAAACTCATTCGCTCGTGTAAACGATCGTAATAACTCGGATTTAATCGGGCAAAATATCGAATTTGATCTTCAACCAATTCATGGTATTCAAAAGGTATTGAACTGCCCAACATCTTCATAGCTTCCTTGAATACGGATTCATTAATCTCGTCATTAGCAACCCAATCAGGGGTGATATGGGAAGGAATTTCCGAATAGAGATTTTGTGTTAGACTATCGATACGGGCAATATTATTTGCGCTTTTTGCATCGGGTTTTAGAATTGGTGCTTGTGCATATACCCAACCAGTGCTTGAAATAAAACTTCCAAAAAGGAAAATAGACAAGCGTTTGGCGGTCTGAAAATATTGTATCATTTTAATAATCGCAATTTACAACATGAATCTCGTTTTTCCGACTTTAGGGGCTCAATTACCTCGTGTTAATTGTTGTATATTTGTGGAAAAGGCGCGAATAATTGAATTGAATGTTGTGCCTTTGAATTAAATATTAGACACTCGTTTGGATATGAATGACCCAATATCAAACACCTCAACGGTGTTGCAATCCGCCACCGAAACACAAGTCCAATTTCAAAAAAAGAAGTTGCATGCCCATACCTTGAGAATGGGAATTCCTAAAGAAATTACTTTTCAAGAGAATCGTGTTCCATTGACTCCATCGGCAGTTGGCTATTTAGTTGGATTGGGGCATGAGATCATTATTCAATCGGGCTGTGGTTTGAATGCGAATTTTTCAGATCATGCTTACAGTGAAAATGGGGCTATCGTAACGGACGATGTTCGAGAGGTATATCTTTCTGATGTTGTTTTAAAAATAGATCCTCCAACACTTGAGGAGTTAGGGTTTATGAAGCCAGGTCAACTACTGATTTCGGCATTGCAGATAAATCAATTAGATGGGGTATTGTTAAAACAACTACTTGATAAAAAGATACACGCCATGGCCTATGAATTCATAGAAGATGAATCGGGTGCGTTGCCTCTTATTCGAGCAATGAGTGAAATAGCTGGAACGGCTTCAATTATGATAGCTGCGGAATATTTGAATAATACACACATTGGTAAAGGTGAATTACTCGGTGGTTTTGCAGGTGTTCCACCAACACAAGTTGTGATTTTAGGAGCTGGTGCTGTAGGTGAGTTCGCGACAAAGGCAGCGACTGGTTTAGGAGCGAATGTTAAAATATTTGATAATGATGTGTATCGATTGAGACGATTACAAAAGTCATTCGGTCATCACTTATACACATCAACGATTCAACCTCAGGCTCTTCAATCTGCAGTTCAACGGGCGGATGTGTTGATAGGGGCCTATTCTGGTAAACACCACAGAAGTCCTGTTGTGGTAACCAAAGAAATGATAGCCTCAATGAAGCCCAATTCAGTAGTTATCGATATTGCTATTGATCGTGGCGGAAATTTCGAAACATCACAATTGACATCTCACGAAAATCCGGTATTCAAAAAGTATGATGTGATTCACTATTGTGTACCCAATATTCCATCTCGTGTTAGCCGAACAGCGAGCTATGCCCTTAGCAATATTTTTACTCCCATGTTGGAAGAAATTGTAACCCAAGGCGGATTTGCTGAAGCCTTGAAAATTAACAAAGGGTTAAGGCGTGGAACCTATATGTATAAAGGGAGTTTAACCAATAAACAACTGGCACAAAAATTTGGACTTCCTTTTAAAGACTTGGATTTAATGGTCGGAATTTTCAACTGATAAATTTCAGCAGGCTCTTGGTTACAACTCGAATAATTTAAAGGCCACTTCAAAAGGTTCGAAGTGTTCTTTAATTCGTTGTCCGTGAGTATCACTAATGAAAATTTGACCGTAATCTTCTGAACATACCATTTCCATTAATCTCTGAGAGCGCGAGGCATCTATTTTCTCGAAAATATCATCCAAAAGAAGGATAGGGAGGTCATTGGATTGGCGTTTTAAATATTGGTATTGAGCCAACTTAAGCGCTACTACAAATGTTTTTATTTGACCTTGAGATCCGAATTTTTTCAAGGGCATTGCATTGATGTCAAAGGTTAAATCGTCTTTATGAATGCCTTGTGTAGTTCGCTGTGCGAACACGTCACGTTGTGAATTTTCTTTTAGAAGTAAATCAAATGTTGATTCATTTAATCCAGACTCATACTTTAAAGAAACATTTGTTTCAGATTGAGCCAAAGTATCGTGAATTTCTTGAAAAATATGCAAAAAATCGGCAAGGAACTTTTTGCGATTTTCATAAATTCTTGTTCCAACGGGTATTAAAGTACGATTAAAGCTTTCTAATAAAAGTGTATCCATCAGTCGCCCATCTAAACTCTTTAAAAAAGCATTTCGTTGGTCTAAAACCTTACGATATTCTAAAAGATCGTTGAGGTATTCTTTGTTTAATTGGCTGATTGTAAAATCTATGAATTTTCGTCTCTCTTCTGAACCTTCGAATACCAAATCTACATCATAGGGCGTTATGAAAACCGCTTGTAAAAAACCAATATGATCCACCAATCGAGAGTATGCTTTGCCATTTTTTTTGAAAGTTTTTTTTCTAGTCTCTCCAAAACTGCCCAGTATTTCATATTCTTGGTCTTTTTGAATTTTAGCAAAAACCGAAGCTTCCTTCTCCCCAAAAAGAATAAGTTGTTGGTCGCTATGATTGAAATAACTCTTAGTGGTACTTAAATAATACAGCGCATCCAAAATATTGGTTTTGCCAACTCCATTTAAACCAGCGAAAGCATTGATCTTATCGCAAAAAGACCATGAATTTTCGCTGTGGTTTTTAAAGTGATAAAGTTTGAGTTCGGATACACGCACATTACGAAAATAAATCAAACCGAAAACAATGAGGCCTGTCTGTGTGTAAATAGTGCCTTTTTGAGGATAAAGTGAAAACTTTCAACTTTCAAGGCTAATTTTGTGTCATATGAAAAAAGGGTTGAATGTATTTTTCTCGGGTTTATTGGTTTCTCTATGTTTATTGAGCTCCTGTTCAGGAGAGGAAAGCGATAAACGATATGTGCCTTATATTTTTAATCAAACAGAATTAGATAGTTTGGTGAAAATCAAAGTGGCCATTTTAGATGAAGCAAAAAGAGAGGACGGTACATTGCAGGAAAAGCGTTTTTACCTAGGAGATTCGGTGAAATATATCCTTACCTACAACAAGAGTGGAAGTTTATTGAACGCTTCAAAATATGAAGGTGCTCATGAAGTTTGGACAGAGAATTTTTATCCAAATGGACAACGCATGTCTCGATTTACCATGTTTACCGACCCAAGAACGGGTGAATCCTATTATCAGGGGCCATATCAATCTTATTATCAAACAGGTTGGTTGAAGGAAGAAGGGTTTTACAAAAAGGATAAACCATTTTGGATGCTTCCTTACACAGAAAATGGGTTGTCTGGAGATACTATATTTTATGAATATCAAGAGGCTCCAGAGAATTCTTCGGAACCAATTGAAATTCCATAAAAGAACTTTTTCAAAACTTCTTCACACGCTTCAATGCTAAACGGGAATGACTTAATTTTGGGTTTATTCCTATGCCTTCGTTTTCACACTTACACGTTCATACCCAATATTCATTGCTCGATGGAGCTGCTGAGGTAAAGAAACTCATCTCCAAAGCTAAAGCAGATAACATGCCCGCCGTTGCGATTACGGATCATGGGAATATGTTTGGTGCCTTTGATTTTTACGTAGAAAGCACGAAGCAAGGAATTAAACCGATTATCGGTTGTGAGTTTTACATGGTACACGATCGATTTGAGAAATCCTTTTCTCAAGGAAAAAAAGACAAACGTTACCATCAATTACTGTTAGCTAAAAACGAAACCGGCTATAAAAATCTGAGTAAGCTTTGCTCATTGGGTTATTTAGAAGGCCTTTACAGTAAATATCCAAGAATTGATAAAGAACTTTTAAAACAATATTCTGAGGGATTAATTGCAACCTCTTGTTGTATCGGTGCAGAAATACCTCAAGCCATATTATTCAAGGGTGAAGAAGAAGCTGAAAAGTTATTTGTGGAGTGGCATGAATTGTTCGGTGATGATTTCTATGTTGAACTTCAGCGACATGGATTGGAAAATATTGACAACACGGGTTTAAGTCAGGAAGACGTAAATCAAGTGCTCATAAAGTTTGCTAAAAAGTACGACGTCTCGATAATTGCAACGAACGATTCGCATTATATAGATCAACAAGATGCAAATGCCCATGATATATTGCTTTGCATCAATACTTCAGAATTTCAAGCCACGCCAAAAGCAACAAACGAGGAAAGCGGAAAAGGATATCGTTTTGGCTTTCCCAATGAGGAATTCTTCTTTAAAACTCAGGAAGAAATGGCCGAACTTTTTAAGGACATTCCTGAAGCCATTGAAAATACCAATAAACTCATTGATACTATCAATACCCCTGATTTAAATAGGGATATCGTATTGCCCAATTATACCATTCCTGAAGGTTTTATGGATATGAAAGCATATCTGCGCCATTTGGCCTATGAAGGCACGCGTAAAAGATATGGGGGTGTGATTCCTCAGCCCGTAGAAGAGCGTTTGGAATTTGAACTTAATACCATTTGTGAGTCGGGTTACGAAGGCTATTTCTTGATTGTGCAAGATTTTACTACTGCGGCAAGAGAAATGGGTGTTTGGGTTGGTCCAGGAAGGGGTTCTGCAGCAGGAAGTTTGGTCGCTTACGTTTTGGGGATTACGAATGTTGATCCGGTTAAGTACGATTTGCTTTTTGAGCGTTTTTTAAAT
>ERZ807291.10117-NODE-10117-length-10014-cov-4.274827_pt1 | contig 10014 bp, 1 predicted proteins | sample MGYA00521257_ERZ807291 | MGnify/ENA primary metagenome ERZ807291 (study PRJEB31413, sample SAMN03169783) | marine metagenome | biome: Marine; feature: Water; material: Subsurface seawater | place: North Sea | collected 2011-04-28 | depth 1 m m ... | reverse complement strand
TCTGGCTGATGGTTGATTGACTGGCGCCTTCGTCTACCCATTGTCGATAAGCAGAGACTCTGAAGTCGCAAGGCTACGACCTTCTTAGTTGCTTGGAGAGGACGTCGAGGAAATCCACGTCTTGATCTTGCAGCCTATCGCATGTTTTTGTCGGTTGCGTCCATTCGACAGTTGGGCAAAATGATATTAGTAATTTCATGACAAACCATGATTGTGCACGTTACACGACAAGACGACATGATGTTGTATACCACAGCAGTTTTTTGATGCAGTTCATTTCTTTTCCATTGAATTTGTATAATAGTATAATAGTGAAGAGATTACGATAACCGCATATAAAACATTATCATTATCCAATTTATTTAGACTTCGTAGTCTAGCATTCTCAGTACTTCGGCGGAGTTTCGACACACCCCTCTGTTTTCAGAAGTAACGTAAACACCAAAATAGCATTGTGATTTATGACTACGACTATAACGACTTTTATACTCGTATTACAATCAATCAATAATGTACAGGACAAATTATACTTGTACAGTTTTAATTATTAGGACACAAACCTGCCATGACCGCAAGCTACTAATAATATGGGAACGATACCGACGAAAGAAAGTTGGACCGGATTGCATTGTTTCATTTCCTTCGAAGAAGATGTAAGCCGTTGAAAGGTGCAAATTCAGTTGAGCATAAACCGTTTTTTCTGTTCAGGTTAAATTTGGGAGCATTGATCGTGTGAGAAAAAGCGGCATTCACGAAATGTGAATTCGCACGGAAGAACATATTCATACAAGGTTATCAATGGTAGAAATACACTAGGAACACCAGACGAAATGCAGCGGTCGGCCAAAGATAACGAACCGAGAGCGCACTCTGAAGATGATTCGCTTAAATTGTCAAGGACTGGACCGAAAATTTACGCCCCCGGGCGTCATAGTCCACAGAGAAGACCAAGTAGCATGAAATTTAAAAAGAAACTAATTGCATCTCCGACCCTAGCGAAAGATAGAGCTTGGACGACAGCAGGCTACAAGGGCAAGAAAGATGCTGTGCATAGAGGCCCAAGTGGTAAGCTTCGTCGCCCACCCAACAAGAGGCCATGGAGTCGGGCTCTTCCAGAACTGAATGACTTGCGGGAGGATGTGCATATAATGAAACAAGTAGAAGCTGACATGGTTTTTCGTGGTGTCATAAGTCCACCGAAGTCGAACAGTTTGGTTGCGTGTACACTAAGTTCTTATCAAAAACAAAAGGACAACAAGCACTTCAAAAACCAATTAGGGAGATTTCCTCGCGGTGTCCTATTTCATCCGCTCACGACTGTACCTAAGCAGTCGGTTAATGTCGATAAGTGGATTTCGATAATTGATGATGGGACTTTGGCTTGGATCGCTTTAGTGAATTCGTCTATTCGGAAGTTTTCAATGCATGGGGGCCGAAATGTAGGAGACATTGGCTTAAACTTATTCAGTAAAATGAGTCGAAACCTGGTGAGCTTAAATTTGAAGGGGTGCAAATTTTCCCCGCAAGGTTTGCAGGCGTTTGGTGTGAATTCTTCTAGCTTAAGAGAATTAGTATTAGACGAATGTCATTCCTTCGATGACGATTCTCTGTACGCTATAGCCAAAGGGTCGATGAGATTGAATTATTTAAGCCTCAGGCATTGCCGCTTCTTGACTGATGCAGGCCTGTGCACACTGGCTGAGGGGATGCCAACGTTGACTTCTTTGATACTAGATGGGTTGCCACTAATTACCGATAAGACGGTCCATGCGATTGTTAATTTTTTGGGCGATATGAAACACTTGTCCTTGATTGATTCGATGAAAAACATAACAGACTCAGCTTTTGAGCCCTTGGTTTTACGAATGAAAAGTCTCGTTAGCTTAAATATCCCATCTTGTATCAACATAACGAATTTAACCATCCAGAGTTTGGTGCAGAAAGAAGTGTTGTATGGGTATAAACCAACAGGAGGATTGCCAAATATGGTATCTTTGGATGTAAGTGGATGCCCAAATTTGAATGATTTGAGTATAAGTTGGTTAGCCGCTGGACTCGATGGGTTGCAAGTTCTGAAAATGTCTGACTGCCCCGGTAATTTTGAATTAGGTTGCCGAAATCTCGGTCATTTGAAATTTTTGACAGAGCTAGACATCTCGTCGTGCCCTGGTTTTACGGACAAAGCATTGGAATACATGGCTCTTGGCGGGAGTGGTCGTCAACTTCGGATATTAAAATTCCGAAACATGTCCGGTGCATCAGATACAGGCATCCACGAATTTGTTACGAGTTGTACGAAATTACATGATTTGGATGTCTCTGGGTCTACTAATCTTTCGGACGTGGTCCTAGCCATGATTTTGAGAGAATGCAAGTTAATCAATACTTTGGCTGCGTCTGGACTACCGCATTTAGGGGAAAATGTCATTAAGACTGTAAGAGATTATTGCCCCGGGTTAACAGATATAAATATATCTTACTGTGACTTAATCAACGACGACTTGCTTGATCTTTTAAGCCCATCGAAGACAATACTAAAAATAGACATTTCGGGATGCCCACTACTTGGAGATAGCAGCATTGCAAGAGTCCCTAATTGGTGGCTCACACATTTAGTTGCCAAAAACTTGACTAAGCTAACAGACCCTGGCATAGTTTCACTAAGCCAAAGTCACCTTGAGCTGTTGCATTTAGATATTTCGAATAGCAGTATCTCCAATAAAGGTTTACTTGCTCTCAAAACAGGTTGCAAAAAGTTGACTTACTTAAATCTTTACGGCTGCAACGTAAGCGAGAAAGCAATGCGATCTTCTGCAAGTGCTGCTCGGTATTGTTCAGTCATACTCAGAAATAAAGGTGATGATTTTGTCGGGTTTCGATCTACAACTGAAACTGAGCACCTGAAAGCACGAGACAGGTTTTGGGCGCACGAGAAGTCTGAAGCTGATGCTGTTCGAATACTCTGTCGCGCTTATCGAGCCTACAGAGCACGCCGTTTTATGCGTCAGACAAGATTGCGTCGGAGGAAGAGAAGGTGGCTACATGCAATCGTTGTGCAAAAGTATCTTCGAAGATTCATTTGTCAACGGTTTTTTTTTCAAAAGCGTTATCGCATGACTTCTGCAGCAGTAAAAATACAGTTTATATTCAGGCGATTCGTCCGTCTTCGGGCATATAGAAAAGCGTTAATATTTTGGAAATTAGGGACGGAACGTCATTACTTTTACACATGGATGATATGGACAGAAACTACCATCTCACAGCGGACCGTCGCAGACGCGCGTGCACAAGAGCGCAAAGCTAATTTTTTTGCCCGTCACGTGTTCGAAAAAACATGGATGATACCAATCTTGCGGAAGTGGTCAAAGTGGGGAAAGGACCAGGTACTTGAGAGAAAACTTAGGAACGATAGCAATGCTCGGGCTATGGCATTTTTCAAGAACCATACGCAACTCATTTTCTTTCGACAATGGAAGTCGAATGCAAAGATTATGCCTTTCCATAGAAAGAAATTGGTTGTTGTGTTTCTTCAGTGTGTTGATATTTCATCCTACAACAGCACGCGTCATATGCGTCCTGTTGCAAAAGCCGTTGACCAATACAACAAAACTATTAGGCTGAGATATAGACATGCCATTTTTGATGTTTTGCATCAACATGTTCTTGATGTTCAGCATGCGATGGAGAAAGCAAGATATCGATCAGTCATGATCTTTCGCAACAGGGCACAGCACGCAGTCATCCGCACATGGACCGACCATGTTCAAAATAGGCTCTATAAGAAACGTTGTGTTGTGGACGGCGAAGCTCATTACATGAAAACCAAGCGCTCGAAAGCTTTGAGCATACTCAACGCATACGCTAAGGAAAAAATTGCAACACGAAAAAAATTAAAAAAAGCATATAAGTACTGGTCGCTCATGGAGGAATCGAAAATGTTCAAAGGATGGACGCATTACGTTGATCACATCAAAACTAAAAGAGCTCAAACACTCAAGGCGATAAAACATCTTACAAGGCTGTTGGAGGTGAAAGTGTTGAAAAAATGGGTGAAATATTTGAATCGACGAAAGTATATTCGAGTTGTTTTAACAGAAGCAGCCATGAAAATTAAAATGAAAGTAGTATATCATGTGTTTAGTGCTTGGTTAGAGGTTGTGGAACATACACAAATCACAAAAGTTAAATTGTTGATGCGATGGAGGAAAAGAGAGCTTGCATACTTCTTTAAAGAGTGGTATGCTGTTGTTATACCCATTATTCATGCACGACATGATGAAGAACTTGCCGCAAAATTAAAATTAGCGCGAGAAGAAGGCGCGTGCATAGAAATTCAACGAGTTGTTCGTGGTTTTCTTGCATTTGGCTGGTGCGTGAAACATAGGGTCGAATTTGATTGGTCCATAAGTTACATTCAAGGATGGTGGCGAATATGCCTTGCAAGAAAAGTCCGTCGAGCAAAATGGCGTCATCGTCACTTAAAAGATTGGAAGAAGGCAGAATTGGAACATCCGGCCATGCTTGAAGAAGAACGCATATCATGGGAGTTGGACGCATGGTGGAAGGCTGCGACTTTTGTTTGCCGCTGCTACCGAGGATACCTGGCCCGTAAATACATGTATACCGTGCGAAAAAAACACCAGAACCAACAAATTGACATCCACAATGAAAAAAGTCGAGCAATATTGGAAGAGGCGCAAAAGCGCGAAGCTCAACGCGCTGCGGATCTAGAACACAAAGTAGATGTTGTTATACGGCTGCAATGCATGGTTAGGTGCTACAATGCCAGAAAAATACTTCAACACAAATGGCAAGGCCACTTTTACCGCATTCACGCAATAAAAATCCAAACCCGGTACCGCCAAAGGTATGCCATACACCGCGCTGCTGCAAAAGCTCGGTGGCTGGTAATGCGTAAGAAAGTTCGAGCTCAAGTTTGGAGAACGGCATTAATGATGAAAATTGGTTTTGGAGCTGGTACGAAGGTCAAGCAGGAAAAAATTCTCAAAGCTCTGAATGGACTTGGGCTGCACCCCGAGGGATTTGTCCTAAATCCATTTAAGGTGGTCAAAGAAGTCATTTTCGACATTTATTATGCCCAACGTGAAGTGCGTGATATGCTTCTAGTGTGGAAAGAAGGAGGCTTTAACAGTTATCGCAGGATGTTGGTCGCCAATAGATTGTTCGATGAACACTTGCAGGCCGATCTGCCGAGAAAAGGTGATGCTGTACGCGTTCTCTTGGAGGAATACAAACGTCGAGGAGAGAGTGGTTACATTCTGAATGTAAAAACTATTTGTGAAGGTACAAATGCTGAGAGAAAATTAGCATTAGTGAAGTTCGATAAAAGCGGTGAAGTTGATTGGGTGCCTTTCAAACAAGAGGCTACAGCATATTCCGAAACGTTACCTGCGTTGCATCGAATACCGCACAAACGGGTCAAAATTATGGACGTCGATGGTGTCAAACAAAATAAAGTAGCTTTACTAGCGCATGCCGAAACTGCTCTGGAATTAAGAAAAGAATACAGAGCTGCGCGTCTTGTTCAAATGGCGTTCAGAGCCAAGAGGTCGAGGAGAATCACTGATGGAAAGAGGCAAAAGATGAAGAAATTAACAGCTTTCAGAATTAAATTTTACAAGCGTTTGCTCCGCGTCTTTTGTTTTTCTGATAACGCATCTACTCGAGAGATGCTCATCCGAAGGAAAATAGTAAATGCAAAATACTTACCAAAGGAAATGTATCCCGAAAATTCAGGAACACCTAAATGGCTTCGAGTTTATCTGCATAAAAAAAAATTGCAGCGTATCCGACGAAGTGAAATTGATGTTGCTCTGAAAACCCGAGAACATCGAGTGCGGAAAGTAAATGGAGACGCGGGTCGTTCTGGGGCGCGACGGAACGGAGGAGGACTTAGAGAGCGTATGATTTGGAGAATACGGAGCGAAAAAGTGGTGGCTAAAGAGCGGAAGAGGGAACTTCGTCGGCGGTTCACGAGCTATCCCTTGGCCAATTTTTATGCTAAGGTGGCGGGAAAAGATCGATATACTGTTCGCTACAAATTCTTCTCCAGTTTGGCAAGTTTTGCGGGTGGAAAAACTTGGAAGATGACCAAAGATGAGAAAAACACTTGGGCTGGTGCATATAAATTTGAAAATATGCATGATAGCCCCCATGTTACAGCCAATGGTCTGGCTATGTACCACGGGGTGTGGAATGATAAAGGTCAGCCTCATGGTCAAGGGTATGCTATGTTTTTAAAGGGAGACGAGTATGCTACTCCATCTTCTAAAGCCGGAGAAAAAGAGCAATTCCTCTACCACACCATTGAAGGATTTTTCGAAAATGGTCGTCCCATGGGTGCTGTTTATATAATGTACAAAGATAAGAGCGTCTACGAAGGTTACTATAACGGTGAGCCAGGTGAAATTTACCCTCCTCCAAAGCATACATCAGGAAACAAGACAAAGAAGCAATCTAAAGAAAAAGAAAATCGAGGCGAAAAGGATGAAAAGGAACGCAATGATGATGCCGAAGAAGGAAACAAAACATCCGATGAAGATTCCAGTGAAGAAGAGTCCCGTGAAGAAAACTCAAATGATGACAAAAACTCAAAAGGTGAAGAAGATAAGGTTCTGAAGGTTGAAGAAGAAGAGAATTTTCCTTACAAAGAAAAATACCAGTTTTTGAAGCACGGCATTCGTAATCGACGAAAGAACAATACTATCCTTGAAAATGAGTCTCTCTTGAGTCCCGCAAAAGTAAATGCACGTGCTATGAAGCTATTTTCTCATGATGCTGGATACGACCCTCGATCAGAATCAGAGCTGTCGTCATCTTACACATTGTGGGAGTCTTCATTGGTCAGGAAACCGAGGCAAATGTTAATCAGGGAAGAGTTTGAGAGCTTTGTTCGTATTGGAACACCAGAAGAACGTGTAAAGCTTGAGTTACCGCCACCGCTAGACGAAATAATGACTCCAGGGGCAGACGAGTCTGCTTTGGTGCCCAGACGTGGTAGGTCGACTGTAGAAGATTCGAGCGAGGAAGATGGTTTCAGCCGGCCGGGAACTGCAATGACTGGTATATTTACAGATGGCGGTGACAGTCGACCAGGGACTACCCAAAACAGCCGACCAAGCACTTCTCAAACTGGACAAGGCATCGTCGGCAGCAATCCTGAAGTATATCAGGAGGGGAGCAATGATTTTGCCCCAGAGTCTGAAACCTCAGGAATAATGCTTACTAATGAAATGGAAGCTGGAAGTGACAGTGAAGACAAAAACGGCGCGGGGGGGGAGAGCAGTGCTTACGTCGATGATGGTGTGAATGATGCCAGCGCATCACGGGTAGACAATTTGCTCCCTGATATACTTTTGGAGGATAGCAGAACTGGAACCAGTGAGTACGAAGATGCCTTGCCCCCCTTGCCCATAGAACTTCATGACGATACTGTGTCCGTCGCCAGCACAGAATCTACTCAATCTTACGACGAGAAATACATGGACAAAGATTGGGGCATATGGACAACCCCTATAGGCGAGCGATACGAGGGTTACTTAGTCGATAACAACTTTGATCCAAAAGGAAAAAATGGAAAAGAAGGCTTATCTGGCCGATATTATATTCGCGATAAATATGACGAAGTCTATGATGGCGAACTTGTTTGTAGTGTGAGGGAGGGGAAAGGCATTTACCGTTATGATGATGGGACTATGTATGAAGGAGACTGGAGGGGTGGGAAGAAAGATGGCTTGGGTCGGTTGGAAATTGCAACTGGTGAAGTATACGATGGCTCGTGGAAGGATGACTTGATGCATGGCTATGGAGTGCACATGTTTACAAATGGTGACTGCTTTGAAGGTCATTACCGGAAAGGAAAATGGGAGGGTTATGGTAATTTTGTAGGTGGAAATGGTGAGGTGTACAATGGATGCTATGTAAACAATTTACGTTGTGGCTTAGGCCGGATGGTTTATATTGACGGCGGACGGTATGAAGGCTCGTTCAAAGACAACGTTCGAAACGGAACAGGTACATTCTACCTTCCATGGAAACAAGATGAGGATCCAGGAATGCGGTTTCTTCCGAATGGAACTCCAACGTGGTACCGTGACAGAGAAAACCTTTGTGAAACTTACGTCGGGCCGTGGGTCGATGATCGAATGGATGGTGAAGGTCTGTATCACACCGAAATGGTGCCTGGGGGTTGGGTTAAGAATATAACTGGGCTTTGGGTTAGGGGTGTACGCATGAAAGTTCTATACATTCACCCGTACGAGACAGCAACCAATCACTTTTGTGAGATGCTGCGCGACGTTAGTCAATACCGACAACCATATGGCATGAGCGTTGTGGAGAAGTTTCCAATGTTTCCGGATGGCGTGAATGGCAATGACCCAAGAATACCAAACATTGTAAAGGGACTTTTAAAAGCTTGGCGAACGTACAAATGGGAGATTTCGTTGATCGGTAGAACCTTGTTTATGAAGTATGACACCGCCATTGAGGGTATAAAAGAAGATGTTGTAACCTTGCGAAATACATACAGGGAATTGCGATTCAGTGTTAAAGATGCTGAAGAAGAACTGGAGGAACAAATTCAGCTCGTCGAGGAAGAGCTGGAGGCTAAAGAACTGGCGTATGCGCAAGTTAAAAGTTTAGAAAAACGCATTCAAACCTACTGGGATACTGATGAAATTCAAGAAGACGACGACTGGGAACGTGTACGTGACACCCTTTTGAATGAAACCGAACCCGACGAGTTTCGGTTGGTCAATCTATTGGTGAAATCTCCTAATCCGATTTTCGAAAAAATGATGAAGATCATTTGCCTCATCTTCGATAGTGATTATGATTGGCTGAACATCAGAATTATGTGCAGTGAAAGTGAAAGGGCCATGATACTGGGGGACAAATCTGCAATTACTAGAGGGCCTTACAAAGTAAAACTCTATGATGAAATCCGACGCTTTGACGTATATCGCCTTGCGGCAGATAAGGAGCGTTTAGAATTAATATCAGATCTGGCTTATGATCCTTTGCTTCAACCATCTAGTCGCATGATTAAGAATGTAACTCCTTGCGCAGTGAAAATATACAACTTCATAAAACCAACCCTTTTATATGCACTAGAAGCACGTAAGCTGTTGCCATGGAAGGAGCAATTGAAAACGGCGTTATTGGATTATGATGACTGCAAGATGTCATGGGAAGATGAGGCGGAAACGCTGACCGCTATTCAGGCCGATCAAGCAGTAATGCGGAAGAAGAAAGAAGATGCCAGAGAAGCGTGGCGGACAGCATTTCACGAATCTCAAAAGAGTATTATCATTTACGAAAAAATCAAACGCTTGAGAAGTGGGAGAGACAAGAATCTAAATATGGAGGCACTGAAACAAGAGACACCTCCGAGCACGGAAGAGGATAGTGATAGCTCCTCTGACAGTGATACTGGTGACTCGTCCAGTAGTTCCAGCTCTAGTAGTGGATCTTCCGATAGTAATGTCGATGGCAGCGACAGCGGTGAGAGCAATAGTTATGACTATGATGATGATGGAGATGAAATGGAAGTACAGTCGGAAGAATCGGGAGATGATGATCAGAGCGACGATGAGAATGCTTGACTTGGCATGTCCTGTTCAGTATTAAAGAGCAATCTACCTATCAATTTACTACGAATAACAGCCGCTACAGCGGACTGCCAACTATTATTACTTTTATTAGTATTGAAAACCGTTGGTTGTTCGTCTTGTTGTCTTACTAGTTCAAGTCATCGTTTGGTTTTATTTTAGTTTAAGTTTATTTCTTGTCTACAGCTTGGAGATTTTGCATGACAAGTTAAATCGGATTATCGTCATTACTCGTAGTCTGTACTCGTACGTACGAGTACGAGTACAGTTCTGGCAAAGATTGGGAAGTGCTCTCAAGAACTGTAGTAGAGGAACAGGATGATACGACTAATAGTACTGACAAACAATCCACTACAGAATTTCACGTGTTGGGAATTTTTTG
>ERZ807291.10112-NODE-10112-length-10016-cov-110.900612_pt1 | contig 10016 bp, 8 predicted proteins | sample MGYA00521257_ERZ807291 | MGnify/ENA primary metagenome ERZ807291 (study PRJEB31413, sample SAMN03169783) | marine metagenome | biome: Marine; feature: Water; material: Subsurface seawater | place: North Sea | collected 2011-04-28 | depth 1 m m ... | reverse complement strand
GTACTAAATTTAGAGCATCTTTAAGTTATTAATCTCTAGTTCAGTAAGGTTTTTCCAATGACCTCTTGGAATATCCTTCTTGGTTAAGTTTGCAATCTTAACACAGTCTAGTTTAATTATATCGTACTTGAAATGATCAAATATTGTCCTTATAATGGTATTTCCTGTATTTTTAATACTTAACCCAATTTCTTTTTTTGTGGAGTTTTCTACATAACTAATTTCTTCAACTGAAATTAATTTACCATCTATTTTAAAGCCCTCTTTAATCTGTTTTAAATGCTCTGCTTTTAAGTTTTTATCAAGTTCTATATAAAATAATCTTGCTACACCTTTTTTAGAATTGGTAAATTTATTCATAATCAATTCATCATTGGTAAATAATAATAAGCCTGTTGTGTTCCGACCTAACCTACCAATAGGCTTAATTCTTGCGCTAGTAGCATTAGACACTAAATCCATAACGGTTTTACCCTTAGATTTACTATCTGTTGTTGAAAAACCTTTTGGTTTGTTTAAAAGGACATAGGCTTTTTTTTCTGGATAAATACGAGCCCCGTCAAACCGAACTTCATCATCTAAATTTACCTTATAACCCATTTCAGTAATAACTTTTCCGTTAACTTTAACACTTCCAATAGAGATATGCATGTCTGCATCTCTTCTAGAACATATACCTGAATTGGAGATAAATTTATTTAAACGAATTTTGTTATCCATGACATTTTTTTTCAAAGATATATAGATATATTTAAGAAGTATTAAATTAAATAATTAAATAATAAATAAAATTTATCTAAAAACAAATCAAAGTCTATTAAGACAATACTTAAAACTCCCAATACAATAAGAAATTTTAATAAATTATGAAGTAAATTATAATATTTTTTCGAATTATATTTCCGTAAAATAATAGTAAATAATAGTAGTATAACAATACTTAAATAGTAATAATAATACATCATTCCAGTATCAAAATAAGTGAGTAAAAAGCAAACTATTATAACAACAATAAAAGAAATTACCATTAATAAATACTTACTTAATTGCTCTCCATAAACAACTGGAATAGTTCTATAATTTAAAGTAAAGTCCCCTTTAATGTTTTCTAAATCCTTTATAATTTCACGCATATAAACAACTAGAAATAGAAATATTGCATACATAAAAATAATTAACTCAAAATTTTTATAGTAAATCAGTATTATAAGAAAAGGAATAACCGATAATAGAGAAGAAACTATATTTCCAACAAACAGTATTCTTTTTAACTTATGGGAATAAAACCAGATCATAAATATATAGATTGAAAAAAAAAGAACGGACTTCCAAGAAACTAATGAAGAAGTATAAATACATAAAAAGTTTAGAATAATATAAAGACTTAGTTTAGTTCTTTTTCTAACAACTTTATCGATTTTAGATTTTACTGGCTTATTAATAAGGTCCTTTTCATAATCATAAAAATTATTAATAATATATCCAGAAGCTATTGCAATAGAGGAAGATAATATTAAAAGAAATAATTGAAAGTCGAATAAAATACTAGAAATTGAATTATCAATTGATATAATAAAAATAGAGGTAAAGTATTGAGCAATTATTATAATAAAAATATTATACAATCTAATTACTGAAAATAAACTGATAAATTTATAAAATATATCTTTCATGATATATCGTTAGAGTTAATCCCTAGAAGTTATAAACGACTTCAATTTTGTGTCCAGCCAATTCTTTTTTTGCTTTTTCAAAATCTTTAGCAAAGCCTAAGATATATCCTCCACCGCCAGAACCACAAAGTTTTAAAAAATAAGAATCATTGTCTATTCCTTTTTGCCACAAAGAATGGTATTTATTAGGAATCATTGGCTTGAAATTATCAAAAACAACTTTTGATAATTTTTTCGTGTTTTGAAACAATGAACTTAAATCACCGTTTAAAAAATCTTCAACACACATATTTGTGTATTTGATGAACTTATCATTTAGCATTTTTCTAAAACCATCTTTTTTCATACTTTCCATGAAAATATTAATCATTGGCGCAGTGGTACTTACCTCCCCGCTGTCTAATAAAAACACAGCTCCTTCTCCAACTCTTTCTTGAGATGGAATACCAGTGACTTTAATATCTTTTTTAGAATTTATAAGAATTGGTATACTTAAATAACTGTTTAATGGATCTAAACCTGAGGATTTACCATGAAAAAATGATTCCATAGTAGAAAATACCTCCTTTAATTTTAAAAGCTTTTCTCTTGTAAGGTTTTCTAAGACAGTTATTTTATCATTGGCATAATAATCATAAACTGCAGCTACTAATGCACCACTACTTCCTACTCCATAACCTTCAGGTATAGAAGAATCAAAATACATTCCTAATTTTAGATCATTATAAAATTTGTCTAAATTAAAATTTACTATTGGACTATTTAAGTTTTTTAAATAGTCATAGAACTTAAATAATTTAGAATTTGAATCCTTCGCAAAAGAAGTATTTACATCAGTTCTTTTAAGAGCACCATTATAAAAATTATATGGAATAGATAGTCCTTTTGAATCTTTTATAATACCATACTCTCCGAATAAAAGTATTTTAGAATAAAACAACGGGCCTCTCATAAGTGCTTTTTGATATTCAAATTTACAATTGTTTAGCGCCAAAACCAACACAATCTCTTATATATGAATTATTTTCACAATGGATCTTTAAGTTTCTCTCAATAAAATCGTAAACCCTATCTGAGTATCGATCAGGAAATAAAACATGAACATTTGCTCCAGCATCTAAAGTAAAACACACTGGAATATTATTTTTAGATCTAAATTCACGAATACTATCAATGATTTGTAGTGTTTTAGATTTTATAAGAATATAAGACGGGTCACTAGTCATCATTAAGCCATGAAGCATTAAAGCTTCATCCTCAACAAGTTTAACAAATTCATTAGTATCTCCATTTTTTAAAATAGCAGATAACTTGTCAATGTTATTTTGAGCAATTTGGAATCTTTTATCAGCGAATGGATGATTATTCATAAGATTGTGACCTACGGTACTAGAAACTGTTTTAATTCCTTTATCAACCAACAATACAGCATCATGATAAGTGTTGAAAATATCATGAACTTTATATGGAAATTCAATTGAATATAGGTTAGAACTAGTATTGAAAGATGAGTGAGTCCCCCACAAATTAACACTTCCTTTTAAACTTCTACAAGCGCTACCAGACCCTAATCTTGATAAAAAAGATGCCTTCATATAGAAATAGTCATCTGAGATTTTTGGGTTAATAAGTTTTTCAAGTGACATAATACAAAGCGCTAAAGCACTTATACCACTTGCAGATGAAGCAATTCCACTACTATGAGGAAATGTGTTGCTTGTATTTATTTTAAATTTATAACTTAAGATATAAGGGCAATATTTAAGTATTCTTTCAAAAAAAGATTGGATTTTAGGCTTAAAATCTAATTTAAGTTGTTCATTAAAATAAATATCAAAATCTACAAATTCTGAATTATTTTTTTTCTTGCTAAAGTCCAGCTTTGTGTTGGTTAAACATTTATTTAATGTGAAACTAATAGAAGTGTTTTTGGGTATTTGAATATCAGATTTTCCCCAGTACTTGACTAAAGCAATATTACTAGGAGATTCCCAATGGGAAGTACCACTTAATGGGGCTTCAAAATTGTCATTATAAATAAAATCTTCTTTTTTCATTTAGCTAATTAATGTAAATATACTAAGTTAAAATTATTATCATTTAGTCAAAGGTCTAACTAAACCTTCTTGAACTACAGATGCAACTAGAACTCCTTTTCTTGTGTAAATATGCCCTTGAGCAACCCCTCTTGCATTGGCAGAGTTAGGGCTTTCAATTGAATATAGTAGCCAGTCTGTAAAGTCAAAATCTCTATAAAACCACATTGCATGATCCAAACTAGCCATTTGAATATCGGAAAAACTAATTTTTTTCATATGTGGAAGGATAGATGACCATAGCAGATTGTAATCAGAAATATAAGTTAATATTTGATGCTTAATTTCAATCGTCAGATTTGGAATATCACCCTTTAGTTTAAACCATACATCCATTTTTGGAGGAAGGTCTGCATCACTAGAAAGGTTTAGAATATTAGTAGGTTTAAACTCAATAGGACGCTCAACACTTAAAAAGCTCTTTAATTTAAAAGGCATGAAATTGCCATTTTTCTCTGCTAGTTCACTCCAACTTGTCAATTCTTCTGGAGGAGTGATTATTCGTTCCATTTTACGAAAATGCTCAAATCCAAACTCAATTTTATGAAATGAAGCTGCTAAAATAAATATAGTTTTATCCCCCTGAACAGCAGTGACTCTTCTGGTGGAAAAACTACCACCGTCTCTAGTATCATCTACTTTATATTGTATAGGTTTATTTAAATCTCCAGGCTCTAAAAAATAAGAGTGAAGAGAATGTAATATTCTACCATTTGTAATAGTTCGGTAAGCAGCATTCAAAGATTGAGCTAAAACTTGTCCACCAAATACATTAGAGCTGCCAACTGTCTCACTTTTACCAATAAAAAAACCTTGTTGTTTTTTTAAAAGCAAAACCTCAAGCAAATCTTTAACAGTATTCATTAAGGAAAAATTGAATTATAATGAGAAATATTAAAAAAGTGCGGGCGGAGAGACTCGAACTCTCACACCTCGCGGCACTAGATCCTAAGTCTAGCGTGTCTACCAATTCCACCACGCCCGCAATTTGGAGTGCTAATATAAACAATACTTTGAAATTTAGATGTTTCTTAAATAAAAAGTTTATCATGTTTTGTACTTTTACAATATGAAGGAAATAAAACAATTTATACAAAACAACAATGATAGAATTCTAACTGAATTATTTGATTTGTTAAAAATAAAATCAGTAAGTGCTGATAGTAATTTTAAAAAAAATGTGAAAGATGCTGCTATATTTTTAAAAGATAATTTTGAAAAAATAGGATGCGAAAATATTGAAATAATTGAAACTGCTGGACATCCAATTGTTTATGCAGATAAGATAATTAGTGATTCTGCTCCAACAGTTCTAGTTTATGGTCATTATGATGTCCAACCTGCAGACCCTGTAGAATTGTGGGACAACCCTCCATTTGATCCAATTATAAAAAAAACAAAAACTCATCCTGAAGGTGCAATATATGCTAGAGGGGCTTGTGATGATAAAGGGCAAATGTTTATGCATTTAAAGGCATTTGAATACATGAAAGAATTTGATAAATTAAAATGTAATATCAAGTTTATGATTGAAGGTGAAGAAGAGGTTGGAAGTGTGAATTTAGAAAAATTTTTAAATGAAAATAAAGAAAAACTTAGTAATGATGTTATTTTAATTTCAGACACAGGTATGATTGCAAATGACATTCCTTCTATAACTACTGGGTTAAGAGGACTAAGTTATGTAGAAGTTGAAGTTACTGGACCAAATAGAGACCTTCATTCTGGATTGTATGGCGGAGCTGTGGCCAACCCTATTAATATTTTATCAAAAATGATTTCATCTCTGCATGATGAAGATAACAAAATTACAATTGCAGGCTTTTATGACAAAGTTTTAGAGATGACTGAAAATGAGAGAATTGAAGTTTCTAAAATTCCTTTTTCTAAAAAAGATTATGAATCTGAAATTGACATAAGTAGTACCTACGGGGAAAAAGGATATGTAACTAACGAAAGAAATTCATACAGACCTACATTAGATGTAAATGGAATATGGGGGGGATACATAGGGGAAGGAGCCAAAACAGTTATTCCAAGTAAAGCTTATGCTAAAATTTCCATGAGACTTGTCCCAAATCAACAATCCGAAAATATAACTAAGTTATTTAGTGATCATTTTAAAAAAATTGCTCCAATTGGTGTTAAAGTTAAAGTAACTCCTCATCATGGAGGAGAGGGATACGTAACTCAGACTGATAGTATTGAATATCAAGCAGCAGAAAAAGCTTATTTAGAAGCATTTGGATGTAAACCAATAGCGCAAAGAAGTGGTGGCAGTATTCCAATTGTTCCACTTTTTGAAAAAGTCCTTGAAAGTAAATCTATTTTAATGGGCTTTGGTCTTGACTCAGATGCAATTCATTCTCCAAATGAAAAGTTTGGACTATTTAATTTTTTTAAAGGAATAGAAACTATCCCTTTATTTTATAAATACTACTATAATTTATGGACTTCAAATAAAAATGAGTAAAAAAATGAAGAAGAAATCTCTACAAATTTAGCTGAAAAATTAGTTCTAGAACAGCGTTGTTTTACAAATAATACTAATAAGTTTAAAATTTTCTATCTGGGCTATAATGCATGATATTTATTGAAGGTTTTTTATTGTCTAACAATTCTGAAACAACTAAACCAGTAGCTGTTCCCATACCCCACCCCATCATTGCATGGCCTGTAGCAATAATTAAATTTTTACACTTTTTAGACCTGCCTATATAAGGAAGACCATCGGGGCTTACAGGTCTTAATCCACATTTAACTTTTTCAAATTCTTCATTTGTAAATCCAATTTGAGGATAATAATTTTTTGTTGCACTAACTATTGCATTTACTCTATTGTTATTAATTTTATGATTTATTCCCGCAATCTCCATTGTTCCAGCAAATCTAGTAAAACCATTCATTGGAGTAATAGCAACTTTAGCCTCTGCTAATATTGCAGGGATTGAGATATTAGTTTTTCTTTCGATATTAAGACTATATCCTTTGCCCGCTTGAAGCAATAAACTTAATCCAATTTTTTTACTTAATAAACTAGACCAAGAACCTGCTGATAAAACGAAATGATCTGCAAAAATTTTAGTTTCATTGTTGGATATGCATTTTATGGATCCATTTTCAATATTAAAGTCATTAATAATTGTATTCTTGATAATTTTAACCCCATTATTTATTAAATACTCCTTCATATTACGCATAAATTCATCTGGCGTTGTATGAGAATCGCAATTATAGTAAGAAGCTCCAATAGCATTAATATTAATGTTGGGTTCAATATCACTTAACTCTTCTTTCGAAATCATTTTAGCAGACAATCCGTTGTCTTTGGCTATTTTAACTACTCTATTCTCCTCATCTAAATACTTTTTTGTTTTACATAGCATTAGCAAACCTTTTTTCTCATAATGAAAATTAAACTCATCTTTTTGTTTAATCTCATCATAGAGTTTTTGACTAAAGACCATCGCTTCTTTAATAAGTGGAATAGATTTATAAACATGTTTGTTTGTAGAAGATTTTGCAAATGCAAATAACCACTTGTACAAATTCATATCAAGCCTAGGCTTAATGTATAATGGACTAGATGAATTAAACATCCATTTTAAACCATTTTTTATAGCCCCTGGTGATGAAAGTGGGATTAAATGACTTGGTGAAAGATATCCTGAATTGACATATGAAGTCCCACTATTCATGTCAGATTTATCGATAATTGTAACTTTATGACCATTTTCTAGCATATAATATGCTGAACATAGTCCTATAATTCCACCACCAATTATTACAACTTCTTTGGACATATTAAATTACTTGAAAACCATAAGCATATGGATCATTATCATCAATTACTATTGTGTTATAACCATAAACCTTGGCCCATCCTTTTATCGATGGAGATATAGCATTAAATCTCCCTACTTTAGATTTTTTTTTGATTTTTCCGATAAATTTTGAACCAATATAACTCTCATGAATAAATTCTTCTCCAATTTGCAATTTTCCTTTGTGAAATAGCTGAGCCATTCTTGCGGATGTCCCAGTACCACAAGGAGATCTATCAATAGCTTTGTCTCCATAAAAAACTGCATTCCTAGAACTAGAATTTATATCTAATGTTTTTCCAGTCCACAAAAGATGACTTACACCATTTATAGTAGAATCTTCAGGATGAATAAAAACATTAGGATATTTGTTATTAATCTTTTGTCTTATTTCTTGTGAAAACCTAATAATATTTCCAGCAGTATAGTTTTCGATACCACTAAAATTATTTTGAGGTTCAATAATAGCATAGTAGTTGCCTCCATAAGCCACATCAAAATAAATATCTCCTAGATTTTCAGAGCAAATTGAATAATTCTCTGCAGCTAAAAAACTATCAACATTAATTAGTTCGACAGACTTAACTTTATCTCCATCTATTTCATATTTAACTTTAATTAAACCAGCAGGAGTTTCGACAGATAATTTTCCTGTATTTTTAGGGACAATTACTTTCTCTTCAATTGCTATTGTTACGGCACCTATGGTGCCATGCCCACACATAGGTAAACATCCTGAAGTTTCAATATAAAGTATGCTAAAGTCATTTTCTTTATTAATTGGTGGAGATATAATAGCTCCACTCATCATATCATGCCCTCTAGGTTCAAACATTAAGCCTTTTCTTATCCAATCAAAATTATTTAAAAAAAATTGTCGTTTTTCACTCATATTACTTCCAATGAGAGCTGGTGCTCCCTCTACAATTAATCTGACTGGATTGCCACAAGTATGTGCGTCAATGCATTTAAAAACCGATCTACTCATCTTTAGTTTTTTGAATATAATTTAAAACTCTAGACTCTAATATTGCAAGTGTAACAGTACCTTCAGATAAAATTATTTCATGAAAATCACGAATATTAAAATTTGAACCTAATTTATCCTCAGCTAGAGATCTTAATTCTCTAATTTTCAATTCACCTATTTTATATGAAAGTGCTTGTCCTGGCCAAGAAATATATCTATCAGTTTCAGTATTAATTTCATGTAGAGAAAGTGCTGTATTTGATGACATATAATTTAAAACCATTTCCTTAGACCAACCTAATGCATGAATACCAGTATCAACTACTAATCTACATGCCCTCCACATTTCATAAGTAAGCTTACCAAATTGTTCATATGGGGTTGTATATAAACCCATTTCTTCTGCTAAGTATTCTGTGTAAAGCCCCCATCCTTCTCCATAGGCAGACAGATATAAGTTTTTTCTAAAAGGTGGAATTTTATCCCCTAATTCATTGTTTAAAGCACTCTGAAGGTGATGCCCTGGAACTGCTTCGTGAACCGTAAGTGCTGGTATAGTGTAAAGTGTTCTACTTTTTAAGTCGTAGGTATTTACCCAATAGTATCCTGGATCGGTACTGTTTTTAGAGGTTCCAACATACCTCCCACTAGTATACTTAGGAGCAATTGCATCAGGAACTGGGGCAACTCCATATGGTTTTCTAGGGAGGGTTTTAAAAAACCTCGGTAATTGTTCATCAGCTCTCTTGGCAACATCTCTTGCAAACATTAATAACTCTTTTGGAGTATTTGCATAAAACTGTTCGTCAGTTCTTAAGAATTTAAAAAAATCTTCAAATGAACCTTGGAATTTCAAGTCTTTAATAATCTTTTTCATTTCTGATTTTATTCTAGCTACTTCATCTAAACCAATTTGATGAATTTTTTCTGCTGTATATTCATTACTAGTTGTATAATAATCAATCCTGTTTTGATAATATTCTTTCCCATTTGGAGTACTAGAAACTCCAATTTGTTTTCTAGTTTTAGGATAATATTCATTTTCAAAGAATTGCTTAATTCTCTTGAATTGAGGGACTACAATTTTATTAATTGTGATTTCAGCAGCTTTCTTAATAGAGTCTAATTGACTTTTGGAAATGTCTTTTGGAAGATTTTTAAAAGGCGAGTAAAAATAATTATCTAAATAATTTTTTGTAATGTGATCATTGTAAGTTGATTCATAACCATCAAAAATAACTAAAGGTTGTGAAACACCTTTTTCTAATCCTGCTCTAATATTAATTAAATTTTGATCTACAAAATCTGGCAAAGAATTTAATTTATTTAGATATTCTAGGGTTTTTTTATAACTTGATAAAGGACGTACCATATAGTTTAAACTACTGTGAAATCCTGAGTCTGAAAGAAGTGGGTTCAGGTATCTTTCAAAATAAAAGTAATCTATAATATC
>ERZ807291.10110-NODE-10110-length-10017-cov-6.662317_pt1 | contig 10017 bp, 8 predicted proteins | sample MGYA00521257_ERZ807291 | MGnify/ENA primary metagenome ERZ807291 (study PRJEB31413, sample SAMN03169783) | marine metagenome | biome: Marine; feature: Water; material: Subsurface seawater | place: North Sea | collected 2011-04-28 | depth 1 m m ... | reverse complement strand
TAGTTGCAAGCTCGTAGGGCACAATAACATCTAGCAAATATTCCATTGCCATTTCTTCGCGCCGTGAAAATCCGTCACTCCCTACTTTTAGGCTATCAAGCGATCGCGCATTGTTAACCAAATGGTTAACTTCTATTCCCTCACGAACTATAGACTCTATTAGTTTTTTAGAGGCATTTGGCTCTGTCAAATCACATATAAAGATATCTAGATTTTCGTTTCGCGAAACGCTTGACTTAAATACTTCAGCTCTTGCTGGGTTGGTCGAGGTAATTATTACCCTCCAATCACTATTAGCAAAATGACTTGTGAAAATCCTTCCCAGCTTCCCGGTACCACCGGTAATCAGCACTGTTTGCTTGGTCATTTCATGCCCCTTTCAATTAGATCAACAACTTTGGCATTAAACTCGAAAGGTGAGCGACATTTACCATCAGAAATACCATCAATATAATCCTGCAGCGCCATTTTAAAAGCAGAAAAGGAATTCTTAAATACTAACGTTTTAGATCTATTTGAGCCTTTTATTTTTATCTGGATTGGCGAATCAATATTTCCGAGAGTACTAAAAGTAGCCCTCACATCGTTGACCCATCGAACACTGAGAGACCGAGATTCATTAGAATCATTAGAAACGTTAGCCTCTATGACAAAGTCATCTGGATTAATCATTTTAAGTACCGGCTCGATTATATGAACAGCATATTTCTCCCAAGATTTTGGCGTGGATGCGGAAACAGATGTAATACACCCCAACTCTGACCTGTCCTCCGGAGATAAACGAAACTCAGCACCATAGCTCAATGCTGAACAGGTGAATATCTGACCAGAATATTGCTGTAAATCATAAAGCTCATGCAGAGCCGTCATTGATAACGCTATGGGCTTATCGATATAAACTGGCTTACCTGCCAGCAGAAATTGCCTAGCAAAATGGAGATGATTCTCAGCATCATCACGGGCCAGGAGAACGGCATCGACTCTACTTTCCAATTCCACAAGTGTCGATGATATATGCTCAATACAGGACGCTTTAGCAATTCGAGCTGATAATTCCGAGTTTTGCGTCCATATTGAGGAGACTTCAGCTCCAGAGATTTTCGCATCAGGCCAGCTCTGCGCACTAAGATATCCAGGAATTACAGGATATTCGCATTCCTGCATTGCCTCGACATCATAACCATTGAAGATTGCGCTCCAAGAATATGGATGCCCATTGCCTGCAGAAGACCCAATCACTCCAAGTCTAACCGTCATAGCGACCATTTCGCTGGATTAATCAATTTAATGTCATCCGAATATAAATAATCTGGAACTCTATGCGACGCTTTATTAGTGCAGGCTTTAATTATTGCTTCAAGTTGAGACAAAGACGCTATACCCACTATTATTTTCTCCACCGCCTCAAACTGCTGAATAAACCCTATACATGACTCTATAGCTGAATGTGGTGAGCCTGCCAACCAACTATCATATTTATCAAACAGTGTCGCCCAACGACTGAAGTACTCGGGCCTTGAATCAGCATCCATCAAAAGGAGTCCTTGCAAGAAAACCGATCTTATATGGATCTGAGCATTTGACTTTTTAAGTCGGGCTAACCATCCAGAAGAATCTAGACGTCGGTCAAAAATATTCATTGGTGCTTGAATAATATCGAATTCAAATCTATGACTTAACTCGTCAAGCTCAATTGGGCTGTAGATAGAAATGCCGATATTGTTGATTAAACCCTGAGCCTTACTTTCGAGCAAAGCGGCATAAATATTACCGCCATGTGGACCTAAAAGGTCACTAGGGGCGTGCATTAAACATCCGTGCAGATTAACTACTTTGAGCCGATTTATCGAACCCGTAATCTTCTCAAAAACCCATCGTTTTACGTCTGTGGTATTTTTCGGTATGGCTCCAAATTTTGTGACCACTTCGAAATTGTTAATACCTGCCAACCCCAATGATAACTCACTATTACCATAGTCAGACGCAGTATCTAAAGTCTGAACTCCCGCAGTTTGAGCCGCCTTTAGTATTCGCTCGACGTCATGTTGAGAGACCTGTCCGTTTTGATTGGACACTCCATAATCGAGACCAAACTGAGCTGTCCCGATTGCAAGATTCACGACCTTAATATATCTGACAATACGGATACAATCTTGTCCTGCTGCTCCGTAGTCATGGTTGGAAACAAGGGGAGCGATATGGCCTCGTGGTAGTATTTCAGTCCATTGGGATAATCTTCATCTGCAAAACCAAGGCTCCTATAATAAGGCTGACTTGGAACCGGAATATAGTGTATTTGCACACCAATCCCATTGGAGCGCAAAGCCTCAAAAACCTCTCGCCGAGTCTTCCCTATCTCACTAAGGTGTAATCTGATTACATACAAGTGTCTGCTCGAATAACAGTCATCTCTTTGCGTTGGAGTCGTCAGCGGCAGATCTGCCAAAAGCTCATCGAAGCGATTAGCTAATTCGTTTCTAACCGCGACATACTTATCTAAGCGATGCATCTGGCTCAGACCCAAAGCAGCCTGTATTTCCGTCATGCGGTAATTTAGACCTAATTCTATCTGCTCATACCACCATGGTTCCGGGTCTTCCTGACCCATTAATGCCGGATCCCTCGTAATTCCATGACTGCGCAGCCTGGCCATATTTGCCATTAACTTACTGTTATTAGTAAGCACCATACCGCCTTCACCAGTGGTAATGATTTTCACAGGATGAAAGCTAAAAACACAAACATCACTATATTTGCAAGAACCGACCGGGCCCTCTTTGAAACGCCCGCCAACAGCGTGCGACGCGTCCTCTATAATCCGAAAACCGTATTCTTGACTTAATCGGTGTATCTTTTCCATATCGCAGGATTGGCCAGTCAAGTGCACAGGAATGACTACCTTCGGAATTTTTCCATTGCGTTTAGCATTCTGTAATTTATCTTCAAGCGCGTCACAACACATATTGTAAGTGATTGGATTGATGTCAACAAAATCGACGTCAGCATCGCAATAGAGTGCACAGTTTGAGGATGCAACAAAAGTTATGGGGCTAGTCCAAACGACATCCCCTGGGCCAACATCTAGTGCAAGACAAGCTACGTGCAGAGCGCTTGTCGCGCTATTTAGCGCCAGAGCATGGGATGTGCCACAGTAGCTGGCTACTTTTTTTTCAAAGTTCTCAACTACAGGGCCTTGAGTTAAAAAGTCCGAACGCAAAACATCCACTACCGATTCGATATCCCCTTCTGTAATTTCTTGTCTACCGTATGGAATCATTACTAAATTTTACCAAGTTTGTGCTGATTCGCGTCAATCCATTGAACTAAATCTTCAACAGACATCCAGTCTTCATTAGTACCACTGTCATAAACAAAGTCTGTCGCAACCAATTGACCGTCTTTGATACGATTTGGATCATCTGCCCAACCGTTGATTACAGGTAATATTTTGTAATGCTCTTTATATTCATAGGTCGATGGCGCATCCTCCTCGCCAATCATTTGTTCGTGCAGTTTTTCACCGGGACGAATGCCGACAATCTCCTGCTCGACACCCGGAGCCACCGCTTTTCCAAGGTCAACTACTTTCATGGACGGGATTTTTTTTACATAGATTTCACCACCAACCATGTCTTCAAATGCGTGCCAAACGAGTTCAACGCCCTGTTCGAGTGAAATCATAAATCGTGTCATTCTTGTGTCAGTTATGGGTATTTTTCCTGAACTTTTAACCTGATCAAAAAATGGAATCACGGAGCCACGGGAACCCATCACGTTACCGTATCTGACTACGGAAAATTTGCTGCCATGTTCGGCTGCGTAAGCGTTACCTGCGACAAACAATTTGTCCGATGCCAACTTTGTCGCGCCATATAAGTTAATTGGACTACTTGCTTTATCCGTCGAGAGCGCAACCACGCCCTCGACCTTACAATCAATACAAGCATCGATAAGGTTCATAGCTCCGATTATATTGGTCTTTACGCACTCAAAAGGGTTGTACTCAGCTGTAGGAACAATTTTTGTAGCCGCCGCGTGAACAACATAATCCACACCGTCAAGAGCCCGATAGAGCCTTTCTCGATCTCGTACATCACCGATAAAAAACCGAATTCTCGGCTCATTCGGAAATAATTTTGCCATTTCCCACTGCTTCATTTCGTCTCTAGAAAATATTATAACTTTCTTAGGGTTATATTTTTCAAAAACCATTGGAACGAAAACATTCCCGAAGGAACCTGTTCCACCAGTTATCAAAACAGTTTTATTGTTGAACATAAGATATATCTCCTAAACTGAGCGACTGTTACGTAAAGTTAGTTCTTCCTTGGCTAGTTGTTCGTCACTAGCGACCATTTCGCTTACTAACTCGTCAATGGTTACCTTAGGTTCCCAACCTAATTCGCTCCTTGCTTTGGAGATATCTCCTAGCAAAGTTTCGACTTCAGTTGGACGAAAATATTCTTTATCTATTCGTACCACGACTTTTTCTTCAAGCGACCCGCTACTTAGATCTTCCCAAAAACCAATTTCACCTACGCCCTCACCGCGCCAAAGTAAAGTAATACCGAGTTCCCTGAACACTTTCTCCATGAATGCTCTAACACTGATTTGCTCTCCAGTTGCAATAACATAGTCTTTAGGCGTTTCCTGCTGCAACATAAGCCACTGCATTTCGACGTAATCTCTGGCGTGTCCCCAGTCTCTCTTGGCATCGATGTTACCCATAAATAAGCATTCTTGAAGTCCATGCTTAATTCGACTTGCACCCAACGTAATCTTGCGTGTCACAAACGTTTCGCCTCTGCGAGGAGATTCATGATTAAAAAGAATTCCATTGCAAGCGTAGATTCCATAAGCCTCGCGATAATTCACAGTAATCCAGTACGCGTACATTTTGGCTACAGCGTAAGGACTTCTAGGATAGAAAGGAGTCGTTTCACTCTGCGGTGTCTCTTGCACCAACCCGTACAATTCAGATGTACTAGCCTGGTAAACTTTAGTGTGCTTTTCTAAATTAAGGATTCTGATGGCCTCTAGAATACGCAGCGTCCCCAAGCCATCTATATTAGCCGTATATTCTGGTTGTTCGAAACTAACGCCCACATGCGATTGCGCAGCCAAATTATATATTTCATGTGGTTTAATTTTGTTTACTAAATTGGTAATACTTGCCGTATCCGACATATCACCATAATGAAGAAAAAGATTAACGTCCTTACCATGAGGGTCGCTGTAAATGTGCTCTATTCTTTGAGTATTAAATATGGAAACGCGCCGTCTCAGGCCGTGTACTTCATACCCTTTCCTCAACAGAAATTCCGCCAAATAAGAACCGTCCTGCCCGGTAATTCCAGTTATCAATGCTACTTTTTTCATAAAACCTCGTTACACGTGTATGCATAGAACAGCAATATGCCGTCAGCACAAAGCCTCCCTCCGTGAGAGAATCTAGCATTTACACAAAATTCGTCTATGTATTAAACACGGCTAGCAAGTGCGACTAATAACGCCCGTACTTGTCTTCAAACCTAACGATATCATCCTCACCTAAGTAAGAACCAGTTTGCACCTCAATGATCTCTAAATTCACCTTCCCCGGGTTTTCTAGTGCGTGTACACCCCCAATAGGAATATAGGTTGATTGATTTTCAGAGAGCAAAAAGGTCTCGTCGCCGTTAGTGACCTTTGCCGTTCCAGATACCACGATCCAATGTTCCGCCCTATGATGATGCATTTGAACGCTCAACTTTGCGCCTGGCTTTACTGTAATTCGTTTGGCTTGGTAACGGCTTCCGTTGTCTATCGAGTCATAATAGCCCCACGGACGACGTACTTCTCGGGGCAATTCCCACTCACTCCGAGCATCGTTTTTCAGATCCTGAACTATTAATTTTATGTCCTGAACCCTGTCTTTATGAGCCACCATAACTGCATCTTTCGTCGACACGATCACTAAATCTTCAACACCGATAGCCGCAACCAACCGGCTCTCTGATCTGACATAAGAGTTGCTTACGTCATGCATAAGAACGTCGCCTTGAGTTGCGTTCCCCTTATCATCTTTGTCACTTACCTCCCAGAGCGAAGACCAAGAACCTATATCGCTCCAGCCTGCATCCATGGGCACGACCACCGCATCCTTGGTATTCTCCATGACGGCATAATCTATTGAATCGCTTGGACATTTTTCAAATATGTCCTTACTTATCCTTAAGAAATCTAGGTCGACTGCTGCGGCAGCGACTGCGCGCTCACAAGTCTCGTGTATCTCCGGACGGAACTTCTTTAACTCCTGCAGATAGCGGCTAACTTTCATCAAGAACATACCGCTATTCCAATAATGTTCGCCAGAGCTTACATACTCTTCTGCCAACTCAACAGACGGCTTTTCTGCAAATTCTTCAACAACAAAGCCATTATCGAGTGCTGACCCACGCTTAATGTAGCCATACCCCTTATGCGCTTCCCTTGGTGTAATGCCAAAAGTCACAAGTTTTCCCGCCTGCGCTAAACTAATAGCATTCTGTATGGACTCGGCGAATTTAGATTCGTCTTGAATCACGTGATCCGCTGCTAGAACCAGCATTAAGGGATCACCTTCTTCAGCGAACGCAGCTAGGGCGATTGCTGGCGCCGTATTGCGACCTACCGGCTCAAGAATAATGTTTCCGGCTTTGCCAATTTCACGCAATTGCTCTGCAACGAAGAATCTGCACTCCTCGCTACAAATAGTAACCATAGATTCTATATTTAGCGCGTCTAGTCGATTCACTGTGTCTTGTAACATAGTGTTTTCGCCATAAAGCCTAAGAAATTGTTTCGGGTGGGCGGCGCGGGACAACGGCCACAAACGTGTGCCCGACCCACCTGCCATAATCACAGCCTTAATAATTTTCAGTCTCCTTAATACGTTAGTTGGTCAACACAGCTCGCCATCGAATGTGTGGTTTTAACAATCGCTAGCAAAAGGAAGAAATCCAGTGTTCCCTAACACCCAATAAAAACCGATGCTTCAACCAATACCTGAACCGCGAAACATCCGTTTTCATCCGATTAGTAGACGGCCCCTGCCCAGCTAAATCAGCAAATAGAAAGAATTCTCTGTAGCTATCTGAGCAATATCCACTCGCCTAACTAGTTTCATTTTCCAATAAAAATATGGCATCAACGCACCTAAAAGCCTAACTTTAATTGAGAACGTAAACCTACGACGGCGGGTTTTAGGAGATGACGCCGAAGGAATACGATAGAACCATAGCCATAAGCGTCCTAAATCTCAAAATTATTACTTTGGTACCTCTATCAAATTACTTTACTCGGGATTGGCGACTTTCGGAGATGTAAAAGCATATGGCTAAATGGACTATGCAATAACTCGCGAATATCGAAAACCAGACCCCAGGATCCACTAAAGATATACCACTAAAAAAGGCCGCTAGCGGTACAAATGTTGACAAAATGGCTATCGACAACCCCGTATAAGTGTTGGCTAGAAGTGGTGTAAAACCGAGAGACTTTAGCTTTGTAAACAGATAATTATGCAGATGACTATCGTCGGCTTCCATAGGAGATTTGCCACGCAAACGTCTCAAAATCATTACCCGTAACAACTCTACACAGGGGTAACTCACCAAACACGCGTAAAACCAAACACTCGACGTACCGCTGGAATATAACTCTACGCAGGTTAAGGCCATTAGAGCTGACAAAGCATAGGAGCCGAAATCTCCTAAAAATATTAAGCCAGTAGTTATATTGAACATTATGAAAATAACAAGGCTAGCCAAAAGCGCATAATAAACTAGGTTACCCGACTGCAGGTAACCTACCGTGCAAACGGCGAGGGCGACTACTGAGAGTAAACCATTGGCCCCGTCAGCGATGTTCCCAGCATTAATGAACCCCACTACGCACACCGTTACACCTAATCCGATCAAGACTTCGTGATTAAGAATTTGAGGAAAATTACTCGAAAATACTTCCGTTGGTAGCCTATCTGGATTTAGCAAAAAATAGCCCCCAACGAAAAAGAAAAGTAAAGTCAAACGTACCAAGGGAGATAACCTACCTGTAGAGTCTTCCCAAAGTCCGACGCACCCGATCAATAGCACTACAGGTTCGAAGCCTAGAAAACGATTATCTAAAGCGCCTTGACCACCATTTCCTTGAATCATCGCGTTGACTAACCAATAGGCAATCGAACCAAAAAAAACCAGTACGCCTCCGAACCGAGATGACTTTTTCTCAGAAATACCATGCTTCTCAGCGTTATCTACCAACAGATCTCTTTCGCTACTATACAACATAGCTAAGATCATGGACATGCCAACAACCCCGCCAAAAACAATAGCTGTACAAAATAAAAATATGATTAAGCTTGACGGTAACGACTTCAGTAATGATCGATCTTGCCGTCCCATCTATGGCGAATCCAAAATCAATAGTTGCATTTTAGGCATCTCTGGCTGCGGTCTTAAAATGCCGAATTAGTACGGCTAGCGTCGATATCATGCCAGCTAACAGCGCACCCAACAAAGTGATAAGTGCCCTGTTTGGAGAACTCCTCTTCTCAGCTTCAACGGGCGGCTCAATTACCTGAAACACATAATCCTCAGACGCACTAGCAAGTACTGCTGACTTTATCTGCTCTTCTATCAGGTTAGCAAAAACTTCATTCAAGCTAATTAAAGTGTTTTTTTCACTCTGCAACTCAAGAAATGCTATAGATTTTTCCGATTCCGAAATATCTTTCTTCCTAGAGTAATCCTCAATACCTTTAGTGACCTGTACCAACCATCTCCTCGCGACTATCGGCGAGTAATGTTGAATCTCTAGGGTCACCAACCCACTCCGGTCACTTTCCGCAACCGATAAGTGAGCAGAAAAAACCTGATAAGCTTTCTGCACCGATGGTTTCCCACCCACCCATTGATTTTTTTCAACGTCATAAATGTCTGGATTCAGAAGAACCTCGCGAGAAGTCTCATCCCAGTCATACGCTGCCATAAGAGGTATAACAGCATCTTCATAAAGATATTCACGAAAAAACTCTCTAGATTTTAAAACTTCTAACGCAATCTGCGATTTCGACGTCTCTTCCGCGCCAATGTTGATGCCTGCGAGCCCCGCCAAACCACCTAACTGGCTTGCCATACCCGCCACTCCAGAAGCACCGTTCTTCGCAACAAGCAGAGTTTGTGATTTGTAAATGTTTGGGAGCGATAAAGAATATCCGGCCGCCAAAATGCCCCCCACTATCCCACCGAGAACTAAAGCCCAGCGCTTAGCCCAAAGTGCACCAAACACCTCTCTAATGTCGACTTCTTCATTCAAATTTTGCAGATGCAATTCTTGAGATTTTTCTGACATAGCTAAACCTCCTACGTCAGAGCGCTAGCAATGGAAACAGAGACGCAATACTGTTGAACACTACAGTCGTTACTTCACGGTATTTAATCAACGTTGGCTGATAATCTTCATTAACAGGAACAACAATCGTGTCTCCGGGCCGAACACCGAAGTCCGTGCTCGATTCAAATTTAAACAAATTCCTTTGACTGGCCATGCGTTCAACCCCGCCATTAGCTCTAACTACGTAGACTTCTTTCATCAAGGCGCGAGTCGACGCTCCTGCCGCGTACTCTATATAGTCTTTCATCTTTCGCCCTGGCTTGAAACGAAACGTCCCCGGCTCTCTGACTTCACCGATGACCGAAACTGTATTACTAAACTCTGGCACGAACAATGAGTCTCCAGCCTGCAGTTGGATATCTGCACTCATATCCCCAGCCAAGATCGCTGGCAAATCTATTATCACCCGCCCCCCTACATCCTCGTCTAGTAACAAATCGATTAACTCTTGGCGACTAGCTAATTCCGACTGAGCGCCGACATTATCTTCGTTCTCTCGGGTCCGATTCCTAGCAATTTCATTTCTTTGGATTGAGGCTACGAGTTTACGGATCTGTTCTTGCTCTCTTTTCTTTGCAGAAGTTTTAATCAATATCGCGCCTT
>ERZ807291.10099-NODE-10099-length-10027-cov-3.541316_pt1 | contig 10027 bp, 1 predicted proteins | sample MGYA00521257_ERZ807291 | MGnify/ENA primary metagenome ERZ807291 (study PRJEB31413, sample SAMN03169783) | marine metagenome | biome: Marine; feature: Water; material: Subsurface seawater | place: North Sea | collected 2011-04-28 | depth 1 m m ... | reverse complement strand
CAAAACCAACAGGGTTTCCTAAAACATCTACGGCACCCACTATGCGGTACAAGTCAGCGGTTGCTTGGCCAATATAATGTTTCTGGATGTGTTTTGAAAGAGCGCGTAAATCGACAAATACGTCGGTGTGGAGAAGGGCATTCATTTTTATCGACGCGTTGTCAATATCGACTAACAGGTTTTTAATTGATGGTGGAAGAACAGACATATTTTCGTCATGTTCGGTCGTAGGAATGTTGCTTGATGGCTTTCGCTGTGGTGTTCCAAGCCCACCTCGGCTCGAAGACTGCCGGAGCGTAGTAGCAGCGAACTTTAAACGGATTTTTAACGGGTGCAGATGCATGAGCTGCACATACACCTGACGGGACGGGTTGAAGATACGATGATACATTGAATCATTTTTGGACTCTGTCTTATCAACCGCTTTCAACAATGTGTCGCTTAAATTTAAATCGATTAAACCTATGTTATTAACGTCAAACGCCGACGCCGACCCCGAATTAAAACCCTGTTCAAAGTCATCGCCATCGCCGTCCTTGTTAAAAATAGCGAGCATCGAAATGATAAATTTTCCAAAATATTCCAATGATGTTTGGTCAATCGACACTTGGAATTCTTGTAAAAGAACGGACACATACGAAAAAAAGTCTACATTTTCACTCACAAAAGGTTTGGCCAGCGAAATATGAAAAAATGGTTGAGGTGACGCTCTTCTCGGAATAGAGGCCAAAAACACAGGAAACAAGGTCCTCGTAAGTTGGTTATCAATTTGTAGATCCTTAACCAAAACTTCGATCGACTGATCGCCATGCGTGTATAGACCATGGGCTACGACAATGTCGACAAGTGAGATTAGCATAACTTCCCGCGGAAATTTGTCAATTAAGCAGATTTTTGCGCTTCCTAATCCAATAGTAATAGAATGGCAACAGCAATTTTCAATAGTTATAGAAGGTGGAGCCGATAACAAATGGTTTTGAGGGTGTATCATTTCAATCCCATCTTTTGATGAGGACCTCGAAACGTCTAATTGATCTATACTATCTCTGCGTTCAAAATCATCCGATACGAAGCGGCGACTAGAGGACAGCGATGAAGCATCTGCAAATATGAGTGCTTTGGTAGGACCGTGCACCTCTGTGTACACCTTCACCCGACGAGGACGACGATTTGGCATGCCGTCTGTTGCTCCATAGACGAAGCGTTTCATACCGATCTCATCCAAGCGATAATGGATTTCTGATCGGCCACTACTGTTGCTTATAGTAAGCACGCGGTCCGACGCACTCGGAAAATCCCACCCAAAAATCTTGCTTTCGTTAGGAAATATTCTTTCGACGACAACATCACCTTCATTTGCTTTCTGTTTATAGTGCATCAGCTCGCCGCTCCTATTGATGAATTTGTACAGTGGAATGTCCACATTTTCCTCGCTCACTAAAATATAGGATGTTGTGTCCTCGCTCTTTATTTCTACACGGACCACAAGGGTATTCCCAGTTATATCGTTTCTCAATTTTATGGCCAGTCCGCGTATGTTTTCAATGGAGAAACCACCGGACCATCTCCAACCTTTTTCAGCAATCCGTATCGTCATTTCTAATGAGTCGATATCAGCTTCAACTGCAGGCGCTTTGAACCAATGAAAAGGAGACCCATCACCGGCGTGCAAAACCAGCTTTTCCTCCGCGTACAAATCATTCTGTTTGTACGAATTAGCTTCGTCTTCAACGAAGTCATAAACAGAATGCAGTTTGGTCTGCGTAACTTCAATATCTGCTTTCAGCCGATTAATGACTACATACCTTGGCGATAATATGACCATGGTCGACCGACGATAGACCCCAGGAGCACTTTTCAAGGATACACCAATCTGGTACAAGTGTCGTGATGCTGCTTCCGATAAATGCTTGGTAACACCAGTGCGTTTGTTCGCAACATTTAACAGTCTCTCGACTGCACTAGCTTTGCGTTCTTTGCAAGATACAACGCCATCTGTTCCTGCAGCATTGATGGAGAATACCGAGGAATATTCAGAATCATTTACAGCTATACTAATCCGATCAGACCCAGAATATAAAATTGGACGGGTCGTTTTATCGCTGGAGCAATTAATCCGCGCTGTATCGTCGGGTTTGCTTCTGCGAACATCCTTTTCGTCAGGAGAGTCTTTATCTTCGGAGTCCCCTGTCTCCATTTGCGGCGTTAAGGCGTCTTCGGCAAGCATAAACTCAGAAAAGGATTGCCTCTTCACCTTCAGTGCTGAATGACGCTGTGATAATTTAGAAGAAACATTTTGGGTTTGATCCAACGGTCTGTTTTCTTCACGATTTTTACGGAACGACACGTATGCCAATGACAGCATAGAGCGGTTAATTAGCCAATATGGGCAAAATAGAACGACTGTTCGTTTTCCCTCCGTCAATACATGGTCTAAAGAAATGTTAACAACTTTTGCACTACTTCTGGTAACTGTCCTTTGCTGTGTAGGCCACGGTACATTTACAAAATTTGCGGGTGGTTCAAGAATTGTTGTGGTCCGCTTTCCCCAGAAGGACTGTTTCTCCTCTCTTCGGCGCCACGGCTCGACATGTACACCTCGAGACCACATAGTCCCATCAAATGACAAATACATTAGAAGTTCATGAGCACCCAAGGGCGATCGATTGAAATGACTAGTAACCCCAGGCTCTATCACGCTGTCGACAAGAAAACGTTGGTCGCCACTGCCCTCTCGTACTGTGAAAAATATAGGATATGGAAGCGCATTGACCAGTACAACTGGAGAAAACAACGAAAGCTCGTAGTAATTAGATTTACTACCCGCTGCCTCAAACTTTGAAAAGTTCAAATACGACACCCATGTCATTTCATCGCTAGAAAGGGGGAGGCACGTAACGGTCTGAAAATGCTTGTCCTCGGTAGCACCTTGATCAAACAACGGAAATAAATCTATCCCTTCCCACCATTCGTAATCATTTTTTCCGGCAATCGTCTTTGGGCGTACTGTTAGGCGTCCATGATGCATCAAATGAATGGGGAGTGAGCATGATCCGGACGGGGGCAAAGTTTCGACTACTGCAGCCGCTGGGCCACCACAAAGAAGAAGCTCCAGCACCGTCGATGTCGTATTCACAACCCGTGTCAGCGATGCTAGCCTGATATGTATGCTCCCTCCCTCAAGCGAAATGTCGCACAGTATACGGGGGAGATGCCATTCTTTCCGCATGAACATTTGCTCTAGTTCCGTCATGTTTTCGATGACATCCGATGCCACAGGTTCTAAGGAATAAACAAACTTTCCAACTTTTTCAACCTGGACCTTTTTCAGTGGTTTCGATGGCAACGCGTCCCAAGAAACAGAAATTGTCGCCGAATGCAAGTTTGCCCAGGGATTCTCGTACCAGTTTTCGTGAATTAAGGTTTGAGGAAATGAAAACGGTGCGATTCCACCCGCGGGTACCTCTGTAAAGGTTTGATCACCTTGATGCGAAGGTGCAAACTTAAGAGGCAGTCCTGTCGCATTCTCCAGAACATACTCGTAGTGTAGAGTGGACGAGGGCTTAATTAAATTGTCGTCCGCTCCTTCCGCAGTTATTAACGATAGTTCACTGTCCCACCACAGATGAAGAGACTGGATAAGGGAATGGGACACATTTAAACATAGATCTTCCATGGAGCGAACTTTCACAAAAGACGGATCATGCTTCTTCTCGGGCAGAAAACTCGCACTTTGTTTTGCTTGGCGAGATTCAATATCGAAGCGCCATGGTTCAAGAAGTGGTTCCCATGTGACAACGTGTGGGTTATAGAAATAAATCGAAATTCCTGTTCGCAACCTTCGCTCTGAGTTAACGGGGCGTCTATCAAAATGGGGATCTAAAAATGATAACGAGAAGATTGTGTCTTCGCCGTCAGTTATGGCCAATTTGCTGCAAACATTTGAAAGTCGAACCCTTAGAATAGGTATAGTATTCCCGCGACGGTAACAATCGCTGACAATTATTAACCGCATCTGCGAAATATTAAGAACGACATGAAAATGTACTTCATTCTCGAAGTATCGACTATCCAACTCTGAGACATCAAAGACCGGTTGTACCAAGCGCCCTGCAAACCGCCCGGAACACTCACTGTCCATCATTACAGTTCGGTTATCGTCAGTAATGACTTCGTGAAAGGTAGTCGACCCATCACAATAAGCTTTGTCTTGTTTTCCACTTGTGAAGTCTACTATACTTTGAACTAACTTCGATATGACTTGAATATGTGGAACACCCAACGTAAAATTCACACCCTCAATTCCAACTTCCATTTGATTATAAAAACACCGTTTTTCAAGTCCAAGCGAGTTCTTTGCCGAAGTCATAAATATTTGCTGCGAAAAATTTATAATCAAATCAAATTGTTCCACAATAATATGTTCCTTTCCAGAAAGATGAAAACGTTGCCACATTTGAATGCCTTTAAAGTCAAACTGCAATTTCAACGACGCCTCCCGATTTTTTGCTGCCGTTATTTGGAATCCACCAAGAAAAATTAAGGCAGCTCTGTCTAGAAATGGCAGCGGTGACTCATGACAGTCAACTACAGTTACTTTAGCGAGTTCAACAGTAGCACTAAACGAGCTTGCAACTCGGCGATTCACAAATCTTTGCACGCGTTGTTCTGAGCGTAGGTGACGCGCACAGAGGCGTGGATAAATTTGGAGTTCTCCATTATCGACATCGGAAGCGTCGAGGAGAATAGAAAAGGTGTAATCGCCATGGCATTCGACAATGATTCCTTGCCTTTCTGGTTTGCCAAGACCTTCGCCAGGAAGCCGGTACAGCACTCGGCAACCAACGTCTAAACTCCCTTCATCGTAGTCGTGCGCCCCCAAAAAATAATTTACGAGGAGCAAAGTGGACGGAATATGAATAACGGCGTTAAGTCCTCGCACAATTAGTTTGAACTCCATGTCAGCTGCAGGGTGGCGGAGTATGTGCAATTCTACAGGGCACTCGCTTGCGTCGCGAAACGATAAAAGCACATTTTCGCAGGTGGGAATGTCCCCCACAGTAGCTCCACGGAAAGATTCTAAATATCGAAGGCTACATGATTGAGCAGACACCTTCGTTGTCACAACACGACCGATGAACGTTTTCAACCCAATGTCTACATGTCCAATGTCAACCCTGAACATTGATTGTGGTGACGAATGAGGGGAGCACAAATGCCGTCCCCATCCTCGTTGAAATAATATTGTACCCTCATCGATGTTAATGTCAATTTGAACCATCACGGGGCGATCTGCCATGATTCCTATATAGGACTTTTGTTGACGAGCTTCAAGGAACAATGGAAGTTTGGGTGTAGCATGAACAGCTTTGTCTTGCATCCAATCATCAAAGTTCCACGCCAGTAGATTTTCAAAGGTTGCAAATTGAGACTGGGAGCACACCAAGTCAACATTCCTTGTTTGCACGACAACAGAAACTATTTTTGGGGGAATTTTGCTCGATATACCAGGGACCAAATACCCGCGATTTCGAAACTCTTCTGCATCCGATGAGGTCCATCCACTAGATCGGAGGTTGAGCTCAATTCTCGCATCAAAATTGTCTACCATTTTTACATGTTCAGACCAAAAGTCCCCCGTCCCTTTCGCGTATGCTACCATCGATGCATCCGAAATAACAATCGCGAATGTAGCAGAATGTTCTTCTATAGATCCTTGATTTTTCGCGCTGAGCTGCCCCAGATCGAATTGAAAGAGATCATTTTCTCCGGCACGGTACGTATGGCGTATAGCGGGTACAATCACAAGCGGGTGCTCGATGTTTGCCTCAATATTAAATGTTTTGCTAGCTACTGAGATACCGTCAAACACAGCTTGTGCTTCGCGTACAACACGGTCCGCAATTACCTTAGTCACACCTTCGTCAATATAGTCGATTAACTCAATGGTCAGAGTATGCAAAAACACAAATTTGATAGACCCTGCGTTAACAAAGAGGTGATCGGTGGCCTTTTTCGCCGAGTATTGCAGGTCTAATATGAACCCTTCGCTGCTTCGCAAACCAAAAATTTCTGGCATTGTTTCAAGGTCTCGTTTCGTTGAGGTCATGCTATGCCGGCGTTGCCGAAGGTCAACACGCGCTGGAAGACGATCCTGACTCATTGCAATTGTACTTCGGTCAAGTACGGAAATATTGCTGAACTGTAGGGCAACATCAGCGTCGTCATTTTCAAGCACTCTATGCTGCATAATCGCATGGGACAGTATTATTCTGATCAAGCTTCGCCCTTCCTTCAATTTGTTCATGTCGATTTCAATGGAATGAATAGAACATGATATCTTTGCAGCACCTTCAGTCTTTCGCCCCCATGATGCAAATGCGCGTTCGCGCTCAGATACCGTAGACAGTTCGCTGCGAGATGTGCTACTGAATCGTGGAAACAGGGAAGCTATCTCCGTCACCGTTTCATTATCCCAGTTTACTTTTACACACCCTAATTCTAACAAAAATTCTGTGTCAAATCCCCTGTAATTTGCGCTCACTGGGTTGCATGTGGTAATGGCGGAACGTATCGCATATTCCTGTGGGCCGGTTCCAGTACACAACAAAAGTACACACTGGTCAGGATGAGAACGATTTCTTTGACAGTCTATAATATCAATTTTATTAATGGAGTTTTCGATTGTGGCATCAAATGCTCTCGTTGTTACGTTGCCTGAGATCCCAACGATATGCAAGGCCAATATTTCGTCGCCAGTCTTAAAATTTTCAACATTTCCAATAATGACACAAACGGCAGGTGAATAAAAATCATGTATGTACAGGACACGGCCGATCATTTTTGTCCGCATAATATTTTCCTTATCCAACGCACGTGGCTTAACGGTAAAGGGATTAAGGGAGATAGGTTTGCTTAGTCTCTTTTTACGCGCTGGAGAAGAAGATCGCGAGTTTTCTTGAGCAATCTCCTCACTGCCAAACGAATCATACGTATCAGGCTCGTTGATTGACACTTTCGTGTATGCATGCAGCAATTCAATGCACTTTTTGAAATGACTTCGGGGTAAACGTAACGTCAATTCCGGCAAAAACGAAGTTGTTTTCATCAGAGGAACACGATCGTCTTCGGGAAGAATAGACACAAGCGCGCCAGTCACAACATCGAACTGGTTTACAATTATTTGGCTGACGGCGTTGATTTTCCAGTCAGGGGCATTGTTAAATGCACAAATACCAATGCCAACCATTTTGAGCAGGTATAAGTCATAGATACTGGATTCATCAAGCCCAATTTCGTCTACAACAGATTTTACTGCCATCGACGACCGTTTAGACAACATATTAGAATACTTTTTCATGTCTTCTCCACCTGAAACTAGAGAAACGACGCCCAGATCCAACACATAGACGGAAACATCCTTGTTGTTCACATCGGTCGGTAAGATAATTTTAGGTGCCCCAATATGAACGCCAAAATCAACTACTACCTTTGCTTCGATAGAATTTCGGATTTGTTGCGTGCTCAACTGTGTCAGAGTCTCTTTCGCAGAAGAAGAGACATCGGCAATTGAAGAAAGAAATGTGCCAAGCTCGAGGCATAAAGTTGGGTTCAACACTACATTCAACGGTTCCGCTTGCCCACGCACTGTGAGCTTATCCGAGGTCATCTCATCGGCATGACGCGTGATGACAAGACTAAAAAGGTTTTGAGATCGGCTTGGCTCCCACGATAATAATGGGGGGTACACGTGCTGTTCGTTAAAAGCATCTTTCGCACTGATAGACGAGCACACCAGGGACATAAAATACCCACTTTCGGCAACATTAAGCAATTGCTCTGCACTTTGCGAATTCGTTTGAAACGAGTATGTGACAGCTTCTGCTTTCACCATGCAAAACGTACTTGCATCCTCACCGATCGGCGAAACTTTAGAATATTTTGTGGTGCTATTCGCTAATTTCAGGCAAAGTTCGCCTAAATTGAGGCGCAGATCAAGAAAGTTTATGGGCTTTATTGAAATGTTTGAACCAAAAGTGCTAGATACACTACTAGCGTTTCTGGTTCTCCCAACAAGACTACTTTCAAGCTCTTGATCCTCGTCTTCGACAATACTATCCTCGCGTGGAGACAACAAGGACTCATACAACTCGGACCGTTGCTGGTCTGACAAAACGTGCTTTGACTTATCCTTTCTTCGCTTTATGTTCAGGACTTTTCGCACGTTTGTTCCATGTTTCTTTGATGCATACATTATATTTTCTGCGTTTAATTCGGCCCTTGCCAGGCGTCTAAATAGCAAGATTTGCTCAAATGTCAATCGAGTTTCTAGCTCGACCATTTCTTCGCCATCGCGTCCTGAATATTTTGCTAGCCAGGGCGCCCCAATTTTCCGCTTCCACAATACAATGTACTTTTGTTGCATGAGTAAAAGTCTAGTCACCACCCTCCATGGCATGCGGCCTCGTTTCTGGTCCACAACTAGTCCAACTTTTTTAGGATCTAAATGTGCTGAAATGCAAAATAGAGAATACTTCCACCATTCCTTCGGACTCTTCGTTGCACTTTCTTTTGGGCGATGTTCTCGCAACAACATTCGGAGCGTATTAATGTGGCTCGTTTGAAACCGTTGTAACACCATGGACAACAAAGCCAGTTGCGAGCTTTCAAATGATAACCCAAGACTACGGATCGATGCATCGACGACAAATTTGTAGGCCCGACCATCCGTCTGAGGGGGTCCATCAAGCAGAGAACTCACGTCCACCGAAGTTTGTGGAGCAAGGGACGGCTTTGCGTTGATCGAAATCTTCGCTTCGATGGACGTAGGGTTTAAAATATAAGACCTCTGGGATTGGGAACGTTGCTCCTCAGTAAAAATCGACAAATTATGCACGAAAGCGAGTTTTCGAGAAATGTGTTCCTCTTCTGAAGTTACAATTTCACTGCTACGCCTGTCGAGAACCAAAGGCTGCCATCGGCCGTCAACGCTCTCAAAACCGATTTCACCGACGTGAATACCACAATCAAACGACGTCGGTATCTCACAGCCTCTCTCCAAATAGCGCATGTTAAGATTTACAACGTGCACTCGAAGATTACCAAAAATTTTCTGAAGCACGCGCTCCTTTCGACTTGTGCTCGTTTTCTTACTGTTCGCGGAAGGAACGTCTGCGCCCTCCTCTGTTGCAAACGCGGCGTGCACTTCCTCTTCATACAGTTCGTGGGTCTTTACTTTCCTGCGCTTCAAATTTTGCATTCTTTCCACGGCCAGGTGAGGGTTGTCTTGTTCGGGAAGAGCAATGATGATATCCACGTTTTCTATGTGCACAACGACGGGTTTTGTTGAGAGCTGGGCTAAATTTACGTTCAACTGGAGTTTCTCTATTTTGGACCCCTTTTGGACTTTCAGTGGAATGCCCGTCCAATCAAACGCATTTTCTTTGATGCTGACATTGTTTAAGACAGCTTTACCATTTGCGATCCCAACATTTAGCTCTTCAGCCCCTTCAATATATTCTCCCAGGTAACTCTTCAAGATGTATCCAAAAAATCGATCCCACATGGCACACAAAAAATCTGTCGACGTCGCTACCCAAAAATGAGGATTTCAGAGCCGTTCTCACGGAAATTTAAGAGACACCCTGCCCGCAGCCAACGCTGACTCTAGGCGACCCACACTTACAAAAAAAACAGTGATCGACAGATGCCGCCGATCTTGTATGAGCTTTCTCTTACCGCCCATTGACTTCGCCCCTCTCACTCCCCACACTCGCAAAATTCAAACTTTCAATGCACCAACACAAACTGCGAAACCAATTCCCATACATGGAACCCGTAATACCTGCCGCATTCGATCTGAACCGAGTCGAATACAACTACGTCAATATAATACAGTAATCTTTTCTATGAAATCAGAAATAGATTTCCTGCTACGCTACTTATATGCACTACCGCACTTTATAAATTTTCTAGATCATTGATGTCCCTCCGCACGCGTGCGATAGCCGCATCGAGCGTGTTCTCC
>ERZ807291.10091-NODE-10091-length-10031-cov-3.636327_pt1 | contig 10031 bp, 11 predicted proteins | sample MGYA00521257_ERZ807291 | MGnify/ENA primary metagenome ERZ807291 (study PRJEB31413, sample SAMN03169783) | marine metagenome | biome: Marine; feature: Water; material: Subsurface seawater | place: North Sea | collected 2011-04-28 | depth 1 m m ... | reverse complement strand
CCAATTCCATCAAAAGCAAAAAAAGAAAGGAAAGCTTCATATAGGATTTGAACCTGTACATAATTGTAGGCTCACCTCATTTTTGAGCACTTGAAGTTTACTTTTTATTTAGTATTCTAATAATTATAAAGCAAATTTTGAGATAAAAATTTATGAAATTCACGAGTTTTATACTCTTCGTCCTCCAGCCCTTCTCTGTTCCTCTGTAATCCACTTGAATTTACAGGTAAGAGGTTTAGTTTTGAGAAATACTTCATATCTGATCTGTCACACATACTTAAGTAGTCGGTAATATATCCCGATAAGAGTGACTTAAAACATTCTAAGCTCTCTTTTTGGAATCATTCCACTCAATATTTTCTAGTGACTCTTTTTGTCGATCTACTTGTCTTACGTCATGTTTCTAACGAATACTTGACAAATAATTTTTCAAGCAACTTCATAGATATCGTTGCATACAGATAGTCATGTGACAGCAATAATCGCCTTTTAGGACATCTGATACTAAAACCGGAACTGTGGCCTGATCGTACTACTACTTTTCTTCCTTGATTATCCACAGGTATTTTATCTAACTGGTCAAGCTCAGTGTAGATTCCACAAGAAATTTCTTCAAATACCTTAAAAAATACATCTGCACGAATACGACTTAAAAGACTGTTATCGTCTTTGAAATAACATTCGGGATCCTTATTTTTTAAACTATAAAGATATATGGCTTCACATAACTGAGAAGATATATGTCATGGAGATATAGGAATCGAACTAAGAGTATCAAAATCAACTTCTTTTTTATCTATAGGTGGGATAAAAGACATCATTTTTATTTAATTTAAGATTGTAAGTGGATTCGAACTACTATAAAACAAATTTGCAATTTGTCGCATTACCAATTATGCTATACAATCAAAGAACATCAGTGTTTACTCTAAACTTTTTCTTAGAAAGTATATAAGATTAAAAATGCCATCATTAATGAAAATAATACTATAGTTTCTGTTAATGCGAATCCTAGGATAGCATAACCAAATAAATACTTCATTAAATGAGGATTCCTTGTAACACTCGTTCTGAGAATACTGTTCCAATACCGGCACCTATCAACTTTGCAGCTTGTAAAATTATCAAACGGACATATAGAATAGTTTATTAACTTTTTGCAGTATTGGACTCGAAGGAATTATCTCTTTAGAATACGATTCTAAGTCATACGTGTCTCTACCTATTTCACCAATTGCAAAAAAAAACGTTTCAAATAGGATTCGAACCTATAACCAAATGATTAACAATCATACGCTCTACCTATTGTAGCTATTGAAATCTATTTTTTATTATCATATTGATTTTCTAAAACCAGGCATATTACCATTAAGAATCTCTTGACGAAAAAAGGAACGGTGTAATCTATATCTTCTATATACTGAATGTCGATTTCCACTTAATATGCAATGATTTCGTATAATCGTAATTTTATCGTTGATATATTTCTCATTATATTTCGCATCCTTTGGGGTTAAGAAATTAATGTCTGTCAGTATAGTATAGATTATATTGCTCGATTCTTGCTTTTTAAATAATATTCTTCTTTCTAAATCCTTCTTTATTTTTGTTTTTTTTTTATATAAGTCCTTCATCTTTTTTTAATATATACCGTTAAATCCATATAGTAAACCAATAATAAAAAGAACGAATCCTAATGCTAGTGGTAAAAATATTTTTCAACATAATCGCATTAATTGATCTATTCTGTATCTTGGAAAGGATGCTCTAACCCAAATATAAAAAAATAATATCAAACATATTTTTAAAGAAAATATAAAAGGATCTAAAAAGATATTAGAAAGAATATCTATAAAATTTCAACCACCTAGAAACAATAGTGTTGTTAAAGCACTCATAAGTATCATAGAACTGTATTCAGCTAGAAAAAATAGAGCAAAACCCATACTACCGTATTCAACGTTAAATCCAGAAACCAACTCAGATTCAGCTTCTGGTAAATCAAAAGGTGCTCTGTTAGTTTCTGCAAGAATACTCACTAAAAACATAATAAATAATGGAAAAAAAGGTATAACGAAAAAAATATTCTTTTGATAATTGACTATATCTATGAAATTCAAAGAACCAGAACATAATAATATTGATATAAGAATTAAACCGATTGATACTTCATAAGAAATCATCTGAGCAGTACTTCTCAAGGCACCAAAAAAGGCGTACCTAGAGTTACTGGATCATCCAGATAATATTATACCATAAACACCCAGAGAAGATACTGCGAAAAGAAATAATAAACCTAAATTAACATTTGAATAAAAACCTGCATTTGAAAAAGGTATGACTGATCAACCTAGTAGGCTAAGGAATAATGTTAGGATAGGCGCCAAGATAAAACTAAACGTGTTGGCGTTTGTAGGTATTACGGTTTCTTTCAAGAGTAATTTCAACCCATCTGCTAATGGTTGTAATAATCCATGAAACCCTACTACGTTCGGCCCCTTTCTTTGTTGCATTGACCCCATTATTTTTCGTTCCGCTAATGTTAAATAAGCTACTGAAATTAACACAGGTACAACAATTAGAAGGAATGATGTTAAATTTTTTAATATTGTTAGACTCATCTATTTTTTGAAATATACAAGGATTATAGGAGTTGAACCTATGATATTGAATTTGAAATTCAAAGTTATGCCAATTTAACTAAATCCTTGTCTTTTTATAGGCATTATTGGATTTGAACCAATAACTTCTTCGTTGTAAGCGAAATACTCTACCAATTGAGTTAAATGCCAAAATTTTTTTACAGTATATGTAAATTACATTTCATTATATTTATTATTATCTCTGGATAAAGTCCTATAATAAAAACAAGTAAGATGAAAGGAAGTAACATGCAAAATTCAAATCTATTTAAATCTCTGAATTGCTGAATCGAATATAGTTTGATATTTCCGAAAAGCATTCTGTTACAAGTTCAGAGACTATAACCAGCGCCTAATATCATACCAGTACCACTAATAAGTGCGACAACATTATTTACAGAAAAAGCACCTAAGAGAATAAGAAATTCTCCTATAAAACTACTAGTTCCAGGTAATCCTATATTACCTAGTGTGAATATTATGAAACTGACTGAAAAAAGGGGCATTGTATGAATTAGACCACTATAGTACTTTAACACTCTTGTATGGTGACGTTCATACAAAATACCAATACATATAAATAAAGCACTTGAAACAATTCCATGACTTATCATCAATAAAATGCTTCCTAGGATACCTTGCATATTCATAGAAAAAATACCAATAGTTACAAGACCCATGTGACCTACCGAAGAATACGCAATTATTTTTTTCAAGTCTACTTGTTGTAAGGTTGTTATTGAAGCGTATACCACACCAAAGCAACTAATTGTAAATATCAATGGTGCAAAAAAGGCTGAAGAATCTGGGAATAATCCTAAAGAATATCTTAAAAAACCGAAACCTCCAAGTTTTAGTAATATCCCCGCTAATATAACCGATCCCGCTGTAGGGGCTTCACAATGAGCTTCAGGTAATCATACATGAAAAGGTACTAAAGGCATTTTTACAGCAAATGATAAAAAAAAGGCAAATCAACAAAACCGTTCAATATTTACGCCAAGTTCAACAGTCCTTAATATCATATAATCTGTAGTCCCTGTTTGGTTATATATGAATAATATAGCTATAAACATAAATACAGAACTTATTAAAGTATATAAAAATAACATGTATGATGCTCTTATCCTTCTTTCACGAGAACCAAAAGAACCCACAATGAAATACATTGGAATTAGCACAGCTTCGAATAATACATAGAATACTAAAATGTCCAAAGAAGAAAAAACACCTAATAAAATAGCTTCTAGTAAAAAGAAAGATATATTATAAAATTTCGTATCATTCTTTAAAGAATCGTTTCAGGATAATAGAATGCATATTGGAATAAGAAATGTAGTTAGTAATATCATATATAAACCTAAGCTATCCAGACCAAATACTATGTTGATATTAGAGAGATGCAACCATTCTATTCTTTGTAGATATTGAAAATGTAATGATAAGTTGTCAAAAAATATAAAAAAAATCAAAGAATAATTGAAAATGAATAAAGATCAAAAAAGTGAAAAATTTTTGATTATACTAGTATTTTCTTCTTTTATAAATAATAATACTAATGCGCCTATAAAAGGCAAACAGATTAAGGATAATAACATCTTTTTTACTCGTTTTAAAGGACTTGAACCTTTATTCCTAGTTTAGAAGACTAGCACTTTATCCTGTTAAGTTAAAAACGAAATAGTTTTAATCAATCTTTGCATACCTAACATACACTTTTACACCATTACTACCATACTTTGTAATTGCTGATGAGAAACCGTATGACAAAACTGTTGCAACTGAACTCTTTTTTAGTTCACCAAAATTTACAATTAACTTTTGTTTTCTTCCCGACTTTGTTCTCTGTCATCGGCCAGATACTACAATCCTTATACCGCAGATATTTCTTATATTTCAATTCTTTATCATATTGTACACAATTATTGATATGTTTTTTTGCAAACTTCTTTTTCTAAATGTTGTGTTCTTATAACGACCTTTTGAATTAATGTTATTGGCTATGAAATCGCTTAAAAATTGACCTGATAGGATAGGATAATTTTGTTGTCGACAATGCGTATCTCCTTCCAACGAAGGTTTGAATAGGTCTAAACAAACTTTACTGTTCGTTTGATTTACATTCAATCTATCTAGAGTTTGTAACTGATTTCTCAATTTGACCTTATGCTCTGATAAAACGGTGTTTAATGATATCAAACTTGAATACATTCTATAATCTTTTTTATATCCTTTAATTACAGTCATAAGGTCTAAACTATAACCTAGACATTTTGCAAGAACTTTTGTATACTCTACCAAATCAATAGAATTTTTGTAAATTTCTGCATAATTTGTATTAGGCGCATTTCAAAGATTTTTTCAATTTAGCCTTTTTGCTATTCTAAAATTTGTTGGATTTATCTTGTTACCCATCTTTATTTTTTATTAATTACGGGAAAAACGAGATTTGAACTCGTGACAATAATACGACAAATTATTATTTTAACCAAACTAAACTATTTTCCTTAACATACCTTTTTTTCATAAATGACACGATTCGAACGTGCGAAATATTATCATATTTAATGCTTTAGCAAAGCATCGCAATAAACCTCTCTGCCACATTTAGTAAATATTATCAAGATGATAAGATTTGAACTTATAATCTTTACTTCCCAAAAGTAACACGTTAACCAAATTACGCTACATCTTGAGTCATTTTAGCTTAAAAGGATTCGAACCTTTAACTTATACCTTATCAAGGTATCACTCTACCTTTGAGTTATAAGCTATATTATCAGATAGTGCAAGATTTGAACTTGCGGTGAATTACATCACGTATGATTTCAAATCATATACCATAAACCAGACTCGATCAACTATCTTTTGCAGAAATTAACGTAGTGTGAATAAACCTAAACCGGAGGAGTTTTCTTTAAAAGAATTTCGCGTGAAACTTATCATAAGATCTTTATTGAGTCAGCTTACTTCTTTTTCTTTAAAACTTATCTGCAAATGTTTTGTATACAAAATTTTTAATTCATTGATAACAGAATCACTAAACTTATCGTATTTCAGATAAATCTTTATTGTGGATCTTTTTTTATATTTATTCATAATATTGAATTTTCTTATAAAACCTTTATTTTGTAGAGAATTTAATATTCTTATATTTTCTGTAGAATAATTTATCATAATGAATTCTCTTTTAATACGGATAGCATTGCATATACTATTTAACATTCTTTCCTGATTTTTTTTCATCTTTTTTTCTATTCGTTATTGCTCGAGTTAAGACAAACTCTCCAAATTTATGATCAACCATTTTAAAAGTAGTTTTAATAGTGATATACTTTTTACCATTATGTATCAAAAAGGTCTTATCAATATCTGATAGAAGTATTCTTTCAAAACGTTTTCTTTTTATCATCGTTTTTTCTTTTCAAGAGATTTGAACTCTTATTTTAATTGCAATAGTATTATGTCCTAACCTTCTTAGACGAGAAAAAATTTTAGTATTTTGTATAACAAATTAACCATTCAATTGATTTAAAAACTCTATTGCTATAGTCCCTCTAATACGATAGTATACAACTAATAAAGCTAACCCTATAGAGGATTCTGCTGCTGCAATCGTTAGAACAAATATAGCAAAAATTTGTCCTAAAACATCGTCTAAGTACGTAGAACAAACTAAAAAATTAAAGTTGATAGATAATAAAAGTAATTCTACAGATAAGATAATTAGTAGGATATTCTTTCGATTTAGAAAGATACCACAAAGACCGATAAAAAAAAGTATTACAGGTATTGATATATATGTTAAGAAGTTCATCAGTATTATTTTTTAACTTTGATAATTGTTTTTATAGCTATTTTTGATTTTATTATTTTAAAGATGTTTCTTGATACCATAGGATCGCTATGCTTAAATTCAAGTATAGGATCTCCTACAGATAAGTTGCATTCATAGAATTTGACAGGACCTTTACCTTTACCCATTCTAGAAGCTAGAGGTTTTTTTGTTATAAACATATTTGGAAAAGTATGAAAAATTATTGGTGAAGTTTTTTTGAATTTTCTCCTTAAAATCTTTCTAACAGATTCGAGTTCCTTATTACTAATCTTACCGGCTTCTTTAGCAAACAAAGTATGATTACCTAAAATATTTTCCGACGCTAATAAGTTAAATGTCCCCATCTTCGTATTTTTTTTTTTATCATAAGGTTTTTTGTATTTATTTTTAATGGGTATAAGTAACATCAGTTTTTTAGTCACGTTTTGTATAATTCCTAAAAATGGACTTGAACCATTACCCTCGAATTATGAGTTCGATACACTAACCAATTATGTTATAAAGGAAATTATATTATACTACAATAATTAATGCAGACTAATAGCATCATTCAAGTATATACATAATAGAACTGTAAAAACATATGCTTGTAAGAAAGCAATTGCAAGTTCTAAGCCTACTATAGCAAAGATTACTATAAGAGGTAAAATGTGAATTAAAGTTAAGACACCCCCAGCAGACAACATAGTTCACGCGAATCCTGCTAATATCTTAAGCAAACAATGACCTGACATCATATTCGCAAATAATCTTAGTGCTAAACTAACAACTCTAAAACTATATGAAACTATTTCTATCATTACTAATAATGGTGCTAGAGCTAACGGAGCACCAGAAGGTAAGAAAAGAGATAGCATATGAAAACCATGAGTTCTTATACCTATTATGTTTATTCCTACAAAACTCATTAATGCTAAACCTAATGTTATAACAATATGACTAGTTACAGTAAAACTATACGGTATCATACCTAATAAATTACAAAAAAGTATAAATGAGAATATAGTGAATAAAAAAGGGAAATACAAAGAACCATTCTTTTTAATATTTTCTGATAAAACATTATAGAATATAAACTCGTATAAACTTTCGACAATAATTTGTCATGGTGTTGGTATTATTCGTGAACCTGTGATTACAGAACTTTATAAAAAGAACGCACAACTACAGCTTAGTATTACTAGAAGTGTCGAATTTGTAATTGAAAAATCAAGAACTCCTATAAATATAGGAATTATTTTATTAATTGAGAATTGCTCTAATGGAGAGAAAAAATACATCGAAAAAGTTAATTTTGTTGAATTAAGTTGATTAATGGATTTGAACCATTGTTTTTTGATTACAAAACAAACACTTTGACCGGGCTAAGTTAAACCAACAAGAAGGTAAATAAAAGGATTTGAACCTTTAACGTTAGAATCACAAACTAAAATTTTACCATTAAACTATATTTACCAATATTCATAGACTTTTACTTATACAAAACTACAGTTTTTGTCAAATCACGTGTAATTTGCGAATATATGTTTTGACTTTTATTCGTGAATTTCTTATGTAATGTCAATATGATCGCACCTATCATTGCTAATAAAAGAATAATACCAGAAAGAATAAAATCGAAAAAGTAATTAGTAAACAATATTGCACCAATATTCTCTAAATTATCTTTAAAAGATACTCAAGAAGTGAAATCAAATTGATTATCAAAGGTATTTATAAAATCCTTTAAGAAATATACTGTTGCAGTATTTTCTAATGTTACATCTTGAAAGTTTGTCTGAATAATCATGGATACATTTATGAAGAATAAAATAGAAAAGATAAGTATTGCAGGTATATACTGTATACTGTTTTCTTTTAATTCTGATATTTTAATATTCAGCATCATAATAATAAATAAGAATAAGACTGCGATTGCTCCTACATAAATTATTAATAGTACTATAGGCAAGAATTCAAATTCAATCATAAAAGATAAAGCTGAAATATTAAAAAAAGATAAAATCAAAAACAACACTGAAAAGACTGGATTTGTAGCTAGCACAACTAAAATAGAAGATATTATTGCAAATGTTGCAAAGCTATAGAAAAGTAATATATTTAAAAACATCAAAGATTTAGAGTATTTTTGTCATTATTTTTTTGTCTTTTTAACACCATATAAGCTTCTGGACGATTTTCTATTAGGTATACCTAATAAGTCATATTTACCTCTAATAGCAATGTAACGAATTCCTATCAAATCTTTAACACGACCCCCTCTTATTAATACCGTAGAATATTGTTGTAATGAATGACCTTCACCAGGAATCTTTATTGTAATTCTCTCATCTCATTGAGGTATAGATACCTTTGCAACTTTTCTATTAGCCGAATTAGGTTTTTTAGGTGATACTGTTAGTATTTTATTACAAACAACTTTTTTTTGAGGATTCTTTCTTAATTTTACATTATATTTACCTCTGAATCTCTTTTTTCGTTCTTTATTTATTAACTGCATAATATTTACCATCGTATTATTTTGAAGAATTTTTTATATAACTTTTTGTAAAGACTGGATTTGAACCAACAACTTTCTGCGGATGAGACAGACGAACAACCATTGCTCTTCTTTACTATAATATTAATGTTTTGAGTTTTGTAATTAACTCATACGTAATTTTTTCTCTAAAGTTCCTAAGAATGGAATTATTATCAAGAAATATGAAAAGTAATATATTGAAGCTACTTGTCCTATTTCTATAAAAGGACTCTCAGCAACTTGTTGGCCTAAGTAACCTAATAATAGGTAATCTGCAACAAGTAATCAAAAGAATTTCTGATGTATAGGTCTAAAGACAGATGAACGTATTTCAGAAGTATTTACAAAAGGTAATACAAGCAATACTAAAATAGCGGCAAATAATGCTAATACACCCAATAATTTGTTGGGTATTGACCTTAGTATGGCATATGCTGGCAAAAAATATCATTCAGGAACTATATGTTCGGGCGTTACCATAGGATTTCCAGGAATGTAGTTATCACTATGGCCTAAGTAATTAGGTGAATAATAAATAAAGAAAGAAAAAAAAATAAGAAAAGCTACTAATCCCAAAGTATCTTTTATAAAGAAATATGGAAAAAAACTAATCTTATCGGAATGTGATGAAATTCCTAAAGGGTTATTAGAACCATCTTGATGTAATACAGCGATATGCACAATAACAACGCCTGTAATGGCAAATGGTAAAAGATAATGTAAACTAAAGAATCTAATCAAAGTTGCGTTGTCAACAGAAAAGCCACCTCAAAGTAATGTTACTATCTTATCACCTACTATAGGAAAGGCTGTGAAAAAATTAGTTATAACTGTAGCAGCTCAAAAGCTCATTTGACCTCATACTAACACATATCCTAGAAAAGCTGTTGCCATCATCAATAATAATATAATTACACCAAGAGTTCAAACAAAACCACGAGGGTTAGCATACGATCCGTAGTATAATCCTCTTCCGATATGTATATAAACAACAATAAAAAACATAGAAGCGCCATTTGCATGTAAGTAA
>ERZ807291.10087-NODE-10087-length-10036-cov-78.144775_pt1 | contig 10036 bp, 4 predicted proteins | sample MGYA00521257_ERZ807291 | MGnify/ENA primary metagenome ERZ807291 (study PRJEB31413, sample SAMN03169783) | marine metagenome | biome: Marine; feature: Water; material: Subsurface seawater | place: North Sea | collected 2011-04-28 | depth 1 m m ... | reverse complement strand
ACGCAGCCAGAGATGCAGCGACTAGCTCTATAATTGGAGGAGTAGCTGGCGTTGCCGGTTCTGTTGTTCCAAGTTTACCAGGCATAGCAGACCAAGCGGGTGAGGGAAGTTTTATTGGTAATTTATTAGATAATTAAAATAATATGGCAAATAACGCATTAATACAGGGCGCTGCTTTAACAAGTAAGAAATTTTTAGATGTTGCTGGGGCAGTTAAGCAAGGACTTGTTGACTCAGGAAGTTTTAGCAGACAGACGCCTGCTAGAGTAGATGAGAATAAGGCTGTGCAAGCTAAGGTTAATAATTACATGAGGAACATGAAAACCGACATGGACTTCACTAGCTTTACACCAGAAGAAACAGCAACTATGAGAAGTTTTTTGCTTGATCAAAGATCAATATACGCAGAAGCCGCTAAAAATGCCGCTGCGTTTGATGATACAACGGATCCAGATTACATGCTATACGTTGATCAAATGCAAAATGTTAACAATAGCTTTACAAATTTAGCAGCTCAGCTTAAAGCATATAAGAAAAGTAAAATTGAATATGCTACTGCAATGCAAGAAGGATTATATTCGGATGGTAATCAACCATCAAAAACTAAAGAGGCAGCAACTATATATGGGTTTTTAGATAAAGACGGCGATGGAAGAAGTGATGAAAGATATAATGCACCTTTTAAAATCCAACCAGGAGGTAATATTGCTTTTGATGTAGATGGTCAAGAAATAGCTTACAATAATATGGAAGAGCCATTTTTAAAAGATACTAAGTTCTTAAATAGTTTAAATACAACTTCTGAAAATGCGTATAATTCAGGGCTAAGAGGTAATACTGATAATCCATATAGCCAAGATTCTTATAGCCAGCAACTAAATGATGCTTTACAAAATGAGAATACATTGAGATCTATTATATACGATTTTAACGCTGAAGCACCCATGTCTGATATTGGTAATGATTTAGATAACGGTGTTATAGATTTATCAAAAGCTAGAGATTTAGTTAGACAAAGATTACTTAAAACTAGACAAGACGCTTATTCTACTGGCAAAGCTCAGTATGATAAAAAGCAAAATTTACAAACACCGAGTTTCTCAAATTCTGAAGGGCAATACTTTTTAAGTAAAGGTAAGGGCGATGTTCAATTATACCACCCAAGTCATCCTGGTAAAAAAGTAGATTACAATATTAGACCTGTTGAAGGCGGAGGTTTTGAAATAGGACTAAAAGGAGGTAATAGTTATGAGCCATTAAAAGAAAACAACGCCTTTAATATAGATATTACTAAAATAAACTTTGGAAGTGAATCGAATAGCCCTGACGATATAGGTTATGATGAAAAAGTATACAACTCTATAAAAGATGTTTTAGGTATAAAAGGAGATCCAACTGCTGATCAACATAAAAAAATTATGGAAGAATATAATAAAATGTAATAATATGCCAAAATATAAATTATCAAACGGTAAAATCATTGACACTACAAATTACAGTGCTCAAAAATTAATGTTTTTCCAAGATAAGTACCCTGACGCGGTTCTTATTGAGGATTTTCAAGAGGATCCTGCAAATGCGGAGACAAGTGCAGGGTCGGAAAAAAATACGGTCTCCAAGTTGGACAATGGTTTATTGGAATTACGCGAAGTAGCAAGAGACAACACAGTTGTTGCAAGAAATAAATTTATTGATCCAATAAAAATAATTCAAGATAGAGAAAGAAAAGAAACTTATCAAAATTACAGAGACGAAATAAAAACTCAAGCAGATAATTTATATAATGTAAATGCTTCAGAAATGCCAGTAACAGACTGGGGTAGTTTAGATTTTGACAAACCAGAAGAAATTAAAGAGTTTAGATCAAAAACAACTACAGAGTTTGTTCAAAAAAACCCTATTATACAAAAAGACATTGTACCTAGAGTTGAAAAAAGCATAAAACCACAGCTGGATTCTTATATAGCGCAAGCTAAAGAAAGATACGATTTAAATGATCCAAATAATATTACACAGGAAAACATTGACACGTTTAATTTAGATGTACAAAACTATTACGGTGAATTAATGAATACCGCTTTGTCAAGTGACTTCCAGTTTAAAAATGTAATGACTGATTTTAATGAAGACTTTCAGTCTAGACTAGGATCAGATCATACTAAATACATTAAAGATGTTCACACACCTGAGTGGATGAAATATTTAGAGCTTGGGGGTAAAAAAATAGATGATGCATTGCCAGATGTTATGGGCTTAGGGCAAATTGAAAATGTATCTAAAATACCTAAGATATTTTATAATTGGGGTAGAAGCTTTAATACATCCGCACAAAAAACAGCATTAGGCTTAACTGCAAGAGAACAAGCAGAAAGGGATAAGTCTTTGCAAAGAAATAAAAACTTAGCTAACAAGTATAATTGGTCTGACGAAACTGTAGGATATGTTGTTGACGATCCAAGTAATGTAGCTCAATCTATGAGGTTCCGTCCTAAACAAATGAGTTCTATTGGTTATGAAGACGACGGCATTATTGGTAATTGGAATCAAGGCAAGGAAATGACTTGGAAAGAATTTCAAGAATTATATGCTAACAGAAAAGATGAGAGAGTAGATCAAATGAACACAAGGGCTGTCAAGCTTTTGGAAGATGACATTATAGCAGCAGCTTATGACGAAGGTGCATTTGATAAATTATCTCAAGGTATAGAGGTTAGTAAAAATGTTGGAGCGTTAGTTACAGAGCAACTACCTAACATGCTTGGTGCCGTATTAACTATGGGTGCCCTGCCCGCTATACAAATTGGTGGTGATGTATATTGGGATCAAATACAAAACAAAGCAAGAGAAGTAAGACAAGCTAATGCAAAAGCTCAAGGGTTAGTACTAACTGAAGAAGAGTTATATTCGCCGGTATCACCAGAAGAAATGATATCTGTATTAGAAGACGATAATTTTGCAGATTCAGCAGCAATGAGATCTGTTAGTGGCGGTTTCATTGGTGGTCAATTAGAAAGAATTGGTGCTGCCAAAGTGTTTAAGCCATTTGCAATAAAAGGGGTATCTTCTATACTAAGAGGTGGAAGTAAAAAAATTATTAAAAACGCATTAGCCACTGGAGGAAATATGTCTAAAGGTGGTTTTAGTGAAGCTTTAACAGAAATAGGACAAGATTTAGTACAAAGCGTGGCAAGTGGCAATGAACTAAACACTGAAAATATGTTTGAAGCTGGAGCTACTGGCTTTATAGTTGGTGCTGTTTTGCCGGGCGTTGCTGCAGTAAAATCTCAAAGTGTTGCTGAATTTAAAACCGTAGCCAATGTTATTGCGGGTAGGTTAAACCCCAAAAGTACTGAGGCATATTTTAATGGACAACTAAAACAATTAGATAACTTAATTGTTAACGAAACAGATCCAGCTGTACAAGAAGATTTACAAAACAAAAGAGATGCTTTATTAGAAGTAAGAAATGCCAATACAAAAATACCTGGAGATTTTAATAATGAATCTAAAAAACAATCTTTAGATTTATTAATTGAAAAAAATCAATTAGAGAAACAAACAAAAGATAAAGACAAAAGTTTAGTAACCGAACAGCTTAATAGAATTGCTGAGATAGATTTGCAATTAAAGAATATTAGCGATACGGATGCTTTAACCAAAAAAGTTTTAAAAGCAAATAAAAAAGGTGATCTAGGAATTACTATTATTGAAGCTAAGGATGCATCTGATGCAAAAAAAGAAGCTGAAAATAATAAAATGAATCTTGGCGAGGACGCAAACTCTACGGGATATACTTCGCAAGATGGGAAGACTATAATAATAGACATGTCTAAAGCTGCTGAACTCGGCGAGGTAAACACTGCTGCACACGAAATGTTGCATGCTATTTTGTTCAAGACATTATATACTATAAACGATTCTGGAAATGTAGAAGGAAAAAATGTGGTTCGTGGATTAGCGCAAGCATTGCAAACAGAATTGAATAGCTTAGACCCTGATATAATAAAAACTCCTGAACTAGCAGAAAGAATAAGATTATATCAAAAAGAACCATCTAGTATTAGAGCAGAAGAGGTTTTAACACTGTTCGCTGACGCATTGTACTATGGCGATATACAATATAATGATGGTGTTTTCACTAAGCTTAAAGATATATTAAGAAGATTATTGCAAAATGCGGGATTAAAAGATATTGAATTTAATAGTGGCCAGGATGTATACAACTTCTTAAAAGACTACAACAAAGGTGTTAGCAGAGGAAACCTAGGTAAGGCTATAAACAAAGCTTCAAAGGAAGGTGCTGTTGTTGGTAAAAAAATAAAAAGATTTACTGGACCCGAAGCTGTTCAAAGGGCTAAACAAAATAAATCAACTGCTGCTTTAGCAAAAACAAAAGATAAATTTAAAAGCTTAGAAGATAATTTTCAATCAGGCCCTGCACAAAACACTATAGCGAGCGAGCTATTTAACATGGTGGATACACAAATTGGGAATAGATTCAATTTAAGACCACAAGTAAAACAAGATCTTAGAGACGACGTAATTGAAAGAATATATAAAGCACAGGAAACTACAAAATGGGATGGCAGAGGTGATCTATATGGCTTTATAAATGGCCGTATTGCTAAAAGAATACTTGACGCAGTTCGTTCAGATAGTACATATTTAGAAAATGTTGACAGTAACCAATTTGAGCAATTAGAAAAAGCTGCTAATGAAATTACAGAAAGCTCCACAGCTTCGCAAAAGTCTAAACCTCAATATAGAAATTTATTAAAAAGCAATATACTATCTAGTGATGTTATATCTAATATTAACTCTAAAGTACTTAGAACTGTAAGAACCTTAAAGTCTAAATTGGATGAAAAGATCTCTAAGAATAGAACAATCACACCTTTAATTGCTGAAATCAAAAAAGATCTTGGCAAACAAGCTGACATAGATTTAAAAAAAGCTATGGGTGGTATTAAAGATAATGCCATACAGAAATTTTTAACTAAAAATAAAAAATCTATATTAGAGAATATGACCACTACGTGGTTAATGGGAGCAATTCCAAGTGCTGTACAAAAACAAGTTGATGGGAAGTTTATTTCTAACTGGCAAGGGCAAAAAATAGACAGAGAAACAGTTAGCACTGATAGTGCCGGTAGAACATCTGGAGCAGAAATAACACGAAGAAAACCCAATGTAGCGTCAATGCCCGATGCAGAGTTTTTAAGTTATTTTGTTGCTGACAATAAACTTATTAGAGGCAGGAAAGAATCGCTTGCTAAAGCTATGGCTGAAGAAATATCTTTAGAGATATTTAATACTGAGTTACAAAATGAAAATAGCGATATAAGCAAAGCTTTTGAACAGAATCAATCTTTAAAAGGAACAATACTTTTAGATAATTATGTTGCTGAGGTTGCTAAGCAAACCGAAAGAGGTAATGTTAAGTTTAGTAAATCACTAAATAGAGCACAAGCTAAAATAATAAATTCCAAGAAAGACGCTTTAATAAATAAAATACTTGATGCAAATATTAATCTTACTAAAAAAAGATTATTGCCTATGCTGCAAGACACTTATCCTGAACTACCTTTAAAAGTATTAGAGGAATTTGCCAGCGAAAGTATTAATTCAATTAATAGATTTGTTAAAAAAATAGACATAACTAAAAATCTAGATTTTATTAAATTTTTAACAGAAGCAGACATATTAAAGAGTCAGGATTTTTCTTTAATGAAGGTTTTCGGTTTAGAAGGATCAGCTACTGAGCTATTTGAAAATGCAGATAATATTTCTAACCAAAGAGGTATGGAATATGCTTTCAATTCAGAGCTAGTTGCTAAAGAAGGTGCTGATGGTTTAATAAAAATATTAAAATGGGGTAGAGCTCACCAAACTTCAGCTGGAAAAATTGGAGGCGGTAGAGACCAAGCTTACGCTGGTAATGGAGATTATATAATTAATAATTTAAATAACATACCTGGGGTTGAGGTCGTATGGAATCCAGTAACAAAAAGAATAAATGACGTAAAATACGGTATACCAAAAAAGGTTTCTATTAATGGATGGAAAGACAAAATATCTTCTCCTACGCAATCAGCATCAGGTGGTATACAAAAATTTAGAAACGAAGCTGATGTAAGAAAAAAAGAAGCTTTGGAAGCTTGGAGCTACCTAAACGAATTTTTATCTTACGTTGATAGCAATGGCACTATGCTGGACTGGGCAATGGCTATGCAGTCCTTAAAGTCAGGCATGTCTGCTGTTTTAAAAGCGGCTGCCCCTGTTAAATATCACTTTACAGGAGATTACAAAGGAAAACTTAGGTATGAGCACGTTATACCGACAAAAGAAATGATAGTTAGATTAACTAATTATTACAAAAATGGTAAAGATTTTGATTTAGACACTTTAAGAGACAAATACAACGTAGCAATAGTTCCTGTGATTATGGATAATAACTTTAATGTTCTTACGCAATCACAAATGAATAGTTCGTTCGATTTAATGAATGACCCTGAATACAAAAGATACTTTAATGAGAATACTTTTGGTTATCCCAATATGTTTCCTATAGAAACTCTAAGTGGAGAAAATAAAGGTGATATACAAGGGGAAGCTTGGGTTGAGTTCAATAATGTTTTAAAGCCTTACGCTGCTAAAAATTCTAGGTCTGCAAATAGAGCTGATAAAGCAATGAACGCAGCTAGATTACCTGATTATGCTATTAATCCAAAAGGAATAAGTGTTTATGATTTTGACGATACATTAGCTTTTAGTAAAAGCAAAATTATAGTTACCATGCCTAACGGTAAAGTTGTAAAAATTACACCTGCTGAATTTGCAGCTAAAGATGAAACTTTATCTGAGCAAGGCGCTACTTTTGATTTTAGTGAATTTAATAAAGTTGTAAAAGGAACGAAAGGACCATTAGCCGCAAGATTAGAAAAAGCAATAAAAAAATTCGGTAATAAAAATATATATGTTTTAACCGCCAGACCGCAAGCTTCTGCACCTGCTATATACGAATTCTTAAAGGGTATTGGGTTAGAAATACCAATGCAAAACATAACAGGATTACAAGATGGTAGACCATCTGCTAAAGCTGATTGGATGATAGATAAATTTGCTGAAGGCTATAATGATTTTTATTTTGTAGATGATGCTTATAAAAATGTTAAAGCGGTGCAAGATGTATTAAGTGCGTTAGATGTTAAATCTAAAGTACAACAAGCTAGAGTTAAATTTAATAAATCATTAAATAGAAATTTTAATGATATGATTGAGCGTAATAAAGGCATAAAATCTGAAGCTCAATTTTCTGACGCTGTTGCAAGAAAGCGCGGCGCAAATAAAGGTAAATATAGATGGTTTATTCCTTCATCAGCTGATGACTTTAGAGGATTAACGCAGTATACTTTTGCGGGTAAAGGAAAACAAGGAGAGGCTGATCAAGCATTTTTTGAGAAAGCATTAATGGACCCTTATTTTGCCGGAGTATCTGCTATTGAGTCTTCTAGACAAATGATGAAGAATGCGTATAGCAACTTGCTTAAGCAAATGAAACCAGTAAGAAAGAAACTTAACAAATTAATACCTGACACAAGTTATACTTACGATCAAGCAATAAGAGTTTACTTATGGAACAAAGCTGGCTATGATATTCCCGGTTTATCCAAAAGAGATTTAAAGAAACTTGTTAGTGTGGTTAATAATGATTCAGACTTGTCGGCGTTTGCTGATGGGGCTTTGTTATCTTCTAAGCAAGAACAATGGTCTGAGCCTTCAGAACATTGGCAAGTAGGAACTATACTTAGAGATTTAAACGAGTTAACTGAAAAAGTAAATAGAAAAGAATATTTAGGTGAATTCATAGCTAACTCAGAGATATTATTTAGCCCTGAGAATATGAATAAGATTGAGGCTATCTACGGTTCTAGACATAGAGAAGCTTTAGAAGATGCTTTGTACAGAATGCGCAACGGAACTAATAGACCGTCAGGAGGAAGCAGGCTAACAAATGCTTGGAACAATTGGGTTAATAATTCTGTAGGAACTATTATGTTCTTTAACAGAAGATCAGCTTTGTTACAATTATTATCAACAGTAAATTTTATAAACTGGTCTGATAATAATCCATTAAAGGCTGGTATAGCGTTTGCTAATCAACCTCAATACTGGAAAGATTGGGTTAGAATTTTTAATTCTGATAAATTAAAACAAAGACGTGGTGGTTTAAAATCAGATATACAAGAACAAGAAATAGCGAGTCAAGCTAAAAATTCCAAAGATAAGTCATCAGCTATAATAGCTTATTTATTAAAAATAGGTTTTACCCCAACACAAATTGCAGATAGTATGGCTATTGCAACAGGTGGAGCTACGTTTTACAGAAATAGAATAAACACATACGTAAAACAAGGAATGTCTAAAACAGAAGCTGAAACAAAAGCCTGGGCAGACTTTAGTAAAATATCAGACGAAGCACAGCAATCAGGTGACCCCGCTTTAGTGTCTCAACAACAAGCCAGTGTTCTTGGTAGATTAGTATTAGCCTTTCAAAATACACCCATGCAGTATACTAGATTAATGAAAAAAGCTGGGCTTGATATTATAAATAGACGTGGTGATTTTAAAACAAATTTTAGTAAAATAATATATTACGGTGCTGTTCAAAACTTTATATTTTCAGCTTTACAAAACGCATTGTTTGCTATGATACCTGGGTTTGATGATGAAGAGGAGACTGAAGAAGATAAGAAAAAGAAAGAAAATCAAAAAACAGGCAGGATAGTGCACAGTATGGTAGATACAATACTAAGAGGATCTGGTTTAGCAGGAGCAGTTGCAACTACTACTAAAAATACTATTAGAAAATTTTTAGAACAAGAAGAGAAAGGGTTTACAGCAGACCATACTTATACTATTATTGAGGCGGCTAACATATCACCACCTATAGGGTCTAAGTTGAGAAAACTATACGGTGCAATACAAACATGGAAATTCGACAAAGACGTTGTTAAAGAAAGGGGATTTGATGTTACCTTAAACGGTAAATTAAATATTAGCCCAACATATAATATAATAGGTAATTTATCTTCCGCGTTAATAAACTTACCATTAGACAGAGCTTTAATGGAAATAGAAGGTATAACAGAAGCGTTGGACGAAAGAAATACTTTATACCAAAGAATAGCTTTAGCATTAGGCTGGAGAACGTGGGGAGTAGGGGCTAAAAATGAAGAAGAAGATCTTATAAAAGCTAAGGCAAAATATAAAAGAAAAGAGCTAGGCAAGATTAAAGCAAAGTTTACTAGAGAAAAAAATAAAAAAGAATTGCAAAATCTTGAAAAGAAACTTAGTGGCACACAGTATTTAAAATATAAAAAAGCTACGAAGGGTATGCCCATATCAAAAAGAATAGATTACTTAAAAAATAAATAATGAACGAACCAATTACAATCAGAGTACGAAATGCTAGAAGCAATGTTAAAGCGCCAGAAGGTATGGAAATATCTATGAACGCAGACGGAAGTGGTGGCGCTGTCCCAGAAAAAAATCCTGCGCCCGCTAAAAAGATTGGGCCTCAAGGTCTAGGCGAGAAAGGTAATAACGGATATAGTATAGGATCACCGGCTAAAGCAAAAGATGCATGCTACCATAAAGCAAAGGCAAAGTATGACGTATTCCCTTCTGCTTATGCATCAGGTTATATAGCTAAGTGTAGAAAAAAGAAAGGTAACATAAAATAGTATGGCTTTTAAAATGAACTCACCTTTGAAAGTTAAGAAAACTAAAAAGGGCGCATCACTTAGACGTTGGTTTAAAGAAGAATGGAAAACACCAAAAGGGAAAGAAGACTATACAGACGGCGAGAATACTTTTAGACCAACTAAAAGAGTGTCAAAAGATACACCAGCAACTTGGAACGAATTAACTCCTGCAGAAAAAGCAAGGGGGCAAAAAGAAAAAAATACTAAAGGTAGAGTTAGTAGATATAAAAAGAAATAAAATGACTATAGACGACGCAAAATTGTACGCA
>ERZ807291.10084-NODE-10084-length-10039-cov-6.285857_pt1 | contig 10039 bp, 7 predicted proteins | sample MGYA00521257_ERZ807291 | MGnify/ENA primary metagenome ERZ807291 (study PRJEB31413, sample SAMN03169783) | marine metagenome | biome: Marine; feature: Water; material: Subsurface seawater | place: North Sea | collected 2011-04-28 | depth 1 m m ... | reverse complement strand
CTGCATTTCGGATTGTTTCCATTCGTCTCTAGAATAAACGATTATTCTTCGAGGCGTGTATTTGGAAAGTATGATTCGAATAAATTCTTTTCCAAAAGAACCGGTTCCTCCAGTTATTAAAATTGTTTTATTATCAAACATTTAAGTAAATCATAATTTATTATAAGCCTATCAGTCGATGCCAAAGAACAATAGATAATGAAGTAAAATTAAAATTCAGAAATCACAGATCTTACATATCAAGCTTATATCGTTTCAGAGCAATCTCCACCCTTTCTAATGCTTCATTCAAATCGCTTTCGGAGTGAGAGCTACCCAAAAACCAGTTATGATGGGGATGAAAATATAAACCTTCTTCAGCACAGCTTTGACAGAATTTCTGAATTTTGTAGAGATTAGAATCATCCTCAATAAAGGGATATGGCATTGAAGGAGGTCCTGTCATTTTTAAAGGAACGCCATAATTAGCTGTTAGAATTTCTAATTTAGATGAGAAGAAATTCCCCATTTTTTGGATGTAAGAAGCGACTCCATTTATTTGAGACAATTCAAATGAGGTATTGGCAGCAGCCATAGATAAAGCGTCATTCCAGCAACTTCCTGTAAGAAACACATCGCACGCAGAACTTCGAAAACCTTCCGATCCAAGACATGCAGATATTGCATAGCCATTCCCTAAAGCTTTTGAATAAATGGCCATGTCGGGTGTAAAATTAAAATATTTGTGTGAACCGGAATCGTGTAACCGACCACCAGTTCTTACATCATCCAAGATTAAGGCAATGCCTTCGCTTTTGCAAAGATTCTGGGTTTCTTGCCAAAACCCGTTAGCAGGCATTTCAGAGGGTGCAAACGCCGCATGGTGGTAGGGAGTTAAAATAATTCCTGCTACCTGATCCCTTCTTTTTTTCACTAAATCAGAGAGATGATCGAAGTCATTCCACTTAAATTCTAATATTTTTTCACGATCGGAAGGAATCCTTCCACCCAGACCAGGATCGCACCATGCATCCACTCCATGATAAGCCCCTTTTGCTTTGATGATAAATTCCCGGCCACTTTTTTCACGAGCTACTCGAATTGCCCAGGTTGTAAGATCAGAACCATTTTTTGCAAAAACTGCCCAATCTGCAAAATCAATTGCTTCCACCATCCGCTCTGCCAATTCGACCATTAAAGTGCTTGGCTGATTGAAGACCGACCCCCTTAACCTTTGGTTTTCAACGGCTTCTTCCACTTTCGGATTTAAGTATCCATGTAATATCGCACCGAATCCGCACATGAAGTCTAGCCACTCATTTCCGTCTAAATCAGTAAAACGGCAATCTTTTGCTTGTTTACAATAATGGGGAAATGAACGGGGCAAACCAGCCGCAGGAGCGACATGACCATAAATTCCACCAGGAATTACTTGGCCAGCTCGTTTAAACCAGGTGTCAGATTTTTTCCTATTCATGTTGGGATGGTAGCTCTCTTCTAACTACCCTACTCGCGTATCCGAATTTCTCCAACAAAGGAATTTGCCCCCTTAATTGGATTTGACCATCTCCGGCGGCTAGCATGTGATCTAAATTTCCAACCGCACTAAAACAAGCAGCTTGATCGCTGCTAAAAATTAAGGTGGCAGTTGATTGCTTCTTAATCGCTTTATGCTCCAATGCCCAAGGTTGCGAATTTATTCTACAAATGGTCATGAACACTCCTTCTTTTTCTGAACCAACTCCAATTGAAGAGTTTGGGTGATCAACAAATAAATCAACGCAACCAGGATGAAAATTCATATAGGTAACTGTGGCTTCTAGTGCAGCACTTAAAAGTACTTTTGCGTTTCCTGGTTTCCTCCATCCATTTTGATGAATCTGCCCAACTTTGATAACCAATCTTAAGGCAGCAGTTGATGTGAAAGGAGATCGCAAAAATTTACTCAACTGTGGGATAGCAAATCCCTTCTTAGCTGCTTTAACCAGCGAATTGTCCTTAAATGCCAAGCCAGACTGCCCGAAACTAATTGTCTTCTCCGAGCAAATTCTTGGTAAAAGGGAATTCGCAAGATCATGCCCTTTAAGAAGTTGAAATTGAGAAGCCCAAATGGATCTTGCCAAAGTCCAGGGAACCAACCGTTCTAGGGGCAAGTTCACTTCAAACGAACCAACCCTTCTAGGGCGGATAAGAAAAGTTCAGGACTTTTATCAACATCAATCGATAAAGGTGGGCATTTTTCCAAAGACTTCATCTTTCTCGGCAGAAGGCTAGGTTTAGGACAAATCGCAACTAAGTTGGAATACTTTTTCCAAAAGTTTAAATTGTTTGTCTCCTGAGGCATAACTCCCCCAGATGTATCAAAAATTATTGGACAACTAGTCACCAATGCCTCAGTCGAAATACCTGCACCAGGACGAGCAAAGACAAAATCAACAGATTTTAAAAGTTGAAACATTTCTTTATCCTGAATCGTCTGAAGCGGTATAATTTTAATGCCTGCACAATTGTTGTAATTTTTAGAAAGATTCCGGTAAACATCATGGTTTGTCCCGCAAAGAGCAATAATTTGACAAGATTCTCCCAAACTCAAAAAAGAATTTATAATTTCAGCATGATGATTAACTCCATTTGCACCTGTTGAAAGTAGGTAAGTTGGTTTGCCACCATCTAGTCCATAAGTACCTAGTAAATCGCTTCTTGACTGGGATGTTTTCAGATAAAATGATTTTCTAAGAAGAGGTCCAACCACTAGACATTTTCCTGGAGGCATCCCTCTTTTTTGAGCAGCCAAGCAACATTCCTTAGTTGGTCCAACAAAAAGGTTATTATTGGGGTTCACCCAATGCCTGGAAAAACCCAGGCCATCTGCTAATTCTCCAGAATATACCACGAAGGGAAGAGAGGGTGAAATCTCCTTCCTCAAAAGGTCAAAAAATCCATGATTTAAATGAGAATGCATAGAAACAACAATATCAGGGTCAAAAGTTTTAGAATACTGCAGAAAGTATTTAGCTCCAATTATTCTCTTAGCCCCCCTATGCATACCGGCAATTTCCAAAAAGTAGAAATAAGGAAAGTGCATTAGTGGAAATTTCTTTTGTATAAAATTATACAAATTACATCCAAATCTATACCCGATAAATGAGGATTCCAAGGGGTGACAAACTTTTGCTAAACCACCCCTATCGCTCCACCACTCTTTCAATGCATTTGCCCTCATATCATGCCCCCCCCCAGTGGATGCACTCAAAATTAGCAACTTCATTGAATAAAATATAAAAGCCTAGGGAAGGACAGACTGATTAAGTCTATCCATTAACCAATCTTTTCTAGAGTAGGGAATGAACAAACAGACCACTTCTCAGTTTGGGCTCAAACCAGGTAGTTTTAGGGGGCATAATCTCCCCCGCATCAGCAATAGTTAACAATTGTTCCATTGATACAGGAAAGAGAGCAAAAGCAGCAGCCATTTCCCCAGAATCCACCTCAACTTGGAGGGCATCCAAACCCCGTATACCGCCAATGAAATCAATCCTGTCGCTTTTCCGTAGATCTTTGATGTTGAGAATTGGATTGAGTACCAACTCGTAAAGTATAGTGACATCCAAGTCTTTAACGGGGTTCGAAGTTCGAGAACTATCCAAAGGAATCAACCTGTACCATTGACCGTCAAGATACATTGCAAATTCCCTAATTTTGGATGGTTTGCATTTTTTAAACTCAATTGGTTCCAAAACGAACTTTGATTTAAGAAGGGTAATGAATTCTGTAGGTGTCAGCCCATTTAAATCCCTGACCACACGATTATAATCAAAAATTTCCAATTGGTCATCTGGGAATACAACTGCCATGAAATAATTATATTCTTCGGTACCCTCATGATTCAAATTCGCCTCACTTCTTCTAGTGCCCACCCGAGCGGCAGCAGCAGTACGGTGGTGACCATCAGCAACATACAAACAAGGAACCTCAGAAAAAATTCGGCCGATTTGCTCGATATTTTGATCGTCTGAACATATCCATAGTTCATGCCTGACTCCATCTTCGGCAACAAAATCGTACACGGGGGCATTGCTTTGAAGGTTTTGAATGATGGCATTCAATTCGGGCTTTCTTCGATAAGAGAAAAAAACTGGTTCCGAATTTGCATCGAGAACTTCAACATGACGAACGCGGTCATTTTCTTTAGCGGTTCTTGTTAGCTCATGCTTTTTTATGAGACCGTCATAATACTGTTGGAAATGGCAACAACCAACCAAACCCGTTTGACTTCGATTGTTCATAGTCAAACGGTAAATATAAAAACAGGCTTTAGAATCCTGAGAAAATACCCCCTCATCAATAAGCGAAAGAAAATTCTCTTTAGCTTTTTGGTATACCTCTTCCGAGTAAGGATCCGTGTTCTTCGGGAGATCAATCTCTGATTTAATTACATGAAGGAATGAACTTTCATTATTGACTGCAGCCAATCTTGCTTCCTCAGAATTAAGAACATCATACGGTTGGGATGCAACTTGAGCAACATGGTCATTTGATGGTCGGATAGCCCGAAAAGGCTTGAAATTAATCATTCTTTGTTTGGGAGATTGTCTGTTTTTTAGGAGATGAAGGTTTAACTTTTGCTTTTTTAGCCCGAATTTGGGCAATCAGCTTTAAAGCGGAACCTGCGGCAAGCGTACTTTTCAGCGGAGCTGATTGTCCCTTACCAGCAAAGGCAGCTGCTTGATTTGAAGATTGCATTTCCTCAAGAATTTCGCGGCGCAAAATAGAAATTGATCTGGGTGCAGAAATTCCAATCTTAACAGAATCTCCCTCAATTTTGGTGATCGAAATCTCAATTTCATCACCAATACGTATACCCTGATCAATTTTTCTAGATAAAATAAGCATCGTACCCTCAGATGCAGTTATTCCCCGGTATCTGCCAAGTCTAAGATATGGCGTGCGGAGTACTTTTCATGGTTGTTAATTATACACTGCTTCGCGACGAGGGTGTTACGATTTACTATAACTGGACCTACTAAATTAACGGAAATTTTTGAGTTACCCTCAGATGGCAAAGTAACGATATTTAATATCATGGTGTCATCCGCACCAGAGACTTTAAGGTAATCGACATCATTATCAGAGATTTCAACAGTATAATCAGGAATAATTCCCCCAGGTTCGATAACAATAAAAGCTAAGCCCTCTTGACCACCTTCCCTCAACCACATAAAAGGAAGCTCTTCTTGGTCATAAAATAATTCCATTTCTTGAATATCAGGAAAACCAAAAAGCCCACCCGAAACATCAATCATGTGGCTATGTTGCGCACTTTTTTCCCCATGCAAGGATTCTTCGCCTATTTTCAGCTTCATCAGAAAAAATTAAGAATAATGCTAAAGATAATTAAGTAAAGATGTGTTTAGCAAGTTGGCACCAACTTGCATAGCAGCCTGGTAAGCGGTGGATATCTGAGTAAGACGCATTATAGCATCGGAAATGTCCACATCCAAATCATTTGCAAGTCTTTGATCAAGAGCGAGGTGGTATTCTTCATCGTGTGCACGAACGGTTTCCATCCTTACCATTACAGAAGAAAGTTCGCCCATTTTATCGACAACTTTATTTTCGAAACTTATCAAGTCTTTTTCTGTATTTTGAATTTGTTGAGCCATTTTAGTTGGATCATTCTCTCTTAAACCATTCCTTAGCTCAACCATAGAATCCAAAAGGTCTGCAAGTTCAGAAGTATTGTTATTCTCAGCATTCAAAAATGAGGATATTTTACTATCCTTGCCCACATAAAATTCAGCATTTTCCTTAGAACCAGTGTAAGTAACGCCAATTACATTTCCATTAGAATCTCTGTGGTCCAAAAAAGTCTTAGCTCCGGAAGCAAATGAATAACTATCTCCCAATCGAGGACCCATGGGGGTGTCAGTTCGAGCGGTTAAAGCTTCTTCACTAATCGAAAAACCTGTTATAATGAAAGGACCAGGGTCATTAGGGTTTTCACCCCAAATAACCTCAGCCTCAAAGGATTGACCGTCAGGAAGGACAATTTCTGCAACTTTGTAGGACTCAGGTATGGATATCGTGGTAGGATCTGATGAGCTATTAGGGAAGAAATATTTACCGGGATGATCCACGCGAAGACCAGTTACTTTTCCATTTGAGTCGGTAAGAACTTCAACTTCAGCATCAATTCCATTAGAACCGGCAGGTTCTATTTTCACCTGTGCATTTACTTGGTTCTCTGCAGTGAATGAAAGTACATGCTCGACCGGTTGAGCAACGGGAAGCCAGACATTATTGAAGATAGGCTCACCCTTGGCTCTTTGCATATCCATATATTCTTGATTAAGAGCGTCTGGAACATCTAAAAAGAATTCCTTTGACGGACTTAATAGTGGGCGATGGTAGTCGCCATCTGAACCTAGAAATTCTTCGTCATCTCTATTATCAAAACCGACAATGTCACCATTAACCAATGGTTTTCCATTTGTTTGGCACTCGTAGTATACTCCTTCATGCAAAACAATTTGTCCTTTAAAATAATTCCGATTCGCAGACCACTCTGCACCCTGTTCACTTACGAATGCACTAACCTTTGAAAATAAAGGTGAAGAAGTTATTGCGACAGAACTGGCATCGGAAACATCTTCTGTAGCAACATAATAAGAATCGGAAGGACGATCATAAATATAATCTCCTCTTTGTATGGGCATCGAAATATCAGATTCCACAATTTTTTCTCTTCCATCTATTGGCAATTCAGCTCCGAGTGAAAGATACAATCTTTTGTCAACAGAGTCGTATAATTTTTCACCCTTGGGAATCAATGCGGAAATAGGATCAGTATGCTCAGCAGAAGTGCTTTCATCTACCGAAGGACTTGTTGAAAGAACGACAAAATAAGTTCCTCCATATTGAATGACATCGGAATTCTCCAAGTTATCACCTTTAGACTTTATAGATCCTCTTGCAAAAAGACCTCCGACTTGAGTTTGCCCATCAGGCAATGCTGACAAACGATAAGTTTGACTGGATGCATCGAAGGAAACCAACGCAGATGACTCGGACCCTTGAGTTTCGAACTTAGCAACAGGGTAACCAATCTCTCGAACCATGTTCGCTATGTCGTTAAAAAGCACATTGGCATCCGTGTAAGTCCGACTGGCGGAATTGAGAAGAATATCGTAAGTATGACTCTCTGCTTCTTGACGATCGTCAAATAGTTTGCCGTCCGGAGTCGTGAAGAAAAACCTTGTTTCTTGGCCCGTATTTTTAATACTCCAATCTTCCCTGCCAGCATCATAACCAGAACCAACCTCTCTCCAAAAGCTTGAGCTTTCCTGAGTTGGCAAATGGTTAAAGTTTTCATCGCTAAGCGACATCCATAGTTTGCCATCAAAATCAACAATTTGACCAGATTGATATGGCTGCAGCCTTTTCCATGGCTTTGTAAGTTCGATGTTAATCTTAGAGCCTGCTTCTTCATTTTGCTGTCCAACATTTAAGCTCCAAGTTTGTTTGGATTCTTTTACGGAATCCCAAACCATGTCCTTTTCAGCTTGTGTTAGGCCATCGTAATCTGTGTTAGGAAACAAAGACGATGCTTTTTCTTTAGCAAGTGCATCCAACTGGTTAGTAAAGTAACTCCTACTATCATAACCAGAGATATATTCCGCTTCTCCATTAAAAGTGCTGCCAACATTACCCGTAACTTCCAAAACTCCAGAAGCAGAAATTTGGGCTTTTAAGTCAATATCGTAATCATGGGTATCGCTGGATGCACGAGACCCTCTGACAAATCCGAGGTAAGATGTCGGTTCGTAACTCGGATCAGTTGGATCTAAAAGACTTGCAGGATCCTGAACCGTCTGAGAGTCACTTAAAAAATATGCATCACTATTTATAAGATCCCGAAGAACTTCCAACGCCTTGGTTGTAGATACATTAGATGCCGTCTCAAAAGGACTAATCTTTTTCCAATTGCTACTCCCAATTTCCGGAAATGTCCCCGTCGAATCCGTTAAAGCTTCGAAATAACTGATCTTATCGTCCGAAGTAAAACGGTAAGCTTGAGAGGAAGCATTGGGGACAGAGGTCCATAACGATTCGTTAAATTCTTGATTTGCCGAAATATCTCCATTTGCTTGGACGGTTTGATTTCCCCAATTGACAACATCACCCGAAGAGTAGCTTTCTTTAGGGTCCCATTGGGGAATTTCATTTTCGACTGGTTCCAACCATAATTCACCACTGTCTTGAACAATTGAAAAATAAGCACCGTAGGAAGGAAAAAAATCTATATTGGATTGAGCACCCAAACTTACAGCAACTTCTTTGATTTGACTTGCATCCAATGTGTAGACCTCACCACCTCCTAAACTGCTCAGCAAAGACCCAACAGGTTCTTTGCTCCAATCATGAGAATCTAAATGTGCCTTAACCGCATTAGTATCAGCAAAGCGAGATTGATCTACTTTGATACGATCGCTTTTAGTTGTTGCAACTTCAACAACCTCGCCAGTTTTGTAATTTTCGAGGGCATCATATGTTTTGGCAGGGTTGATTTGAGCTTGAACCACATATTCTCTACCATTCAACCGATAGACCACTTCATCACCTTGCTTCAAGTAACGTGTGCCAGGCAAGACCTCCAGCCCAACTGCTTGTCCATCAAGTTCTAAGGTTTTCTTCTCCATTTCCCCTAACACAACATCCGAGACAGAGAATTCTGGAGATAATTCCATACCTCCATATAGAGCTTTTCCTCGATGGGTAGCATTGATGCGGTTAAGTGCCTCCTCAATAAGTTCGTCTATTTCATAACCATAAGTTTCAATTGCGGGTCCGTTCAAATTACTGCCTGACAACCTTGCAACTTCTTGTGCACGTTGGTTGACTTCACGTAATTTCTCCAAGTTTAAATGGCCGGCGTTAAGAAATTCCGTAGCGTAAGAGGCATTTCTCTGATACTGGGCTAACTTCCCTTTTTCCGCGTCAAGTTTGATCACTCGTGACATCCTTAGCCCATCATCCTCGGGCAGGGTAATTTTTTGACCGGTGGATATTTGTTGGTCTAACTTTAAACGCTGCAAATCCAACTCGCGAATTCGCTGAGTTACAGATTCTGAAACATTGAGGTTAGGTATGCGCACTTTAAGAATTATTTAAGAAGACCCATTACAACTAATTCCAACATTTTGTCCAAGGTATTAAGTACACGAGAAGAAGCCTGAAAAGAACGTTGAAAGCGCATGAGGTCAGCAACCTCCTCGTCAATAGATACGGAACTGATGGATCTTCTCTGTTCGAGCAAGAAATTTTCCACGGATTTTTGATGCTCCAGATTATCTGAGAGGTCTGAAAGGTTAGTCCCAAGATCAGAATTCATCAAAGCGACTTTTTCCACATAATCGCCACTTATACCCATTTCCGCTATTTTCAGAGCCACTTCATTTGCCCCCATGGTATCTGAATTTGTAGCCAATAAAGTATCTGCGGATAAATTGGCATCAATTCTTAAACTAGAAGCAAGATTCCAGGAATTTGCTGGGAGTGCCCGAAATGTAAAATTATCTCCAATTATAGGAAGTTTTGCCCCATCCTCTAAACCTTCCAACCGGAAAGGAATCGTTTCATAAGCCATCATTAATGACCGACCATCATCTTCGGTGCCAGTGGACAAATCTTCGCCGGGATAAGTAATGTCGTTTTCCATGGTCACATTCTGCATTCTTCTTGCAGAACCATAAAAAGAAAACAGGTCACCAGATTCATCACTACGGAAAAGAGTCTCCGCTTCATCGCCACCTCTGTAGTAAGGAACTAAACCCTCAAAATCCTCAGGAAAAACCGGGGTAGTGCTCACAATAGTAAAATCTTCTGAGTCAGCAATAGGCAGCATCATGTCAACCTCCTCACGATATAATTTGACAAAAGCGTCCCCTTCCCTACCGAAATATCCGTACTCCTCTTCCATCAAAGAATTTCTGCCCACGACTGGACGAGTTAGAATAGCATCAAACCCAAAAAGATACGAACCTGGAACATCGGTAGGGTT
>ERZ807291.10079-NODE-10079-length-10041-cov-3.917685_pt1 | contig 10041 bp, 10 predicted proteins | sample MGYA00521257_ERZ807291 | MGnify/ENA primary metagenome ERZ807291 (study PRJEB31413, sample SAMN03169783) | marine metagenome | biome: Marine; feature: Water; material: Subsurface seawater | place: North Sea | collected 2011-04-28 | depth 1 m m ... | reverse complement strand
AGCGCAAGCAAGTCGGGCAGATGGTGGCTGTAGGCATACCGCAAGAGCAGATTGCTATGGTGATCCGCGACGGCATCGATGCGGACACGCTTGCCAAGCATTTCAAGAAAGAAATCCGTGAGAGTAAGATATTGGCGAACGCCAAGGTCGGCGGGACGCTGTTCAACAAGGTCATGAACGGCGACACTTCGGCGGCTATTTTCTGGGCCAAAACGCAGATGGGATGGAAAGAGACAAACGTGCAGGAGCATACCGGCAAGATCGAAACAATCGAACGGGTTTTTGTTGATGGCAAAATTAACGATCCCGACGCCTAAAGCATTTCGGCCTTTGTTTCAGCCGGATTTGCGCTATCTCGGCGCACACGGTGGCCGTGGGTCCGGCAAGTCTCACCATTTTGCCGAGCGTATTGTGGACAGGATGATTGAAGACCCGACTATCCGCGCCGTTTGCATTCGTGAGGTGCAGAAATCTTTGCGTGAGTCGGCGTACAGATTGATCGCTGACAAGATCAACGCACTAGGCGTTGCGGACCGTTTCCGGGTTATGCACGACCGCATTGAAACGCCGCAAGGCGGTCTGGTTATATTTATGGGTATGCAGGATCACACGGCGGAAACGATAAAATCGCTGGAAGGTTTCCGCATTGCTTGGGTTGAGGAAGCGCAAACGCTATCCGAGAAATCATTGGAGCTTTTGCGTCCGACAATTCGCGCACCCGGTTCGCAGATGTATTTTAGCTGGAACCCGCGCAACCGCATGGATGCGGTTGATAAGTTTCTGCGCGGCGACGATGTGCCAGAAGGCGCTGCGGTTGTGCAGGTTAATTACGATAGCAACCCTTGGTTTCCAAAAGAACTGGAAGCCGAGCGAGAGCTTGATAGGCGCCTGCGGCCTGACAGGTATAGCCACATTTGGCTGGGCGATTACGAACCGCAAGCGGTTGGCGCAATCTGGAATATGCGGGACATCAACGAAGGGCGTGAAACTGAGTTGCCCAACGATCTGTCCCGTATCCTCATCGCGGTTGACCCGGCGGTGTCTAGCGAGGCGCATAGCGACGAACACGGTATTGTGGCAGTGGCATCTAGCCAATCAGGCCACGGTTATATGCTTGAGGATGGCACGACCAAGGGCGCACCGGAACGCTGGGCGCGGCGGGCCATTGCTATGTACGACCGATATGATGCTGACGGGATCGTGATTGAGAAGAACCAAGGCGGCGATATGTGCCGCCACGTTCTAAACAGCGTCCGCCCCGGCATCAACATCATTGAGGTACACGCGACACGGGGCAAGCACGTCAGGGCAGAGCCTATTAGCGCCCTGTACGCTCTTGGCCGCATCCACCATGTTGGCACGTTTCCGCAGCTTGAAAGCCAGATGTGCCAGATCACGGCGTCCGGTTACGAAGGCGATGGATCACCCGACCGGGTTGATGCTATGGTCTGGGGGTTTACCGAATTGTTTCCAAAGCTGGTCAACAAAAGCAACGAGGTATACCGCCAGCAAGCGGTGGCTGATATGGAATATAGCGTGATGAACTATGAAACCAACGACTACCGGGGCCGTCAGGCCGTGGCGATTGGAGATTGAAATGAGCGACAGCATCAAAACGCTACTCACCGAAGGCTACCGCAAGATGGGCAAGGCCAAGCCTAAGAAGAAGTCCAAAGCTAAATGATTCGACCCATGACCGCGCAGGACATACCCGTCCTGATTGACATGGGCGCGGCAATGCACGAGGAAAGCAGATATGCAAACTTGGACTTTGATCCTGAAAAGCTGCGCCTTCTGGGCGAAACGATGCTGGGCGATCCTGATTCTTGGCTTGCGCTGGTCGCTGAACGCGATGGCGACATCATTGGATTTTGCTGCGGCTATGTTGCGCCGCATTTCTTCGGCAATGAGCTGACCAGCGGCGACCTTGCGATCTATGTGGTTCCTGAACACCGGGGCGGCACGATAGGCGCGCGGCTGGTCAAGGAATACACCGCTTGGTGCGAGGCGCAGGGCGTTCGAGAGCCTCTGCTAGGCGTGTCGGCGGGCATCACACCAGACAGGACTGGGCAGTTATACGAGCGGCTCGGATACACCGAAAAATACACCATTTACAAAAAACCGACATCTGTGATATAAATAAATTGAATAAATCTAATTTTGAAAGGCTTTAGCTATGGGTGGTATCTTTTCTTCGCCAAAGGCTCCGCCACCGCCACCGCCTCCGCCCCCACCGCCTGATAAATCAGCCGATGAAGTCCGTGCCGCTGAACAGATGGCGCGTCGTCGCGCTGCTGGCGCACAGGGACGTGCATCCACAATTCTGACTAGTTTAGATGCCGGTGATACGGAAACAGGCGGCAAAAAAACGCTGCTTGGTGAATAATGGTTGACACCGTTCGCACAACGGCAACGCTGCTTTCATCTCTGTTTCAAGACGGGCAAGCGGCAAACGAAATCACCGCAAACGATATGCGGGATTTGATTGTTTCGTTGCGTCCCAGCTTCGGTGAATGCTCAATGCAAGGCAACGCAACGGCCACAACCATTGCTGTCGCTGGCACTTACTACAAGATTTCTGGGACCACGGCGCTTTCGGGCAATGAGTTGTTGTTTGACAATAACAGCACTAACACCGGGCGTTTGCGTTACATTGGTGCGCCGAATAGGATTGTGTTGTTCAGCGCGTCCATCTCGTTGTCGGCGGCGTCTAATAATCAGGTTTTGTCGCTCAAGGGTTGGCATTACGACGACAGCGCATCTTCCGGTTCATTGGTGGACGCCAGTCTTGTAAGCCGCAAAGTTACCGCATCTGGAGAACTAGGTGCGGTTGTGGTGCAGGGTAGCGCACTGATGAGTGTAAACGATTACATTGAAATTCATGTTACTAATGAAACATCAACCGCCGCTGTAACGGTCGAAGATTTTAATTTTCAAGCTATTGCGCTTCCAACCGTTTAAGGGGTCGGCATGATTAGCCAAGAACAAGTCATCCACCTTGTTAAACGCAAAGGTAAGCTGAAAGCACAACGCGGGACGTGGGAATCACATTGGCAGGATTTGACAAATTTTGTTCTGCCTAACGATTCTGATTTTAATCTGAAACGTTCCAAAGGCGACAAGCGAACCACGCTTGTCTACGACAGCACAGCCATACACGCTAACGAAATGCTTGCTGCCGGTTTGCATGGAATGCTGACCAACCCGGCGTCCAACTGGTTTAGCCTTCGCATCAAAGACAATGATGATTTTTCAGATAACGCTGAAGCAAAGCAGTGGCTTGAAGAAACCACAAATGTAATTCTTTCAGAACTTTCTGCGCCAGCCGTAGCTTTTCCGTCTCACATTCACGAATATTATTTGTCTCTTTGCTCTATCGGCACGGCTTGTATGTTTATTGGTGAGCCAACAAAACGCGAAGGCATCAGCTTTAGAGCAATTCATATTGATGAAATATTTATTGCTGAAAACGCAGACGGAATTATTGACACGGTGTTCCGTTGTTTCAAGATGAGTGTGCGCCAGATTGTGCAGAAATGGGGAGAAAAGTCTCTGTCTCCGCGCATTCAAAAAATGTATGAGAATCAAGAGTTTGATAAAGAAGTAGAGTTGTTGCATTGCGTTTACCCGCGTGACGATATTGATAAGGGCAAAAAGGCAGCAACCATGCTGCCGGTCGCGTCGGTCTACATCGATGAGAAAGAAAAGCACGTTTTGGCTGAAGGCGGTTTTGATGAAATGCCTTTTATGGTTAGCCGTTGGTCAAAGACTGTTGGTGAAGTGTTTGGCCGGTCGCCTGCCATGACAGCGTTGCCTGACATCAAGATGCTTCAGGAAATTATGAAGACCACTATCAAAGCGGCGCAGAAAGTTGTGGACCCGCCGCTGCTGGTGCCGGATGACGGTGTATTGGGTCCGGTTCGCACTATTCCGGGCGGATTGAATTATTATCGTGCATCCTCTGGTGCGCGGATTGAGCCTTTGCTTACTGGTGGCAACATTGGCCTCAGTTACGAAATGATGAACGATCTGCGTGAACGCATCCGCACGACGTTCTTTCTTGACCAGTTGCAGTTCCAAGGCGCACCTCGCATGACGGCGACAGAGGTTGTCGAGCGCACAGAGCGCACGTTGCGGCTGCTAGGGCCGACTCTGGGACGCCTTCAGTCAGAGTTCCTTGGGCCTATGATAGAGCGCATTTACGGCGTTTTGGTTCGCGCTGGTCGCCTACCGGAGCCACCTGAATCTATTGCAGAGCAAGAACTAAAGATTGAATATGTATCGCCTCTTGCTAGAGCGCAGCGCCAGACTGAGACGCAGGGGATTATGCGGACGCTTGAGTTTGTCGGGCCGATTGCTGGTATCGACCCCCAAGCTGCCCAGATTATCAAAGGCGCGGATACTGTTCGCCACATTGCGGAACTCAACGGCGTTCCGCCAATTTTGCTAAAATCTAACGATGAATTGATGGCAGAAATCCAAGCGCAGCAGGAAGCCCAAGCAGCGCAACAGCAAATGATGCAGGGCGCTCAAGTTATGGAAATGATGCAAAAGGGCGCGAATGTGGCAAAAACAGCAGGGGAGGCTGGGTTAAACCTTGTCCAAGGTTAGCAAAGACGACTTTCGATTTGTCTTCGGATCAGAAGAAGGCAAGCGAGTTCTTTCCCATATTTGTCGTGAGTGTGGTGTTCTGCGGCCTTCGTTTGTTCCGGGCGAAGCGCTGGAAAATGCTGCCTTTAACGAAGGCATGAGGAATGTCGCGTTAATGATTCTTACGGCGCTTGATGAAACCCCGGAACGTTTCTTAGAACTTTCACAGGAGATTGGGGCTAATGCCTGACGATATCGCACCTGCCGAAACGGCAGATAATGCAGAAGCAGTTAGTGAGCCGACACAGACTACAGAAACCAGCGACGATAATTGGCGTTCGTCGTTGTCAGAAGACCTTCGGGACAATCCAAGTTTCTCGAAATTCAAGGACGTAGACAGCCTCGCAGCGTCTTACGTCAATCTGCAATCGCACCTTGGGCGAGATAAGATTGCAAAGCCAGTTACGGATAGCGATTGGGATGACGTCTACGAGTTCCTTGGTCGCCCTGAAAGCCCTGAAAAATACGAAATTGAACTGCCGGAAGATTTGCCAGAAGAAATTGCTGGTCAGTTTAACGATGAAACGCTTTCGTCGTTTAAGCAGGAAGCGCACAGGCTGGGCCTTAACGCCGAGCAGGTCAAAAGTCTTGTAGCATGGCAAGCTGGCAACATGGGCAATCAACATGAAGCCTATAAAGGTATCATTGACCAATCTATGCAACAGGGCGAAACTTCTTTGCGTCAAGAGTGGGGTCGTGCTTACGATCAAAACTTGGAGTTTGCCCGCAAAGCATTTGCTGAATACGGCGGCGACGAACTGGCAGCGAAAATGGAAGCCAGTGGCATGGGCAATGACCCTGATGTTCTTCGGGCGTTTGCTAATATTGCCAAGACGACAATGGCCGACAAGGATTTGGCTGGACCGTCCGGCGGAACGCAGATGGCGTTGACGCCAGAGGAAGCTAGGGCTGAAGCGGCGACAATTATGTCTCACCCGGCCTATACAGATAAGCGGCACCCGGAACATAATTCTATGGTTAAGAAAGTTCAGGCACTGTTTAATCAAGCGTATACTGATTAATTATGGACCAATATGTCATTAAGCTAGAGTGTCTGAAACTTGCTCAGACTGGAAGCCCTGATGTAACAGTGAAGGCTGCTCAGATATATTATGATTGGGTAACTAAAACTGACAAGCCAAAGCTAGGGCGTCCGCCTAAGAAAGACTAAAGAAAACCCCGTGTAACGCGGGGTTTTTTTTGCTATTTGCACATTCACAAAAATAAGATACAATCAAGTTGCCTTTCTATAGGTGGACAATTCCTTGCGGAACCCGCACAAGCACGAAGGCAGCTTGGGCCGTCCCAGACGATAACCCTTAAACTACTGTTTTAACCCTTTAGGAGAGATCCGTATGTCTATTCAAGTGACAACGGCCTTCGTCGAACAGTACAGCGCCAACGTCCAGCACCTTGTCCAGCAGGACGGGTCTAAGTTGCGTGGTTTTGTTCGCGAAGAAGCCGTTACCGGCAAAAATGCCTTTTTCGAGCAGATTGGTGCCACGTCCGCACAGCGTCGGACGAGCCGCCACAGTGATACCCCCAGAGTTGATACCCCTCACGCACGTCGTCGCGTTAGCCTTGAAGACTTTGATTGGGCTGACCTCATTGATAATGAGGATAAAGTGCGTATGCTCATTGACCCGACTTCTGATTATGCCCGCGCAGCGGCCATGAGCATGGGTCGTGCGATGGACGAAGTTCTGATTGATGCGGCCCTTGGGAATGCCTTTACCGGCGTTTCTGGCGGAACCACCGTTGCAGGTCAGACGCCTATTGCTGCTGGTGCTACCGGACTTACGCTTGCCAAGCTGCTGTCGGCAAAAGAGACGATGGACGGTGACGATGTTCCTGAAAATGGTCGCGTCATTGTTTGTACGTCTGAGCAGATCAGCGATCTCTTGAACACAACTGAAATCAAAAGTTCAGATTTCAATACTGTCAAGGCACTTGCTCGCGGTGAGATCGATTCGTTTCTGGGATTCGAATTTGTATCCGTAAACGGTAAGCGTATCGACGGCACCAAGCTGGTTCCTGTTGATGGTTCTAGTGATCGCCGCTGTTTTGCATTCCAGAATGAAGGTTTGCTTCTTGGCGTCGGTGCTGACATGACAACGAAGATTTCGGAACGTGCGGACAAAAACTATGCAACGCAGGTCTTTTGCTCAATGAGCATCGGCGGCACTCGCATGGAAGAAGCCCGTGTTCTTGAAATCCTTTGCGCCGAATAAGGAGGGCATAGAAAATGACTGTACTTTATAGCGCAGAAATGGCCGGACTCGCCGCAGTTCCGGTTAGCCTTCCGTCTGGTGGCATTGTCGATGGTAACGTCCGCGTAAAGCGGGCCACTATCACGCTTGCTAGTCAGACAACCTCGGACACCATCGTTATTGCGAAGGGAACCGAAGGTGAGTCGTTCCTGTACGGCGTCGTCAACACCGACACGTCGCTGGGTTCAGCGCAGATTGCCATTGGCGTATCTGGCGCAGTTGCTAAATACAAAGCAGCCGCCGTTCAGACCGCTACCAATGCTCCGGCAATCTTCGGTGTAAACGCTGGAACTGCTACGTTGACTGCAAGCGAAGAAATCTTCATCACGATTTCGGCTGCAAACCTGCCAGCTTCAGGCAATCTTGTTGTGGATATGTACTTCTCCGCAACGTAATAAGGCTGGGGAGGCTTCGGCCTCCCCATACTTTACTAAGGTGACAGCATGGCGACTTCTGTTGTTCAGATTGTAAACAATGCCTTGGTCAGGATTGGTGCGAACGCCATTCTAACATTGACTGAAGACAGTGAAGCGGCGCGTGCCGCTAATCTTATTTATGAGCAAGTTCGAGATGCTTGCATCCGCGACCATGTTTGGAACTTCGCTGTTAACCGCGTCGAATTGGCACAAAATAGTACAGCTCCAGCTTTTGAATTTGCTTACCAGTACAATCTTCCGTCTGACTGCCTTCGGGTATTGCAGATGGAAAGTATGGATATGTTTTACCAGATTGAGGGCGGAAAACTGCTGACCAACGAGGGCACTGCCAAAATTTTGTATCTGGCCCGCGTTGAAGATGTTAACCTCTTTGATTCTATGTTTGTTGAGGCTTTGTCTGCTCGAATTGCTGCTGAGTTGGCTGTTACGTTGGCAGAAAGCAATACGCTTTACACAAACATGATGGAAATCTACCGGCAAAAACTTTCTGATGCTCGGTCAATGGACGCACAGGAAAGCGGATACAGAGAAATTATTGCTGACACTTGGTTGGACAGTCGTCTTAATTACGCTGGCGGGCAAACCGTAAGCGTAAACGGCACATATTAAATGCCGCGTTCAGCGCCAATATTCACTAATTTTACGGCTGGCGAACTTTCGCCGCGACTTGAAGGCCGCGTTGACCTTCAGAAATATCCCAACGGCTGTCAAACGCTTGAGAATATGATTGTGCAGAAGCACGGTCCAGCATCTCGCCGGGGCGGTTTTTATTTTTCTGCCGAAGTTAAGGATAGTAGCAAGAAGACCCGGATACTGCCATTTGAGTTCAGCGCCACTCAGGCATATATAATTGAGTTTGGCGATCAATACGTTCGGTTTTATAGGAATTACGGTCAGATATCGTCTGGTCCGTTCTCTGAAGTGTTTGACACGCCTTTTTCTAAAGGCAGCGCATACGAGATATCAACTCCATATCTTGAAGATGAATTGTTTGAGTTAGTTATCACTCAGTCTGCTGACGTTTTGTATATAGCGCATCAAAACCATGAGCCGCGCACGTTGTCCCGACTCGGAGACACAAACTGGAGTTTAGATATCATCCAGTTTTTAGATGGCCCATATGAGCCTGTAAACGCCACAGAGACGACGTTGGGCCTTTCGGCTACTTCAGGCACCGGAGTAACAGTAACCGCTTCAGCGGTCACTGGAATCAATGACGGGGCGGGTTTTCTTGCAACTGACATCGGGCGTCTGATTAGGTTTGAGGACGCAGCAAATAACTGGACCTATTTAGAGATCACTGCGCGGGCGTCTACAACAAGCGTCACGGCTGATTTTATAGGTCCAGACGCATCCGCAACCACTGCCGTAACCGGGTGGCGACTAGGCGCGTTTTCTGAAACAACCGGCTATCCATCTGTCGTTACGTTTTTTGAGCAGCGCTTAGTTTGGGCGGCGACAACGAGCCGACCGCAATCTATGTTCTTTTCTGTGTCTGCTGATTATTACAACCACGCTCCCACAGACAATGATGGGAACGTTTTGGACGATAGCGGGTTTGTCTATACTATTGCGACCGATCAGGTGAATACAATCCGCTGGATGAGGGCCGGTAAGGTGTTGTCCGTAGGCACTGCTGGCGGCGAGTTCATTGTTTCGCAAGGCGACCAAAACAGCCCGCTATCACCAACAAATACCCGCGTTGTTCGTCAAACTACGTTTGGCAGCGCCGCAGTGACGCCACCGCAGGTCGGCAACTCCGTGCTGTTTTTGCAACGTGCCAACCGCAAGGTCCGGGAATACGTTTACCAGTTTGAAAGCGACGCCTATACCGCGCCCGACCTTGCTATCCTTTCGGAGCACATTACGGAAGGCGGCATTGTTGATATGGCGTATCAGCAAGAACCAGACAGCATTGTCTGGCTGGTTCGGACAGACGGCGTTCTTGTCGGCATGACCTATGAGCGGGCGCAGGACGTCGTGGGTTGGCATAGACACATTATTGGCGGCGCTGATGCCAAGGTTGAAAGCGTTGCAGTTATTCCCAACACAACCGGAAGCCGTGATGATTTGTGGGCTGTTATACAGCGCACAATCAACGGCCAATCAGTTCGATATATTGAGTTTCTAACGCCGGGTATGCCTGAAGTTACAGTAAACACGACAGACGCCACATATCTTGATTCCATGCTTAGTTATAACGGTGGCGGCGTAACGTCCTTGTTTGGTTTGGGTCATCTTGAGGGCCAAACTGTTTCAGTGTTGGCAAATGGCGCTGCCCACCCAGACCGCACAGTGTCCAGCGGGTCAATAACGCTCAACGGCTCTTATGAAGTTGTCCATGTTGGATTGCCTTATACATCTACGCTGCAAACTATGCGGATTGAAGCTGGGGCAAAAGACGGAACGGCGCAGGGTAAGAAAAAGCGGATTGCTCGAATTACATATCGGCTTTTTGATACGCTTGGATTAAAGCATGGCCCAAGCGCGGATCGTTTGGATATTATTCCTTTCCGGTCTAGCGCAGACGACATGGACGAAGCACCGGCATTGTTTACGGGCGACAAAGAAGTTGAATTTCCGCGCAACTGGGACAAGGACGGTTATATTTTTTTAGTGCAGGACCAGCCGCTGCCATTTACTATTTTGGCAATTATGCCAGAACTTAATACGACGAAGGTTTG
>ERZ807291.10069-NODE-10069-length-10049-cov-9.266360_pt1 | contig 10049 bp, 6 predicted proteins | sample MGYA00521257_ERZ807291 | MGnify/ENA primary metagenome ERZ807291 (study PRJEB31413, sample SAMN03169783) | marine metagenome | biome: Marine; feature: Water; material: Subsurface seawater | place: North Sea | collected 2011-04-28 | depth 1 m m ... | reverse complement strand
AGTTTTTCAACTAATTTGCAGCCTTGTTAAGGTAGACCATGGTTTCATGTCCGGCTACTAATCTCACTGGTTCTGTCTGGCTGGCTTAGGCCTCGTCCAGGGTCAAGATGCCGTGGGTCATGATACCGCAAGTCGCGTGAGGACTCTCGGTGTTGTAATATGCCATCCATTTCCCGATACCCGCCTTTGCTTGTGAGCCGCTCTCTAAAACATGCAAGTAAACGCATTCCTCCTTGAGAGACCGCCATAGGCGTTCGATAATGCAGTTCTTTATCTAGCCACCCTTCCCGTCCCTGCTGATTTTGAGTTTCACATCAGTCAGTACGTCAGCCCAATCACCGCTGGTGACCTGCGACCCCTCGTCGGTGTTGTATATCTCCGGCGCGCCATATTTTACCAAAGTCTCTTTCAATGCTTCAACGCAAAGTACCGCATCCACGCTGTTGGAGAGCTGCCAAGCAAGAACTTTGCGGCTGAATCAGTCCATGATCGTCACGAGATATAGGACCCCGCGCTGCATCAGAATATACGTAATATCTGCGCACCAGACTTGGTTTGGACGATTGATCACAACATTCTTCAGCAGATACGGTCAGATCTTGTGTTGTTGATGAGAGGCATCAGCCAAAAAATCCCACTCTACCATCAACTGCCCAATCTTCGAGTGCAGCTTTCTCTGCCTCAGCGGCGCGGACCTCCGGCTCGGAATCTCTCCCACATTACTGGATGGCTGATATCATGTTGTCCAAGGCCGCACGTTTCCACGTACTGATTTGGCCCGAATGTACGCCAGACTTTTTTGACAATTCTGCCAGCGACATTTCCTCGCGGATCGCATTAAGCGCAACACGCGCCTTGAACGCGGTTGAATGGGTCTTTCTATTTGTCATCTCGGATCGTCTTTTAGGTTAGTCGATCCACCGTAACAAGTGGTGTGAACTCCTGAGACCGCCTCTATCATCGAAAGCCAAAATCAGCTAGTCTTGACAGATGATCAAGAATTGTCCCACCTGTGAGATCATCGAAAGAAAGTTGTAATTCATGGACCTAATTACTACTTCGTCCCTAATTTACATCGCTTGCGGATTGAGTTCTGGAATTCTAATCGGGGCGGTGGGCATCGGGGGCGTTATTCTTGTACCATTGCTGACTTTTATTGTTGGCGTGGACATCTATCACAGTATCGCCGCAAGTATTTTCTCTTTCATGATTTCAGGCTCAGTCGGGACAATACTCTATTTGAGAAGGGATCCAACCTTGTGGAGGCAGGTAAAACTTGTCTGGATTGGAGCGGTCCCAGCGACACTTGCAGGATCATTCTTGCTATCTTATTTCACTGAAGAAATACTGACACTGCTAATCGCGGGCCTTACCCTCGGTTCCGGTGGAAGAGAATTTTTGGTAAAAAAGCAACTACCAAGCTTAAATATTTTCCCAATTAGTGACAAAAAATTAATTCTGTTTGCATGCATAACTGGACTTTTCTCAGCGCTGAGTGGAACTGGAGGCCCGTTAGTTATGATCCCGTTACTGCTCTGGTTCGCCGCACCAGTTGCTGCAACAGTTGGTTTAGCTCAGGCGATTCAGTTGCCAATTTCGATATTTGCTACCATCGGAAATAGCCTGAATGGTATTTTAGATCTAAGCATTGCTATTCCGATCGCTTTTGGCATTGCCATTGGAACCTTCCTCGGCAGCCACTGGATTAAACAAGTCCCAACTAAATATGTAAAAAAAGCTATTGCAGCGTTACTGGTTGTAGTTGGCGTGGCAATGAGTTGCTCCGTGGTGATTTGATTACTTGTGAACACGAGGATAAAATAGATAGCTTTGGCAGAAAGACTAATAGGCTAGAAAGATTTTATTATTGGAGGGTTTTCCTTCTACATTGCTTTATTAATAAAGTGATTGGTACTTAATAGTTACCAACCAATGTGATGTTAGGGAGGAAGCAGATGGCCGACGCAAAGCCACGTAGAAAAGTTACTTATAAAACATTGTTAAAAAAGATGGAGGCGGGTGAACCTATCACTCAGCTTGCAGCATACGATTACAGAACTGCAGTTGTCGCTGACCGGTTGGGAATGGACATTTTGTGCGTTTCTGACACTGGTGGAATGATCCTTTTTGGCCATCAGAGCACCACGTCAGTCAGCTTTGACGAAGTCATGATGATGTCAAAAGCAATCGACCGAGGATCACAATATGGCCTCAGAATGGTCGACATGCCATATTGGAGCTTCCATGTCTCCAAAGAGCAAGCCGTTGAAAATGCCGGGCGTTTTGTCCACGAAGCCAATGCCGAGGTTATGAAATGTGAAGGCAACCGCCATCACGCCCCCGCAATCGAAGCCATAGTAAGTGCTGGCATACCAGTGCAAGGTCACATCGGCATAACACCAATGCGGATGCCTCAGCTTGGCGGCTTTATTGCGCAAGGAAAAACTGCCGACCGTGCCAAAGAACTGATTGATGACGCGAAAGCAATGTACGACGCCGGCTGCTTCTCCATCCTGTGTGAAGTCACCACATCTGAAGTTGCCGAATACCTCGCGGAAATATTGCCCGTTCCCGTGATCAGTTTAGGCGCAGGAAATTGTGCCGACGGGGTGCACATTATATCGTCAGATCTTTTCCATCTTTGGGAAGAGCACGTTCCTAAACACTCAAGAATATACACAGATCTGATCCCAATTATGGAAGATGTCATCACAAGATACATGGATGACGTTAAAACTAGAAATTATCCGGGGCCAGAAAACACCATTAAAATGCCTGAGGACGAACTGCGAAAATTCGCCAAAGACATGAAATGGGAACGTAAGCTTGACGAATTAGGCTAGAGGCCAAGAAAGCTCACAGATGTATATGACGAAATAACTTGTTCTAGAAAGTTATTGTCAATTGAACACCTTCCCTGCTCTTGAGAAAAACCTACAAATTTCAGGGTTTTACTCAAGAGCGCTCATTCATTAATTGACCAAAAATCTACACTGAGAGGCAAAGGGCTTAACATTATGGGTTACAAATCAGACATTGAGATTGCTCGCGAGGCAAAAATGCTACCGATCCAGCAGATTGGGGCTAAGCTGGATATTCCAGAAAAGGATCTGCTGCCATTCGGTCATGACAAGGCAAAGATATCGGCCGAGTTCATCAAGGCGCAGCGCGATGGCTCCGATGGAAAGCTGGTTCTTGTGACAGCTATCAACCCCACGCCTGCTGGTGAAGGCAAGACAACGACCACAGTCGGGCTTGGTGATGGTCTTAACGCGCTTGGCAAGAAAGCGATGATTTGTATCCGTGAGGCGTCTCTGGGTCCATGTTTTGGAATGAAGGGCGGTGCTGCTGGCGGTGGATATGCTCAGGTTGTGCCGATGGAGGAGATGAACCTGCATTTTACAGGTGATTTTCATGCGATTACCTCTGCGCATAATTTGCTTTCGGCGATGATTGACAATCACATTTATTGGGGCAACGAGTTGGAGATTGACCAGCGGCGGGTTACATGGCGCCGTGTTGTCGATATGAATGATCGGGCGCTGCGTGATATAGTTACCAGCCTTGGTGGGGTTTCCAACGGATTTCCTCGACAAGCGGGCTTTGATATCACGGTTGCTTCTGAGGTTATGGCAATCCTCTGCCTTGCACTAGACATTGAGGATCTGCAAAAGCGGCTTGGCGATATCATCGTTGCCTATCGCCGGGATCGCACTCCGGTCTATTGCCGCGATATCAAGGCGGATGGTGCGATGACTGTTTTGCTCAGCCAAGCGATGCAACCAAATCTGGTGCAGACGTTAGAGAACAACCCTGCCTTTGTGCATGGCGGCCCATTTGCCAATATCGCGCATGGTTGTAATTCGGTGGTGGCCACGACAACAGCATTAAAACTGGCCGATTATGTTGTCACCGAGGCTGGCTTTGGCGCCGATCTGGGTGCCGAAAAATTCATGAACATTAAATGCCGCAAGGCGGGCATTGCGCCGAGCGTGGTTGTGTTGGTGGCAACGGTGCGGGCAATGAAGATGAATGGTGGTGTCGCCAAGGCAGATCTCGGTGGGGAAAATGTTGCTGCTGTGCAGGCGGGATGTCCGAACCTTGGTCGCCATATCGAGAATATGAAGTCTTTCGGTGTGCCTGTGGTGGTTGCGGTGAACCATTTTGTCAATGACACAGATGCCGAGGTTGAGGCGCTACAGCATTATGTGGCCGAACAGGGTGCGGAAGCAATTGTTTCAAAACACTGGGAGCATGGGTCCAAAGGAGCGTTGGATCTTGCCACGCGCGTGGCTGAGATTGCCGACGCCGATATGGCGAATTTTGCGCCAATCTATCCCGATGAAATGCCACTTCTGGAGAAGATTGAGACTATTGCTAAGCGGATTTACCGCGCTGATGAAGTGCTCGCCGATCAAAAGATCTGTGATCAGCTCAAACAATGGGAAGATCAGGGATATGGCAATCTGCCTGTTTGCATGGCAAAGACCCAATACAGCTTCAGCACGGATCCGACATTGCGTGGTGCGCCAACAGGACATAGTGTTCCGGTCCGCGAGGTACGCTTGTCTGCCGGAGCCGGCTTCATTGTCGCTATCTGCGGTGAGATCATGACAATGCCGGGCCTGCCTCGTGTTCCGTCTGCTGAGGCAATCATGCTGAATGAACAAGGCCAAATCGAGGGGCTGTTCTAGAAATTGATGCTGTTATCTCTCTTGTCTTCAGCACGAGCCAAAAAACTTGTTAAGGAAAACCAGTTCGCCGAGTGAAGTGGTCCTGCTTTTTAGGACAGGACTGTGGATTGGCTGTGACCTGCCCTCCTCTGCCCCCTCACTTATAATGAGAGTTTGCAGATTTGGGTTTCAATTTCTTCGCCGTCAGTTTGGGCAAGCACGTCGAGCGCGGAGCCCTCAAATTGCTAATGCGGTCGACGCCCTTAAACGGGTGTCTGGTTCCTCAGTGATGAATGCGGTCTGACGTCGTTGTCGCCGTATCGTCACAGGGCCAATTTGCGGCAGGCATCGCTTGACGTGTCGAAGATCGCCTCATTCAGCAGTTTGTCGCACAGGCTGCCATTGATTGACCTGATGAAGTCGTTCTGTTGCGGCTTGCCCGGATCAATACAGTGCCAATCCATACCATTATCGTTGGCCCCCACCTCAGGATCGCACGATCGGCAAACTCCACCCGCAAACAATAAAGCTGCGGCCAATCAAGCGGTGTGTTCCACCTCAGCGTTGGGCTGTTCGGCGTTTATCATGTCCCCATACGCCCTCAGTAGCAATTCTGCGATGCGACTGACGGGGTAATCTTGGGTACGCGTGAGGCCCCCAAGCCAGCCACGTTTCGGTGTTTACCTTGTTCATTTTTGCGGTCTCGGTGCGGCTATAGGCGATGGCGACGGACTTGCCGCCGGCCTCTGACCCCGTGAAGGCTGAAACACAGGATCAAACAGGATGTGTTGGCCGTTGTTGAACGCTGCAATGAACGCGCTGGTGGGCTTTCAAAGTATGTTGTTGCCGGATCATATAATCCAAATATCACCGAGGCTAGAGGAGGATCGCCACCACGATAGCCACGATGATTCACGCCAATCTCCACGATCGGCGTCGGCATCCAAACCCACCACCACCGCGATACCCTATTTAGTATCGTAGCGGTGGTGGTGGAAGCCATTTGGAACACCAGCCACCACGATAAGCCTCACCAGAGTGGAGATTACAAAATGATTAAACAGCCAATATCAGTTCTGATGAGGACGCAGCCGGCGTTGCTGATCGCGGCAGAGACAAAATGCCTATCGGTATGATCGCCAGTGGCTGTTCACGGCAATAGCGCGCCTCGACCCTTGGCCCACGCCTAGCCGACATTCAGCAGCAGCCTCACGCGGCTGATTGATCACGCAAATACTGATACCGTTGTACCCCACTGCACAGGGGCCTTGATGTAACAACGCTGGGTCACGTTGATCGCATTAGACCTAAAGATTTTTCCGGCCGGTACCCCAGAAAGACGTCGCGCGCTATGTCTTCATCATTCAGGTCGAAAACCGTCTTGACCACTTCGGCATATACGTCCCGAGCGTCTATAGTCATTAAAAGGTCGCGCCCCTCGTAAAGATCCTTCGAACCGAGGCCCGGCCAATCAGATATCACCTGTTTACCCTTGACCAACCCTCCTGCCAAAAAGATCGCACTCGCCCAACCATGATCTGTGCCTTGAGTGCCATTCTCCGACGCTGTTCGGCCAAATTCAGTCACCGTAACCACAACCGTATTGTCGTAAAGATCGCCCATCTGCCTTTTAAACCCCTCTAGCACACCATCTAATTCAGCGAGGATTTCAGCGTGATGTCCGTCTTCATTACCCTGCAAAGCGTGAGTATCGAAGCCTTCAAATTCTAACAAGCCGACCCGTGGTCCATCGGGTTTGTGCATTTCTTTCGCCGCGAACGAAACAAGTTCACGGGTGTCACCACGACCGCCATGTTGCATCCGACGGCCGATGATCGGGTCGAGCAAACCCGCCAATTGTGGATCGTTCTGCCACATTTCTTTGACGTCTTTGTAGACGGACTTACCCGCTTTTGGGAAATTCGTGGGAAAATAATTGCTGTTAACGTCATTGCCGCGCAAAATTATCGGAATGGGTAAAGACACAGCTAGTGAGGAAAATCCTGCCGCGTTCATGGCGCGGCCAACCCATCCTGATGTTACAGCGTAGGCTTGTTCAAAACCTGTTTCCATAATGTTTTGCCCGTCAAAATGTGACCGGCCTGTATAGGGAAAAGACGTTGCGTGCACAAAAGCAGCACGACCCTTGTGATATTCTGACCCTAAAAACCGAAGGCTGGGGTTTATACCAAAAAAACCATCCAAATCATTGGCACCATTCACCAAGATATCTTTTCTAATCTTTGAAAGGTTTTTATCACCAAGGGGAGGGATCGACGCCAAGCCATCCATGCCTCCTCTCAATAGCACCACCAACAAACGCTTTTCGGTTGGGTTGGTATCCGGCAATGCCATATTTGGACTAGCCATCATATAAAGCGTTCCCAATGTTCCTTTTAAGAAATCACGACGTTCCATAATTTAAGCCCTCATAAAATCAGGATGGCAAAAAAGCCGTATGCAAGCGTGTTTATAATTAGGTGCGCCTGCCACATATTGTGCACCTGATGACCCTTCTCCGAATACTTTGTCGGCATACAGATATGGGTCAAACCTCTTCTCTCGTCTCAGTTTGTTCGCAAGTTGACCAACATAGCGAACCCGGCGATCCATCATTTCAGGTGTCAGCCAGTCAACGGCTAAATCAGACCACCCATTCGGTTGAGGGGTGCGGCAATTCAAATGACCCAATTCTAAGAGCGTGGAATTTACCTGTCTGCTTCTTTGATCGTCAGTTTTTCCGTCGAACCCTAACGGTAAATAGCCACCCACCGCTCGGTGGATCTGGAAGTACCAAATTTCAGGCTGCAAAAACTTGGCGTAGTCATCACCAAATTTCAACACAGCATCAACAGTCGCCTGATGTATGGCGACCAAGTCGCCTTTGCTTTTTATGTAAGCGTCCGCAATAAATTCTATTGCTTCGGTCGGTGGATCATCCGCGATAAAATGCTTCGACAGCTTTGTGGCGATATGTGAGGCGGTTCTGGGATCTTTGGCCAAATCTGAACACAGCGCGCGCAGTTTTCGGGACGCCGGTTGCTTGTAAGTTTTCCCCAGAACACGATGATTTCCAGGTTCATGGGGATCGATTGAAAAATATCTTTCGTCCGTGTCATCGTCCCAAATTTGACCCCAACCTGTTAAAATATATGCAACACCATTCACATCTTCTTGACTGTATCCTGCGGCCGGTGTCAGCGTGAAAAGCTCTAACACCTCACGCGCCAGATTTTCATTTATTGCCGCAATCTTGTTCCTTTTTTTCCGCCGCCAGTGCTTTGCTCTGCGCGAATTAGGGCCTGTACTTTCGTTGTTTTGCAAAAACTCCTGCATCGCCGGGTGCCAAACGGCATCGAATAGAAGATCTTCAAACTTTCCACACATATTGCTGCGAATGGTTAGGTAATAATTTCCAAAAAACTCACCTTCACAAGCCTCAACATTTACTGCAAAGAAATTGATCCAAAAATGCCAAAAACGGTTAAAAACAGGCGTTGGGCCGTATACGTTGTCAAGCGTGCGCGTCATCGTATCACGCCACCAAGGAAATGCATTGAAGCGTTGCCACCATAGGCGATTAACTTCAGACTCTGGAATTTCCCCCTCCGCATACAATTTGCGCAACCGCTCTCGTTCGTCATCTAATTCAAGGCGATGTATGACTGCGGTTTTAACGCTGGTCGGATACCGCAAGTCAGCCTGTGAAAGGTTCCATCTTGAGAAATCTCTCAACTCTCGAGGCAGTTTCAAGTGTTCTACTGGTCCGGATCTTTGCTTTTGCACCAACAACACTCGATATTGTTTATGGGTAAGCTGCCCCGTTTCCACAAATTTATTCGTTTTTTGCCAAGCTGCAATCGCCCGCCTCGTGCCTTTACCAAAATCACCATCGATCGCGGATTTATACAGCTTTGTTTTTTTCAGAAACCTTTGAATGTCCTTTTTTTGGGTTTTATCCAAGGACAGCTCAGTTTTTTGTTCCAGGTCCGTGCTTAAGTCATCCCCGTCGATATTCATGCCCGGGTCATTAAATTCAGCGATGTATTGCCAAGGATTAAAATCAGGCAATCTTTCTAACTGTTGTTTGGCATTCTTAATGAAATTGTCTTCATCAAGCATTGTCTCTTCAAATGAGAAGCCATAAGCAATTCTTCGAGAAACCTGTCTAATTTTCATTTTAATCCTTTTAAGGCTTTAAGGAGAATAGGAATCAGGCCCAATTCACTCTCTTAAAATTATAACATATATTTTTCTATTTATATCGCCTAATTTTCTAGCTTAATCAAAATTGGCCAAGGCCTAATTGGCGTCAGCTTTGAACCAGATCTGGCACGCATACAGTCAAAAATTGGAGCATGCACATCTATAATACTAGATTAGGCAATGATCCACTTTGGCCGATGTCGCGCGCGCGCAATAATGCGATACTGCTTAATTGCCTTTAGCAAAACAGATTATAAATGCCGGCGGCGCCAACGATTATGACCTAAGCCTGTAACAGTGTCTCATCCACGCATGCGCCCGAGTAAATAACTATGATCCTCCGAGTTGTTGGGGGTCCGAATTTTGACGGGTTGACGTTTGGTTTGAGAACGATTCAAGTAAGCACATGATCCGTCCCGGTTTTCTTTCTTCTGCAGAACGGCTTGAGCTTGAGGTCTGCCAGCGTAGTCAGCGCGAAGATCTTAGCGTTGCGCGTCGGGCAAATGCGCTCCTGTTGCTGGATGATGTGAAATCCTGTTAGGTCATTGCAGAGTTTCTGTACCTGAACGATGATACTATCCGCGGTTGACACAAGACTTACCGCAAGAGCAGCTGGGACGCGTTTGCTTTCGATGGCTGGAAAGGCGATCAATCTCGTATGAGCGCTGATCAGAAGGCGACATTTTGCGGCTGGTTGAATGATTGCTGCTACAGATCAACTTTGAAGATCAGAGCCCCTATTTAAAAAGAATTAGGCCTGCACACGACTTAGACGCGACCCCAGAGCGATTGCAGCTTCATTTATCACAGAACGCAAATGCCATTTTGAGCGCGCCTTAACGCGGGTTGTCATGGCCTACAAAACGCAAATCGGGCGGCGTTGTTACACGCCGTATAGCTGCAATCTGTCTTGTCGTACCTTGTGGCTATAGCTCTGAACTCTTTGATCTTTGCGAAGTCATTCTCCACCAGATGGCGCCACTTATAGACCTTCGCATCATAATTGCGCTGGAGTTTACGGTTGGTTTTGGGCAGGATCACAGCAGTTGCACCGTGCTCATCAAGGTCTTGTAACAGCCAGTCCACCTCAAACGCCTTCTCCACGGGCAGTGCATCAAATGAAACGCCTTTGATCAACGGCGCAACACCTTTCATATCATGCGCTTGCCC
>ERZ807291.10066-NODE-10066-length-10051-cov-9.782313_pt1 | contig 10051 bp, 13 predicted proteins | sample MGYA00521257_ERZ807291 | MGnify/ENA primary metagenome ERZ807291 (study PRJEB31413, sample SAMN03169783) | marine metagenome | biome: Marine; feature: Water; material: Subsurface seawater | place: North Sea | collected 2011-04-28 | depth 1 m m ... | reverse complement strand
GATATCTAATAGCTGCCGGTTGCCTTTTTACGACAGGTGAATTTGTAAAACAAGTGCCATATGATCAAAGTCTTTATTTTTATGGTGAAGAGCTCTCTATAGCATTGCGAGCTTTTACAAAGGGTTTCGGAATTTATCATATTCCAGAGGTTCCTATTTATCACCTCTACACAGATACATCAGATTTAAAAAGAAAACTTCATTGGGATGAGAATGAAGATAGCTCAAGATCAGTAAAGTGGCATGAAAGAGAAAGCATAAGCATCAATAGATTAATTGATCTAATTGACGATAAGGTGAAAGGTACTTTTGGCCTAGGAGACATTAGAACTCTTGAAGATTTTGAATATATTTCAGGCATCAACTTAAAAGAACAAAAGATTGTAGATACCGAAAAAGCATTTACATCAAAATTTCTTTCATCCCTTTCATGGAAAAATGACATATTTTCATAACCAAGAAAAGTTAGTAATGATATTATTTAAAGAAACCGGAGATCAATATGAGTCAAGAAGTTAAAGATTTTTTTTCTACTTACAGTGATTTTGTAACTAAGGTTACAAGTGACCCTAGCTTAGATATGGAAGCACTAAAGTCTAGTCTGGAGGATATTGAATCAAAATCAGATATTAAAATTCCAAGACTGCTTACTGCCGCACTTGGTCTAGGAAGTGAGACTGGTGAATTTGTTGAGATAGTAAAAAAAATGGTGCTTCAAGGCAAGCCAGCTTCAGAAGAAAACATCTTCCATATGAAAAGAGAATTAGGAGATATTATGTGGTACTGGACTACAGCCTGTGCATCACTTGGACTAGATCCGTATGAAGTTATAAGTGAAAATCAAAAAAAGCTTGAAGCTAGATATGGAGAAAAATTTCAAATTGAAAGAAGTGAAATAAGAAAAAAGGGGGATCTTTAGTTTGAAAGAGAAGATATATAGAATTATTAATTCTCAAAACTTAAAAGCCAATGAAATTCTAATTTCTGAATTATACTTTACCTTAAGTCTGTTCTTAATATTCTTAACTCCAATAATTCTTTATATTGAATTTGTTGAAGTTGATTTTTATACATCAAATTTTATTACTATATCTATAATTGATTATGGAATCTTGAGTTTCTTTGTTACAGACTTAATCCTAAGGCTTTTTACATCAATAGATAAAAAAAAATATGTTTTAGGGCCAGATGGTTTGGTAGATGTGTTGGCAGTTATTCCAGAAATAATTACTTTATTAATTGGCCTCAATGGAAGCTCCACTTGGTTGAGGGTTATAAAACTTTTCAGATATTTAAAAGTATTGAACGTTCTCAAGGGCGGGTCTTTTTTAACAGGCTTTTCTAGAACAATGGTTTTGACCTCAACTGCTGTAATTTCTCTGAAAATACTTATCTTAATACTTGAATCAGAAGGTTTTATCCCCGCATTTGAGAACATTAGTATTGTCTTGGGTTTGGTAAGTTTTTCTCTAGCTATGATGTTGGGGACAAAATTAAGTGTTGTTAATAAAAGACTTTATGATATCGAAGATGCTATAAATAGAATCGTTGCTGGTATAAAAGTTTTTTGGTTTACAAATAATGACTTCAGGCCATTCCTAGAGAAATGGGTAATTTGTTTTGAAGAAAATCTTAAAAATCCTTCTAAAGAATCTATATCAAGAATGAGAGAAGAAAATAACTCTTTATATTATGAAATAGGCAAAATTGGTATTAATCCTAATTTTGTTGGCTTCTCAAGAGATGCTGCTTTTGTTTTAAATAAATCAATAAGCAAGGTTAATCCTTTTTATGAAAAATTCTTGTTTGTAATTACGGTTGTATTTACCTTAGTGATATTAATCACTATTCCTGGTATCACTGGCGTTGTGGCAGCTTTTGTAATTTCATTTATTTTTTTTGGTCTATATCATCTTGTAGGAGATATGGATAATCCGCTTGACTATAGTGATAACTCAATAATAAATGTTGACCTTAGTCCTTTGGATGATTTAAAAAAAGATTTAAAAATTAAGTCATCCCTAAAAAGTTAAAATATATTGGAGGTATATTAACAATGGGTTTCTGGAATAACTTATTAATTGGTGCTGCAGGAGTAAAAACCTATCAAAATGTTTATAACAGGCCAATAATTATAGCGCCTCCAGGTTATGTTGTGAGAGGGCTTAAACAAAAAGGTCTTGGATCTAAATAGGTAGTAAAATACTCAAAAGAAAACCAATTAAATGTTACTTCACAGTTCACAGTTCACAGTTAATAGTGCCACAAGATCTGTAAACGTTGGCGCAAATAAATTTACGGTTAATTGGCCTGGATAATTAATTTTCCATAAACATTTATGGCTGAAAAAGATAAAGAAAATAATGAGCATTTGCCATCTGCATCAGATGATTGTGCAGACGTAACCTCAAGATATGAAAGGTATAAAAAAAAGAAGAAACAATCTCAATTTCCACCTATCGAATATGAAAAACCTCCTCATCACTAATTGAAAATATTGTTGCAATAATTTATACATAATATTATCTTAATAAGTGTATAAAAATTACATAATGGAGAAAAATTAATGGCAAGTAACTTAAAAGTAGATGGCGATTACATAAAAGATGGATCTAAAAAGGTTGCAAGAATAAAAAATGATTGTATTTATGAAGGAACTTCAACAAGCTCATCAAGCCTATTAGCATATATTCGTAATGATAAATTTTATAGCAGGAAGAGCTCAAGCTCATCATACTGCATTGGCATGGTGAAAAATGATTATATTTATAATGATAGTAGTACTTCTTCACGCTATAAAATTGGGAAGTTAAGAGATGCAGAACGCGTTATAAGCGGAAGATGTTCAGATGCAGAACTTGGAGCAATATATGTCTTAATGAAGGCAGGAAAACTCTGAGATGAGATGGTTTTTAAATGCTGCTTCTGCTGGAGTGGGAAGAAGTAAAGTTGAAAATGAATCTGATAGATCTTCTAGAAAAGCCAATGATGCAAAAAGAAGATTTGACTATGCTAAAAGGGAAAGGGACCTTGACAAGAAGCTTACTTATTTAGCTGAAGGGTTGTCTTACTTAGCAGAGTCTGTTGAGCATGCTTCAAATACTACACCACCCCTTGCTGGAATAGCTTTAGCATCTTCATTATTAGCAAAAGACTTGGGCGGCGCTCTTGAAGAACAAACAGAAGATATTGTCGAAAAGCTGAAATAAATAATTAGGAGTCAATAACTTTGTTAAATAAAGATGCTTATTTACTCGGAAATTTTTCTAAAATTAAGCATAAAAAATGGGAGCTTTTTGTAATAACAAGGATACTTCACACACTTAATGATTCAAATATTGAGTATGTTTGTCAGCAGTTCATTAATGTAAAAGGCAACCGACATTATTTAGCTGATATATGTTTCCCTTCTTTGAAGGTATATTATGAAATCGACGAGGGTCAACATGCAACAGAGAAACATAAAGAAGGCGATAAAAAAAGAACTCAAGATATATTAGTGGCAACAAAAAAACATGAAGATGAAAATAAGATAAAACAACGTGAGGTATTAGAAGCAACAGATTGGATCCTAAAAAGGATAAGGGTTTATGATAAATCAAACTCATATGCAGGGAGAGATCTTCAGGAGGTCATAGAAGAAGTCGATCAATTTGTGATATTTCTTAAGGATAGAAAAAAGAAATTTGAAGAGAAGTTAAATAAAAAAATAATTTGGGACTACAAAAATAAGTTTAACCCTAGTCGTTATATTAATAATGGATCGATTAGTGTTGATGAGAATGTTGTATTTAGATATATAAAAGATTGCTTAAAGCTATTTGGCTACACCAGCGATAAGCATCTGCAAGGTGGCTGGTGGACAGTAGGTACCAAGCACTTGAATCAAGCTGTATGGCTCCCAAAATTATATCCTAACAAACAATGGTCAAATACTTTGTCCCAGGATAGAGAGACAATTACTGAAAATGAAATTGTTGATGGTAAATTTAAAAAAATGAATCTAATAAAAGGACCTGTCCTGGATAGAATAGTTTTTGCACATTATAAAAATATATTTGGTCAAACTGTATATAAATTTTATGGGGTCTATAGAACTGACATAGGTGCTTCTAATAAAAGTGGGCAACACATCCACAGAAGAATAAGTAAAAAAATTAATTTAAGTAGCTATATTTGAAGTAACTTTTGGTAAATTGCATACATTGCATATGTATCAAGCCTGCAGTATTTATAAAGATTCTCTAAAGTTTTTTGTGCATCTATATCTGACTTGTTTCTTAATCCTTTATATGAACTAGAAGCCATGCCCCCATTGCTTATTTCTAATTCCTTGTAATCCAATTCTTTATTATTGGGACATACTGCGGGCAAAACTTTTTTAATAGAAAAACTACCCTTAAATTCTGAGTTATAATAACCTCCACTCCTAAATGGCTCGATTAAATCAACAAACCTTTCATTAAGAGCTAGGAGTTCATCTGCTAGGTCAGGGCAATATTCAGCAAGAGTTTTGATGCAGTTTTTTTCAAAAGATTCGTTATAAGCCATGATTGACCCTTTTTTTGGGAAGTTCTTAATCATGCTTTCAGCTATGAATCTTCTTGGATCTTTATTATGATCAGCAATAAATTCAAAATGATTATCATCTATATCTAATATTTGATTTGCATCAACTTGGATATGAAGAGAGTACTGGAATGGCATTTGCATATGAGGTCTTTGTCCATCATATAAAGGTGCTGCATCAGTAAAAGTCTCAAAATCAAAATAGCTTATAGGATAATCAACTTTTTTAATAAATTCTTTAATCTTATCTATATTAATAACGGGACTATCTTTACGAAAAGCTATCATTTGATTTTTTTGAGTTGCGCTAAGAGCATCTACATCATTAATCTTGTCGAATGTATCAATGCCTTGATTATATAAACCAATCTTCTTCTTTAGGTTCATTCTATAAAAACTAAATATTGAATTGATATCATTCATATTTTTTGGCCAACACTTATCAAAGTAGACACAGTCATGCGGCTTTTTGCAATGCGGGCCGATATCAATTAACGGCTCTTCAGAGCTTGCCGCAATACTCTTTAGCTCTAGTATTTTTTGCTTAACCTCTTGATGATTACTCTCAACAATATTTAAAACGGAATCAACATTAAAGAATTTAATAGGATCAATAATTTTTTGCTTAGAAAATTTGTTATTCAAAGTTACTACGAAGACGTCATTAATCTCAAACATGTTTAACTCTTTTAGGACATACCATTGGATGCTTGCATCATACTCATGGTAGCTTCTTATTCGAGTGGATGATTTAACCTCATATATATCCCAGCCCTTATCTGTCTTATTCATAAGATCAACTCTTATAAAGATATCATCAAAAATAAATGATGCTTCGTATATTGATGTTGCTCCCTGGTTTATAGACTCCTTTGTAAGCTCAAACATTTTTTCTTGATCCCCTGATAAATAAGGTATTTCAGTACCTCCGGGGAATAAGTCCTTTGATATATCTCCAACCTCATTACCAGCACTAAGTCTTTCTAAAGAACCATTGTCGGGTGGATTGGTTGGCTCTATCTTATTGACATCAAACCAGAAAGATTTATTACACTGCTGGCCAAGGATAAATTTAGATTTAGATAACATTAGTCAGAAAGTGGATTAACAACATCTACAAGAATTGCAATAAATAAGTTTAGAATAACTATAGCAACAATAAAGATATAGCTGACAAAATACAGCCAAGCTAGCGGCTTATCTATTAAGATAGGGTTCATAACATCTTCCCAGCCTGATAAAGTGGCTACCTGGGTAAGTGTAAGTAAAGAAGTTCCTAAATTAGAAAACTTTGATCCCTCAATATCACCAAAAAATTGTGCTCCAGCAACGGCATATATATAGGTGATTAGAAAAATTAAAACCAAAATATAGGCGCTCTTTGATAAAGATTTTATTAAGTTTTCAACCACACTCCTGAGCTCAGGTACAAAAGAGATGATACGAAGTAATCTTAATAATCTCAGCAATCTTAAAACTAAAATTGAATCACTTGCAGAGCTTGGAATAAGAGAAGCAATAACAATAATAGTATCGAATATATTCCATCCATCAGAAAGAAAGTCTTTTATTGTTTTTTCAGCAGTAAATCTTATTAGTAATTCAGCTAGGAAGATAATTGTTATAAGATAATCGGAATAAACTATTAAGAGCTCAATATATTTCCCATTTGCATATGAATCAACGCCAATTACTAAGGAAGAGTAAATGATTATTATTGATACAAAAAATTGAAATTTCCTAGACTCTCGTAGGTTCTTGCATGCCTCTCTTAATTGTAAAAATTTCATACCAATGCAATTTAAATATATAAATCTATCGGTCTATTGTTTTTATATTTTTTGGGTTATAAAAATCTCCGATCACTTTAACAGCATTTTTAAAGTCATTGGAGTCTCTTCTCTTGTTTTTAAAATTGTTCATATGTTTTTTCATAACGTCATTTGTAATAAAGCTTTCATCACCATCAATCCTCTGCTTAAGGCCTTCCATTGAATACTTAATTATGAATTCGATAAAATTCTCTGAAATTGAGACATCGTTTGGGTCGAATGTCGCAAACATCCACTCTATGTAACCATGATTGCCCTTAATTATCTTATTTTCTATATCTGTTATTTCAAGCTTTCCTCCATGATCAAAGAAAATGTTGGATGAAGAGAAACTAACGGGCATCTGCTTATGTTTTGTATTTTTATATGCCTCCATCCAAATATATTCTCCTTTAAGGTTTCTTCTTATACCCATTCCAAAGAATTTTTTCTTGTTATGATAAAAAGTTATTCCTCCGGCATATTTTATAGTATGTTCTTTTGGTTCATTTTTATTATCTTCAGACTCTTGGTCTGCTGCATTAAATGACTTTTTATAGGTTTCGATCACATCTTTGAAGATTTTTGAAGTTTCATCCCTTGGAAGGTCTTTATAGTCGGGATGGTCTTCTTTTTTTCTTTCAATCCAATCATCGTAACCGACATTAAAATGTGGCTTAAATGATCCTTTGGGAGGTCTAACATTTGGCTTATCAGTTGCTGATATCGCAGTAACAGCAGTCTCTTTTAAAGCTGTTGAGAGATTTTTTTCAAATTCTTTTAAGTCCTTGTACTTATCTCTAAGTTCACTTAATAGTCTGGAATATTTTGTTGCATTTGGTCTTTGTCTTGGATTTACATAACACACTCTATACAGGCACTGCTCCCAAGGTTCATTAAAGTCTTCAGATGTTATAGCTTGTTTAAAATTTTCATCCCAAGACGGATCATGCGTTTCTTTCTTTTGTGTTAATTTGTAAGCAAAATCTTCATTCCATGAATCTACAAATGTTGGTTCTGCCACAAGCATGTCGTATATATCAGAATTTGCAATTTGAAGACATACCATTGCAAGCATAACAGTTGCTACATCTGCATTATTGATTGCGCTTCCTCCTCCAGCACTAGATTCGTTTTTTGTATCATTAAGAATCTTAATTAAACTTAGTGAGTTAATAAGTCTTTTAATCGATCTTGGGTTAGTTCCAATTGATAATGTGACTAATGATTCTATTAAATCTTCATCTAATTGGTCTTCACCACTTTCATAATAATTTATATCATCAAGCAAGCTTAGAACATATTTCCCAATATCATAACTTCCCATTGGCATAGAAAATGGAAGTTGTATAATTTTGTCAAAAAATGCTTTGAATTCCCATTCATTTTCAGGCGTGGGGGCTCCAAATTTCTCTATCAACCCCTTTACAACAACCTGATAATCGATAGCCAATACAAATACACAATCATTTATATTAAATATATTCTTTAGTAATTCAAGAATTTTTACAGCGTCTCTTGGTTCGATTCTATCTAAATCATCGACATATACAACAACCCTTTGATAGGGGTTGGTTTCTAAGTTTTTAATCTCTCCCACGAGCTCTTTTAGCTGATTTCTTAATTTCTTAATAGTATTAGCGTCATTATCAAATAAGCTATCTACAGCCTGAGCTCCAGCATTTCCTGCTGCTAGTGATGAGCCAATTCTGAGAGCCCCTTTCATCAAACCTTGAACGCCTTCTTTGATTTTATCTCTCTGGTTTTTATCCACATCAGCTGCTAATAATTCACTAATAATTTCATTTATTATTTTTAACAGGCATTCTTCAGGAGTACATAACAAAGAATGTTCCCACGAGTTTACCCAAATCTGTAGATAATTCTGATCGTCTTCGAACTCTTTGTTAGACTCCTCTAGCCTTGACCATATTTGGTTTAGTAATGATGTTTTGCCACTACCCCATTCCCCCTGAACACCTATTGTCATTGGCGTATCTGTTTGCTTGATAAAATCTACAAGAGCCTCATGATAAGACGATATCTCTAAACTATCTTGACCACCAGCTTCAAGGGCCTGATCTACTATTCCAACCATAAAAATCCCTAATTTTTAACGAGTTATAAATATACATTCATTGAGGCTAATCTGTAAAGCTTGTTGATAGTGTAAAATACCTTTACTAAGCTTTGTATAAATATATATGAGAAACAGGTCAACCAAATGATTATTTTTTTAGCCTTTTTATATATTTTTTATGCTTTTGCCTATTTTTATTCCAATAAATCAGGCTATAGTCTTCTTAGATATATGTGGAAAAGAGAAAATATTAATATCTATCTATCAACTGAGTTGGTATTTTTAATAGTCGCTTCATTTATAGTTTTTACCAATCAACCACTTAATTGGATAGTTGCTATATTGATGTTAATGCATTTATTAGGAATAGTTTGGCTTGTTGCAAATCCTAATAATTTTTATCAAATAGCAGAAGAATCTATAAATTTAGATGCAGATCTTTTGGAAAATGTTGTTGTGATTACATTTTTAATTTATGCGGGAATGACTTTATTTTCTAGAATAATTTTCTAGGTCACTTTTGTTGTATTCTCTTTAAGAGGCTTGATGTGTCCCATCTTCCTCCTCCTGACTTTTGTATCTCTTTATAAAAATTATTTACCAAGTTAGTTACCTCGAGTTCAGTATCCATTTTTTTTGCCTGCTTAAGAACTATATCTAAATCTTTTCTCATTAAGTCAACCGCAAAACCAAAATCATATTCATCATTAAGCATTGTTTCCCACCTATTTTCCATCTGCCATGATTGTGCTGCGCCTTTGGTAATAACATCCATTACATCAGTTGTGTTGAGCCCAGCTCTTCTAGAAAAATGCATGCCCTCTGCTAAAGCTTGAATTAACCCAGCAATACAGATTTGATTTACCATTTTAGTGAGCTGGCCAGATCCTGATGGGCCCATATATTTATGAGATTTTGAATATGATTTAAAAATTTTATTACAAGCCTCATATACTTTTCTGTCACCACCAGCCATAACCGAAAGTGTTCCAGACTCTGCTCCAAGCTGACCTCCTGAAATTGGTGCGTCTACAAAAAAACATTCTTTTGATGAAAGTAATTCATTCATTTCTTTTGCAAGTTCTGCAGATGTTGTCGTGTGATCAATAATTACTGATCCGGGATTTAAAGCATCTATGATTCCTGATTTACCATTGATGATGTCTTTTACGTCTTCGTCTTTGCCCACACAAAGAACAATACACTCTGAGGAAATTGCCAACTCATTGGGTGAGTTGCATACTTTGCCTTTATTTCTAGATTTCCAAATAACAGATTTCTCATTAGTTCTATTAAAAACTGAAACCTCAAAATTATTTCTAGAAAGATGCCCAGCCATCGAGGCGCCCATGACCCCAAGGCCAATGAATCCAATTTTATTCATTATTATTTTCTTCTTCTTGATATTTTTTTAGGTCTTCCCAATCATGAGGCGTGCCTGCATTTAGATTGATGTTCTTCTGTTGAGCCCTGTAAAGACTTTGAGTTCTTAATTTACCTTTATCTTCTTCTTTACCAAATAGCTTATTCCAGCCTTCTTCAAATTTTTCTCTTAAATTTCTTTTAGTCATATATTTAGACTATATGATCT
>ERZ807291.10058-NODE-10058-length-10060-cov-345.302449_pt1 | contig 10060 bp, 10 predicted proteins | sample MGYA00521257_ERZ807291 | MGnify/ENA primary metagenome ERZ807291 (study PRJEB31413, sample SAMN03169783) | marine metagenome | biome: Marine; feature: Water; material: Subsurface seawater | place: North Sea | collected 2011-04-28 | depth 1 m m ... | reverse complement strand
TTGGCGGAAGGAGCGGGATTCGAACCCGCGTTAGGGGGTTACCCTAAACACGCTTTCCAAGCGTGCGACTTAAACCACTCATCCACCCTTCCGTACTTTTATAAATTATATATCTAACTAGCTTATATTTAATAAAAATACAATATTAACCAAAAATATTGCTAAAAATTCTTATATATGACCTATAAGAGTATTAGATTTTAAAGCGCTTGATTTATGAGAATAATAGTATTAATGTACTGTAAATAGCAAAGAATATTTAATTCATATAATCAAAATTTAAACAGGAGAAATCATGGCTTTCGATACATTGAAAAACTTAGGCGTAAAAAGCCCTTATGGCAAAGAAAAGTATGATAACTATATAAACAATAAATGGGTCAAACCCACTGATGGTAAATACTTTGAGAATGTTACCCCTATTTCAGGGAAACCATTTTGCGAAGTAGCAAGATCAAATGAGAAAGATATAAATTTAGCCTTGGATGCTGCGCATGCTGCAAAAGATAGCTGGGGTAAGACAAGCGCAACTGAGCGTGCAAATATTCTTCTCAAAATAGCTGATAGGATGGAGCAAAATCTTGAAACAATTTCATTAGCCGAAACCATAGATAACGGAAAGCCTATTAGAGAATGTATGGCTGCCGATATACCGCTTGCGATTGATCACTTTCGTTATTTTGCCAGTGCAGTAAGAGCACAGGAAGGTTCAATTGGTGAAATTGATCATGAGACTATGGCCTATCATTTTCATGAGCCTCTCGGGGTGGTTGGACAAATCATTCCATGGAACTTCCCTATCCTTATGGCAGTATGGAAATTAGCGCCAGCTTTAGCCGCAGGTAACTGTATTGTGCTTAAGCCAGCAGAGCAAACTCCTGTTTCTATTATGGTGTTAATGGAGATTATTGGAGACCTACTTCCTGCTGGAGTGTTGAATGTAGTTAATGGCTTTGGATTGGAAGCAGGAAAACCTTTAGCAAGCTCTTCACGTATAGCAAAAATTGCGTTCACAGGTGAAACAACAACTGGTCGCCTAATCATGCAGTATGCTTCACAAAATATTATCCCCGTCACACTTGAATTAGGTGGTAAGTCACCAAACATTTTCTTTGAAGACATTATGGATAAAGATGATAGCTTCTTTGATAAAGCATTAGAAGGATTTACGATGTTTGCCTTAAACCAAGGCGAAGTATGTACCTGTCCATCACGTGCAGTCATCCAAGAATCTATATACGATCAATTTATGGAAAGAGCACTTGAGCGAGTAAAAGCTGTTACCCAAGGGAGTCCATTAGAGGCATCAACAATGATTGGGGCACAAGCATCTAGCGAGCAAATGGAAAAAATACTTTCATATATTAAGCTTGGTCAAGAAGAAGGTGCTGAGCTTCTCACTGGTGGTAATAGAACTATGCTTGAAGGTGAGCATGCAGATGGTTACTATATTGAGCCCACCGTATTTAAAGGCAATAATAAAATGCGCATTTTCCAAGAAGAAATATTTGGCCCAGTAGTATCTGTAACTACCTTTAAAGATGAGGCGGAAGCCTTAGAGATTGCAAATGATACGCTTTATGGTTTAGGTGCGGGCGTATGGACAAGAAATGGTAATACCGCATTTAGAATGGGTAAAGGTATCCAGGCTGGGCGAGTTTGGACTAACTGTTACCACGCATACCCGGCTCACGCAGCATTTGGTGGCTACAAATCGTCCGGTATCGGTCGAGAGACACATAAAATGATGCTTGACCATTATCAACAAACAAAAAATTTACTAGTTAGTTATACAGAAACCAAACTAGGATTCTTTTAAACTGAAATATTAGGTAAAATTTTTAAGGTCAAGTTTATATCTTGGCCTTAATTTACTAATGATAACTAGAATATCGACAACAGATTCAGCAGATAAACTTATTGATGAGCTTACAGCAGAGCATGGTGAGCTAATGTTTCATCAGTCAGGTGGTTGCTGTGATGGAAGCGCTCCTATGTGCTACACAAAAGGAGAATTCTATTTAGGTAATGCTGATGTTGAAATTGGTACAGTAAGAAATACACCCTTTTATATGAGTGCTGAACAATTTGAATATTGGGAGCACACACATATTACCCTTGATGCTATCAAAGGAACTGGAGGGCAATTTTCATTGGAAAGACCGACAGGTTTGCGCTTTATTATTCGCTCCCGAATTTATACTGATGAAGAATGGGATTATCTTAAAGATCACCCTGTAAAGCATTGTGGCTAAATTAATAAAAAAATATTATAAAGTAAGGTAAAATCAAAAATGGCGGGCCTCCTCGCATTGCGATTTAGCCAACCTGGTCAGATGCGGAAGCAAGCAGCCACAACTAAGGATACAAGTGCCGGGGGTCTGGCTCGCCATTTTTTTCAATTAAAATTAAGCGTATAAATGTCACACCAAGTATTAGCTAGAAAATGGCGTCCTAAAAATTTTGACACTCTTGTGGGTCAAGAAAATACGGTGCAAGCACTAGTTAACGCACTTGACCAAGAAAGGCTGCACCATGCTTATTTATTTACTGGTACTCGTGGTGTAGGTAAAACAACATTAGCAAGAATCTTAGCAAAATCACTTAACTGTGAAAAAGGCATTTCATCAAAACCATGTGGAGAGTGTTCTTCCTGTATCTCCGTAGATAAAGGAAATTTTGTAGATCTAATCGAAGTGGATGCAGCGTCAAATACAAAAGTTGATGAAATGCGAGAGCTTTTAGAGAACTCACAATACGCCCCCACCTCGGGTAGGTTTAAAGTTTATATTATTGATGAGGTACATATGCTCTCTAATAGTGCCTTTAATGCGATGCTAAAGACACTTGAAGAGCCTCCTGAACACATCAAGTTTATCCTGGCAACAACTGATCCAAAAAAAGTACCTGTCACCGTATTATCAAGATGCTTACAGTTTAATTTAAAACAAATGACTATTGAAAAAATTTCTAATCATCTTGATATGATATTGACGAACGAAAAAATAAAATCCGAAAAAAAAGCATTAGGTCTCATTGCAAAATCAGCAAGAGGGAGTATGCGGGATGCGCTTTCACTAACTGATCAAGCAATTGCATATTCTGGAAATGAAATATCAGAAAATAAAGTAAGCGAAATGCTAGGTGTCGTTGATAATAATTTTCTAATAGATATCTTGTTTAAAATATCAGAGAACAAGGGTGGGGAGCTTATTGAAATTGCTCATGGAATGAATGATAAAAATATTGCACTGGATAGCACATTAATTGATCTTGCTAAACTTATTCATGAGATTTCAGTTTATCAAGTGGCTCCCGAAAGTAACGAAGATTTGCAAAGCAATAATGAAATTAAACAACTAAGTGAATTGTATTCCCCAGAAACACTTCAGCTTCTCTATCAAATTGTTATAAATGGAAAAAAAGATATTTATTTAGCGCCTGACTTGTTAACCGGATTTAATACGACTTTGCTAAGAATGTTAGCCTTTTTCCCTTCCTTGCAAACTGAAAAATTAGAATCTAATTTGTCAGAAAAAAGAGCAACGCCCCCGAATCAACCGATCGAGGAAAAAAAAAGCTCTCAAATTGAAGTAAAAAAAGAAGTTAAAGAGACTTTAGAATTTGATGGTAATTGGCACAATCTAGTTAAAAATCTTAAACTTGGAATTGCTAATGCATTGGCACAAGAATGTGAATTTAAAGCCTATCAAAATTATATATTTGAACTTACCTTAGATTCAAACAAAAGTCATTTGATGCAAGGTAACTATGTCGAAAAACTTGAAGAATCACTAATAAATCATTTTAATAAAAAAATTAAAGTAAAAATTTTAGTTGATGAAGTGAAAACAACCCCTGCTATTAAGACTTCTGAAGAAAAATCTAAGCTATTAAAGGAAACCGAATCTGCTATGATGAAAGATGGATTTGTAAAGGATTTAATTGAAAATTTTGACGCACAAGTAGTTCCAACAAGCATTGAACCATTAAATAATAAAGGACAATAATATGGCTAAAGGTGGTATGGGTAATATAATGAAACAAGCACAAATGATGCAAGCAAATCTCCAAAAAGCCCAGGCAGAACTTGCAAGTATTGATGTAGAAGGGGCAGCGGGTAACGGCATGATTAAAATTACTATCTCCTGCAAACATGAAATTAAAAAAATTGATATCGACCCTTCTCTTCTTGAAGATAAGGAGATGCTAGAAGACTTGATAATGGTTGCTTTTAAAGATGCATTAGGCAAGGTTGAGAGTACCTCCTCACAAAAAATGGGAGGCTTAGTTCCTCCGGGAATGAATTTGCCTTTTTAGTCGTATGCAGACTAATAACACACTAGAAAATCTTATAGAGTCATTAAAATGCCTTCCTGGAGTTGGGCCTAAGTCAGCGCTTAGATTAGCCTATTATTTACTGCAAAGAGATAGGAAGGGAGCCCACAAACTAGCGAGCTCAATTGAAGAATCGCTAAATAAACTTGGTCATTGTAAACTTTGTAACAATTTCTCTGAAAAGGAGATATGTTCAATATGTGCCTCACCAAATAGAATTTCAGACACTCTCTGCGTTGTAGAAATGCCAACTGATCTTCTTATGCTCGAACAAACACGCTCCTACAAAGGTATGTATTTTGTTTTAATGGGAAGGCTTTCGCCCCTCGATGGAATTGGACCTAAAGAAATTCATATTAATAAGTTGCTTGAAAGAATTAAAAAAAGTGAAATCAATGAAATAATTCTTGCAACCAACTTTACAACGGAAGGTAATACAACAGCACAATACATAGCTGAACTTCTTAAAGAAAGCAAAATAAATATCACACGAATAGCTCGTGGCCTACCTATGGGAGGTGAAATCGAATATGTCGATTCTGGTACCCTAGCCCAATCAATTGTTGAACGTAAAAAAATAATTTAAATTTTTATTAAAGCTGCAATTTCTGAAGGATGATTGATGACGGCATCTGCACCCCAGCTTTCTATTTTGTCTTCTTTTTTCAAGTACCCATAGCATGCAAGAATTGCAAACATATTTGCGGTTTTTGAAGCGCTTATATCTTTATGTGCATCACCCACATAAGCCACTTCATTAGATTTTACTTTTAGAGATTCACATGCAGAAATCAACATATCAGGTGATGGTTTTGGAGAAATGCCATCATCACCACATATTAAAATTTCACATCTTTGATCAAGGTTGATAAATGGCAAGATCATCTCAACGAAACACCGATGTTTGTTTGTGATAATACCCCACCCTATTTTGTTTTTATCCAGCAGATTAATGAGGTCATGAATGCCATCAAAAAGGATTGGGTTATTTAAAATATTACTTTTATAGATCTTGATAAACTCATTTGTGAGCGCTGAATAATCATCAGTTGCTTCATGAAATCGTAAGTTTAAATAGGCTTTTATTCCATCAGATGCAACTTCACGACCCTCCTCAAATGTAATAAGAGGATGATTATGCATTGCGTATAGATCATTTGCACTTTGCACCAAATCGTGGGCGGAATCTATTAATGTACCATCTAAGTCAAATAAAACTTTTTTAATCATTTACTGAAGATGCTTCAACAATATAATTCACGGAAGTGTCCTGAGATAGCTTGTATTTCTGTGTAATGGGGTTATATGTCATACCTATAATTGAATCAAATGATAGATTATTTCCGCTTGCCCAAGCCTGCAATTGGCTTGGTTTTATAAATTTCTTATACTCATGCGTGCCTTTAGGTAATAAATTAAGAATATATTCTGCCCCAATAATTGCAAATAAAAATGCTTTTAAGTTCTTATTAATTGTTGAAAAGAATATCTTTCCTCCGGGTTTGAGGAGCTTTGAACACGTATTTATTATTGAGTTCGGATCAGGGACATGCTCTAACATCTCTAAACAAGTAATAACATCAAATCTTTCGTCCGTATTCTTATAAAAGTCCTCGATGTTTATATGTTTATATTTAATTTTAACGCCACTTTCCTTTGCATGAAGTTTAGCTATTTGAATAACCTTGTCCCCCTGATCTATTCCAGTCACATCGGCACCTGCACTAGCAAGAGATTCTGAAAGAATTCCGCCGCCACAACCAACATCCAAAACTTTTTTCCCTTTAAGGCTCACCGATGACTTTATAAAATTTAATCTTAAGGGATTTATTTCGTGAAGTGGTTTAAACTCACTAGTTGGATCCCACCATTTATGGGCTAGTAAGTTAAACTTTTCAATTTCTTCGAGATCTACGTTGTTTTTATTTTGGTTTGCCATGACTTTGCTATATTAGTTAATTTATCCAAATCAATATTTTCTAATTGACCTGCATTAAGCTTTAATGTTCCATTGATCCAAACATAGTCTACTCCTCCTTGATTACCGTTATAGAGAAGGCTTGTGAGTGGCTTATATACAGGTTGGGAAAAGATTGAATCTAAATTGATAGCGACAATATCTGCTTTTTTCTTTAACTCAATAGACCCAATCAACTTACCTTTATTCATAGATTTAGCAGCGTTATAAGTTGCCAATTTTAAGATAACATTCGAATCTAAAATTTCAGGTTTTTGATTTATACCTTTTCCTAAAAGCGCTGCCATTCTCAACTCTTCCAATATATCTAGTCTATTATTGCTCGCTGAGCTGTCAGTTCCAATGGAAACATTTATACCCAAATCAAGCATTTTTGATATATCGGCAATTCCACTTCCCAAGATAAGATTTGATGAAGGATTATGGACGACATTAACATTATTCTGATTTAATAAATGTAAATCCTGCTCATCAACGTGAACGCAATGCGCTGCAACTAAATTTGGACCCAATAAGCCTAAAGAACTAAATCTCTGAATTGGGCTGACTTTAAATTGGCTAATACTATTTTCAATTTCCTCCCGAGTCTCATGGAGGTGGGTGTGGATAGTTAAATTTAACTGTTCAGCATAAGTCCCCACTAGACTCAATGTTTTATCCGAAGTTGTGTATGGTGCATGCGGTGCTAAAGAAGTTGAAATTAAATCTTCACTCCTCCATTCATCTCTAAAATCAAAGCCTTTTTTTAAATAATCTTCTGGATCTGATGCGTAGTTTGTTGGAAATTCCATTACCACCAACCCAATATTCGCTCGCATTCCCATTTCAACAGCAGCCTCTGCTGTCTGGCTCGGATAAAAGTACATATCATTGAACGTTGTTGTACCTGACTTGATCATTTCAGCTATTGCAATTAATGAGCCATCTTTAACAAAATTCTCACAGACATGCTGCTTTTCTGCTGGCCAAATATGATCCTCTAACCATGTTTTTAATGGGAGGTCATTTGCGTAGCCTTTTAATAATGACATTGCCGCATGCGTATGGTTATTAATAAGGCCTGGGATAATAATGTGATCAGATAATGCAAACACATCGTCTGCTTCATATTTATCAAAGACATCTTTTGTAGGAAGGATATCAAAAATCTCATCCTCCAAGATCACAATTGCATGATCATCAAGAAGTGTATTATCTTTATCTGCCGTGTAAATCCATGTTGCTGAAATAATTGAGTTAACTTTTTTAATCATAGATTAAAAACTGACCTAATCAAATGGGTGCTTAATGAGAATAGTTTCGTCTCTTTCAGGTCCTGTAGATATTATATGAACTGGGACATCACATAGCTCTTCAAGCTTAGAAATATAATTTTGCGCATTTTTTGGAAGATCATCCCAACTCTTAGTTCCAAACGTATTTTCTGACCATCCAGGCATATCAATCAATATTGGTTCGCAATTTTCTGTTTGATCAGCACCTAGGGGCAACAGGTCTATTTGATCATTACCATTTTTGTAACCCACACAGATTTTTAGGGTCTCAATACCGTCGAGTATATCTAGTTTTGTAATACAAAGCCCAGTTAAACCATTAACCATAGCAGATCGCCTCAATGCAGCGGCATCAAACCAACCACACCTTCTCGTTCTTTGAGTCACCGTACCAAATTCCTTCCCTTTTGTAGACATTTGAAAACCAGGTGAGGCTTCATCATCAATGTCTAATTCACTTGGAAACGGACCTCCGCCTACTCTAGTGGTATAGGCTTTTGTTATACCGAGTACATAGCTGAGCATGGATGGGCCTACGCCTGTTCCAGCTGATGCTTGGCCAGATACACAATTAGAAGAAGTTACAAAAGGGTATGTCCCATGATCGATATCAAGCAAGGCACCTTGGGCACCCTCAAATAAAATACTTTTGCCTAATTTATTTATTTCATAAAGTTTTTGTGACACATCACAGACAAAAGGTTTAATAAATTCAGATTGACTCATCATGGAATCAAACTGTTTATTTATGTCAATCGGTGATGAATTGAGATATTTTGTTAAAACAAAGTTATGGTAATCAAGCGTTTCTCTAAGTCTGCTTAAAATATCCTTTGGATCTAAAAATAAATCGTAAACCTTAAATGCTCTTCTAGCGACTTTATCCTCATAGGCAGGGCCGATACCCTTCCCAGTCGTACCAATTTTTTTATTCTTCGACCGAATGGCTTCTCTAGCTCTATCAAGCTCGACGTGATAATCAAGAATCAAAGGGCAACCAGCACTTACATTCAACCTGCCTTTGACGGTAATACCATTTTTCTCAAGTCCTTCAACCTCTTTCATTAAATGATTGATATCGAGAACTACGCCGTTACCTATGTAACATTCAATTCCTTCTCGAATGATTCCAGAAGGAACTAAATTAAGTTTGTATTCCTTTTGATTTGAACCTTGCCCAATAACGAGCGTGTGACCTGCATTATGGCCTCCTTGAAATCTTGTAACCGCTGCTGCATGGTCTGTTAACCAATCAACAATTTTTCCCTTACCTTCATCTCCCCATTGTGTTCCAATGACAACTACATTTTTAGCCATAGTGATACTTTCTTAATTTAAAAGGTTGTTAATGATAAATCTTAAGTCGATAGAAAACCCAGTCGCTGGCCTCATATCACCTGCAAACTTATTCATATTATCGTAACGACCACCTTGTGCAACTGCTGTATTAAATTTTTGTGCGTAAGCTGAATACACAATGCCCGTATGGTATTGATAACCTCTTATATCAGAAAAATCAAAGCTAATTTCTACATTCATTTCCTTTAAATTTTCGCAAATACTAGTAAGTGATTTAGTCACATTATTCGCAACAACCTGATCTGGTAATAATGTATTAAGATCCTTTAAAATTGACTCGTCTCCATAAAGGTCTGTTAGAGATACAAGTTTTTTTGTAATATCGCTATTATTTTTTTCTGAGAGAATTTTATTTATTTCGTTTTTATCCTTTAGCATCATCGCATTACCCAGTCTTAAACTCTCACTTGGTGACAAGTCGACTTCGTTCTTCAATGAGTTGTAAACATCAAGATGATTAATATCAAGGACAACATCCTTAATATCAAGTACTTTTAAAGATTGGATCAGTAGCTTTTGTATTTCCAAGTCGGCATCAATACTTGGATCACCAAAGTATTCTGCGCCAACTTGTAATAGCTCACGAGGTTTTTTATTAGTGGAGTTTGCCCTTAATACCGAACCCGCATAACATAATTTGTTAATGCCCTTCTCTGCCATTTGAGAGTCAATTCTAAAAGCCTGAGTCGTAAGATCTGAACTGACTCCCATCATCTTTCCTGTCATTTGATCAACAACTTTATAGGTTTCAAGATCAAGATCTCTTCCATATGCATTTAGAGAATCAGAAAATTCAAGCATTGAAGGAAAAATGAGTTGATATCCATTTTTTAAATAGAGATCTATAAGAAGTCTCTTTTTTGATTCAATAACAGCTGCTTTTTTTGGGAATATATCTTCAGCATTTTCAGGAAGAAGCCATTGATTCATTTTAGTAGGTTCCAATAAATATAATCATTATGCCAATAATCACTGATAAAAGTCCATAGAACTTTATTTGACCATTTTTTTGATTTGTTATTCTAGTAAACGCTTCTTTCCAGCTTTGTGTAAAAAAGAGTGGAAACAAGCCCTCGATAACTAAAACAAGACCAATTGCCAGAACAATAGA
>ERZ807291.10050-NODE-10050-length-10064-cov-11.120591_pt1 | contig 10064 bp, 8 predicted proteins | sample MGYA00521257_ERZ807291 | MGnify/ENA primary metagenome ERZ807291 (study PRJEB31413, sample SAMN03169783) | marine metagenome | biome: Marine; feature: Water; material: Subsurface seawater | place: North Sea | collected 2011-04-28 | depth 1 m m ... | reverse complement strand
TTTAAATGTTCAAATGTGTAAAAATCCTTGTAAAACCCCCATTTTTTCTATAAATAAAATATAATATTAATAGTGATACATTTATTATCATACTAACTAGACCTGCTACAATTAGTGAAATATCAGTTATAAAATACCCGTGTAGCAACCAAAGCAAGTTAGTTATCAAAATGAGTGATAAAGAATATAATGATAAATCCTTTACGCTTTTTGTTATATAAGTTTTGTATAATTGGGGAATTAATTGAATTGAATTTACTATTGGTGCTAATGTTGCTACAATAAATGCTACCATTATATATATATGTCTAAATAAACTTCGACAAAGTTATAGTTCATTCAGTAGCTAAGATTGGCACTTCTAATTTTGTAGAGGATATAAAGCCAATATTCAATTTATGGACTAACTTTACGAACATCAGTCATAAATGACAAAACTTAAAAGCGAAGACTATAAAATCGATGTAACCATACTAAATTCGAAATGGTATATAATGCATTTATCTATGTAAATTCATTATATTATACAACAAACATGTCTGGAAACGTATTCATCTTATTGATAAGCGATCTATAAATCATCTTCAATTCTTTGGCATGGACAAAATCATGATCACTTTCTTTTTTAACAGGGTAGAAATCTGGTATATCAGGCAACCCAACCAACTTATTGAACATTGGAATATTGTTCCAAAATTTATCATAATTGATGCAGTGGATAGAATAGTTTCTCTCTGGGTTCTTGATGGTATAATTGTCAAAGAAATCCTCCAGTTTCCATAAATCCATCATGTTTCCCACAACACTTTCGATGTTCCAGTGGTCAGAGCTTATGTTATCCAAATGATCGGTACTTATTCTATGCGTATTTCTAGGAATAATTCTACTATGAATAGCGTAAATAGGATCACGATATATAAAAATAACCTTAATATTCTCAATCTGGTTACATGGTATTTGTTTTTCTATAATTGGCTCTAACTGAATATCATTAAACCACTCTGGATGACTGCTTGTTCCGACCCTAGTTAGTTTCACCGGTGGGTTTCTGCTATGGATATGATGTGTATTTCCAAAATGAGACAGGTATGCCTGAAGCATCTTTGATCCACATCCTCCAAAACTGCAAATGTAAAAAGAGCGATCGTTATTAAAGCAGGTATCTCGTCGTATGGTCGCCGCTGGAGGAGAAAGGCAGGGAGGTGGCGTCGTCCAGAGAATGCGTTTTGCTAGCTCCATTGAAGCAGTCCGTGATATTTCGATGTCTGTTGATTGTTGTAAAATATAAAGCGCCTCCATTTCATCGCTTCGTTTAATATATACCCCCGCGTCTCCAAGACCCATATGTTGGTGTAGTTGTGGATTTTTAGTTGAAGGTGTAAAAACAATCACTCTAGAGCTTTCATCAGCGTGTGTAAGAAGGAAATTGTTACTTTTATGCGTATTTCTAAAAGAACGTTTGTTTGGTCGATTATTTGAGTAACCAACACATATGACTTTTGCTTTATGCATAGATAGATATGTGTTTTATGTTTATTATTTTATATTTTTTTAGTCGAATAATAATAAATGACTTTTGGATTTATCGTAACAAGACATGTAACAAATGAACAAACAAACAGGTACTGGAATTTATGTGTCCAATCGATCAGAAAATTTTATCCTGTTAAAAAGATTGTAATCATAGACGACAATAGCGACAAGACGTTTATCAAGAACGATTATGAATACGAAAATGTGTTTTACATCAATTCAATCTATCCGAAACGAGGGGAATTGCTTCCTTATATTTACTTACTCAAACACGAATTTTTTCCTTGCGCTGTTATTTTACACGATAGTAGCTTTTTCCAGCGAAGAATTAATTTTGAAAAATTAAAGGGTACTTGTGTACTGCCATTATGGCATTTTTCTTACCGCGAAAACATTACACATTGTATAAAACTTGCGACACATCTAGAGAACGCTCATTTAGTAAAAGATAAAATGGATTTTAACCCCGTGGAATATTTCGGATTTCGATCCGGAGACAAATGGTACGGATGCTTCGGTGTACAGAGTTATATTTCTCTCGGGTTTTTACAACAGATTCAAGCAAAATACAGACTTACAAACCTGTTGCCTGTTATTTTAACAAGAGAAGATCGTTGTTGTCTGGAGAGAATTATGGGTGCTATTTTCTATAAAGAATCGCCTGCCCTATACAACACACCTTCTTTGTTGGGGAATATTTGGACATATCAAGAATGGGGCTATTCGTATCAACAATACATGAAAAACAACAAATACGCGCGGTTGCCGTTGGTTAAGGTATGGACAGGACGATAACATATTATTTCAGACTATTTCAACAATAGCGAATAATATGGTATTAAAACGTGGGGTTATCGGTAAAGGCAACTGATGACCCCCCTCCTCTTGGCTGGATGGTTTCGTTGATAATTGGTGACAATTGATCAAAAATGAAAAATCCAAGAATTGTAGATATGAAAACAATAATCGTTTCACGCATCATTTTTTTCAGCGGTACTGGATCTTTTTTAATCACATGAGTTTCTACATATTTCAGAATAAAATAAACAATGGATATGGAAAACGATACAGCGTATTTATCCATTTTACAATAATATTTGAAAATCATCTTTGGAACAATACGCACATTACCATTAAATTAAATTAAATTAAATAACCTCAATGTCATCAATCAATAAATCAGGTATTACCTCAATGCTCGGTGGGTCTAAATCATGAACGTCTGTGTGTGTCAGCGATACCGCGTCACTGCTAGAAATAACCAATTTGTCACCAGATACATCCTCCTCCAATGATTTAACCTCTTTTGGTTCTGGAGTTGATATTTCTTTCTCATAATCATCGTTCTCTAACGTGTTTGTTTTGTCCAAATTAGAAAAACTTAACCTTGTCTTCTCGATGGGTTCGGTAATTGTCTCATCGATCGGTCCGCTGGAAAGTGTCGCTGTTGTGTCTAGATATCTCGAAGTTGGCGTTTCTTCCTCAATCGGTTGATCTAAAACTTCTTCGTGAATATTGATCTCCACATCCTCTTCAATAGTTTCGTCAAGGTAGGTGCGCAAAAGAACATCCACAGGTATGCTTTCTCTAACAGCGTTGAGTATAGATTCTTGTACTAAAAGTTCAAGTTCTCTATTATTTTTCTGTACCTGTAAAGGTGGTATGTTTTTCTCGAACAAATAAACATTCTTGTAGATCTTTCTCGCTGAGATGATGTAAACACGATGAATAAAATCTTCAATCTTGGGAATACTTATGTCGATTTTTTTTTGCTTGCTTCCAACTCGAACGGCAGACAAAAGTTTCAATTGAATAACATGAACACAAGTAATCAAATCTTCTAAATACGAGCAGGCACTTTTCTCGACAATTCTCTTTTGTTCTGTTTCGATGATAGAGGCATTCCACTTTGGAATACGGCTAATAAAGTTCTGGAATGTCATTAGATGTTTATCCAACTCGTTGTTGTTTCTACATAATGTTAATGCCTCGTCGTAGATCGATGTAAATCCTTCAACAACAAGGGGGGTTAGAATAGTCAGCAATCTAGCACCCCATTCATTTTTAGACTCGTGTAATGACGTAACGTTAAAATCATCCATGTATAAAGTACTATCGACATTTATTTTTTAGATTTAAACTTATATAAATGATATAGTTTCTAAGGAAACGTCTGGATTAAAAAGAAGAAAATGAAGTAAAAAATACATTAATAGCTTTTCGTTTTTTATATCATGTTTAACTTTATTAAATCCCATAGTTAATTCATGAAGTTTTAATTCTCCTAGGTGTTCAAACATTTCGCGATGGTTTGTAAGTAAATCGAGTATATCTAGAGCAGAATACCCCTTCTCGTACAACTTGTGTGACAGGTCTGTAATTGCAACGATGTCTATTTTACACTTTTTGATTTCTTTTTTCAACCACTCTACTCTCTGTGTAATTATTGTTTTAAAGGGAAACGTCTTGGAAAGATTGTGAGAATACAGATTGACAGACTTTCCATGTATAAATGGACAATGGACATAAATCTCACAAAACCGAGAAAGTATCGGTTTTAGTATTTTGTATTTGTCTTCAACAATGATAAAAAATCTCGTTGTATGATTGTGTAATTCAATGCACCTGCGAAGAGCAGATTGTGCGTCGGTTGTCAACTTATCTGCATTCAAAAGAACTACACTTTTAAACGTATCTCCTCCGTTGGATTGAATATGTGTCTTTGCGAAAAACTTTAATTCTTCTCTTATAAACTTAATACCTTTTCCATAAGCACAATCGACATACATCACAAACTTTTTGATCTTTTCTTTGTTGTTTTCGTAAATTAAGTGAATGAAAGAATTTACTATAGTACGCTTTCCAGAACCATTTGGTCCGTGAAAAATAATATTAGGTACTTTTCTTACATTATGAAAATATTTTAGACGTTTTTGAATATCAACATGATATTCATCAACATCACACATAGTATACTAAACAATGTATTTTTAATATACTATTTCTTTAAATAAATCAAGGAAATTATACAGAAGTGGTAAGGCTTTGTGTATATGGGTTGCTTTTGAACGCATTAAGTATGTCAGGCTGGTTGCGCTGTGTTTCTAAACTCATGTCCAATTCTTGAGGAGGAGAATACTGACCAAATGTCGCACGCGACGTTGGTTTTGTAATGTTAGAAACAGGACCAAACACCCGATTATCCGTGCAACTTGTGTCCTGTTTTAAGTTTGACAAGTTCATTTGCTGATTAAAGACTTGAGTTCCTCCCTGATTTTGACGATTGTGAATTGTCTGGGATTTAATATCGTTGTTAATTTGATTATATGCTGCCTTGTAGTTCATGTCGCCCGCTTGATTATTACCCACATTTCCATAACTTGCATAATTGGATGTTTGGCGATTAGTCTCTTCTGGAGGGGTGTATGTATTCACATACTGCTGTGAGGATTGATTATTTACATTGAACTCAACTGAATGTAACGTAGTTTCGCGGATAGTAACCGGAGTAGTATCCTTGGGATTATTTACATACCCAGCCTCAACGCTTGCTCCTGCGTCTCCATAGACACGCATATTGGAACAAATCTCGTCACGACGATTAGGTTTCAATGCATCCAGAAAGGGAGCAACAACCGCACCAATAGCACCACTAAACCCTGACCGAAAGGAATCTGGCTGACTGCTGGTTGTTCGATTGTTATTATAATTTGTGAACGACTTTGTTTGACCATCCAAATCACTTCCCTGTTTCTTTTCCTGAGGAGAGACAACCTTTTGGCTATTGAAGTTTTCAGGTAGCTGTGCTGTTCTTTTTGGAGCTTCAAACCCAGTAGGAGCGCGTCCCATACCCACCTCCTTTGCAGCGGCTGGACCGGTGTAATCGTTTCTCTCGTTGGGGCGTCTAATAATTCCCATTTCTTGTTCGGATCTGTTCATTTGCGCTTTTTCTCCACCTGTTGTGGTTAACCATCTGTCTTGACTATTTATAAAATAAGTGTCTGGGTTATGTTTCTCAACACGCCCGATGATTCCGGGGTTTTTTATGGGTGCAACAGAAGGACCCTCTAAATTATCCAAATTGTATTCTAGTTTGGGATTATTGCTAGCGCGAAGTTCATCAACAGTCTTAGGTAACCAATGGTCTCTGGCTTCCATACCAGAATTAAATCCGCCACTCCCCTGCGTTGTATATCCTTGATCCAACCCAGGACCGACACGCTGACTTTCAAATGGCTTGTTGTTGTTGTTTCTCATCCCAGGATTAACTCTAGATTGATAAAAATCACTATTATTAGGGGTTCCATTTGTCCAACTAATATTGTCTTCTGGCTTAAAAAGAGGCGCTTGTTCTATCTTTTTTATTACATTGCTTCCAGAACCAACCATATTATCAAGTATGCTTTCAGATAAAGCCATATCATAGGTGTTTCCACGTATTTTTCCTCCATTAAAAGGGACCATATTGTTGTGCTTGAACTCTTTGGTATCTAAATAATTGCCATTAAGAGAATATACCTGTTGAATATCATTGCCGACCTTTTTCCCTTCTACTTGTTGGTCTTGAAAATAAGTTTGGTTAAAATATTTATCAGTGCTAGCGTTAGGATTTTGATACAATTCGGTAGTGTGTGATAGCTCTTTGTTGTTTGTTATAGGATAGTTCACTGGTGGGATATCTGTGTTGGGTATATAATTCGTAGGTTTGCCCATATTGGTAAAACTATCCTTCTGTATTTTCTTCATATTCTTCTTGGTTTTTTCTTCTGTTTTGTCTTGATTGGATACAATATATAAACCACCAAGTGCGATAATTGGCAGAGCTAATTCCATATTTATATATAACATAGAATATATTATTATTTGTGATGGAGCAAATAATAATAATCATTGTTTAATTCAATTCTGCTTGTATGCACAAGAACTGCTGTAATAATCTTTTTCTAATATGCGCGTGCTAAGGTTATTTAAAAATGGTAAACAGGTGTTTTCTTGAGGATTTAATGGTAAGGTGTACCAATCGACTTGTTCCAAATCACGAGCCGTCCATGCAGGCATAATAGCTCGTGACTGCTCGGTTGATAGGTTAGAACAAGATGGGTAATTAATCTGCGAGCTAACAGGAACACTGGCCTCGTAATTGTTTTCCCCTAAACAATCACGATTTAGAGGCCTCGTGATCCCCTTAAGGTCACTTTCCAGATTAATTGTATTGGTACGAAGGTTACCACCCCATTTTTGAATGCGAATATGTGGATCTTCCATATAGGCTGGCTTATCGCCATTCCCTGGAACATTCAACATATATCTACCTGGATCAGTAGATTGTTGTAGGCTTTTGATAGTTCTGCAAGAGTCGTAATAAAATCGGGTGCTAGCCATAGTTTGTTATTATACCTTATGAAAAGATTTTTACCCTATTTAGTAAATATAGAATGTAATTAAAAGCTTTATGTTAAAATCAGTATAAAAATTTCTGTCTCTGTAAATATACACACAATGAAGCTTGAGATCGTTGAAGTTGATGCTGACAAGACGCCAACATTATGTCTTAATATGATTGTGAAAAATGAGGGAAAAATCATTACACGTCTGCTAGAATCGGTGAGTTCGATTATCGATACCTATTGTATTTGTGATACAGGCTCTACAGACGAGACTGCTGCTATCATCACCAGTTTTTTTGAGAAAAAAGGAATTCCAGGTAAAATAGTTGAAGAACCATTCCAGGATTTTGCATATAACAGATCCTATGCTTTAAAATCGTGTCATGGAATGTCTGACTATGTTATCTTATTAGACGCTGATATGGTTTTAAAAGTTGGTGATTTTGACAAACAAACGTTATCTCAGGCGGACTCTTTCTGTTTGCTCCAAGGAAATGATGATTTCTATTATCAAAACATGAGAATTGTCAAGAACAATGGTAAGTATAGTTATAAAGGAGTTACACACGAATACATAGAAGTTCCTGGTGGAAACCATAATGTAAATATCAAAAAGAATGAGCTTTTTATCAATGATATTGGAGATGGAGGTTCTAAAGCCGATAAATTTGAAAGAGACATTCGTCTTCTTACAAAAGGAATTGAGGACGAGCCTACCAACGTGAGATACCATTTCTACCTTGCCAATAGTTACAAGGATTCGGGTAAATTTGATGAGGCCATTGAGATGTATAAAAAGCGAATTGCATTGGGTGATTGGGAACAAGAAGTATGGTATAGTTACTATAATATTGCTAATATTTATGAAGCCAGAAACGATATGGGAAACGCTGTTATTTACTGGCTGAAAGGATATAACCAAAACCCCAAGCGCTTGGAAAATATTCACAAGTTGGTTCAGCATTATCGTGTAATTGGAGAATGCAAAACCGCCAAGATGTTTTATGACCTAGCTAAAAAGGCACTAGATGAAGGTATAGATAAAGACAAATATTTGTTCCTAGCCAATGATGTATACACATACAAGTTCGATTATGAATATTCCATCATCTCATGTTACTTAGGGATCAAAAACATCAACGATTCCGCTGTTACTATTTTCAACAACTCAAGGGACGAAAATATTCTTTCGAATACGTTCTCTAATCTGAAATTTTATAAGTTTGTCCTCGAACCCAAGAAAGTCGTGGATTTTACTTATATCGAACACCGAAATGTCGGCGAACTCGATAAGGAATTCTTTTCCTCGTCCCCTTGTATTATTCAAAACAAGAACAAGGATGGATATCTTGTGAATATTCGACTGGTAAACTACTGGATTAATTCAGGTGGAGGATACCTAAACTGCGACGATTACATTATTACCAATAATAAATATATGGAACTAGACAATGATTTCAACATTACCACGGAAAAAACGTTTGAGGTTCAATTTGAAGACAAACGATACATGGGGGTGGAGGACATACGTATTTTCCCAAGCTCGGATAACCCAGATAAGCTGGTATTTTCGGGCACAAGCCAACACAAGGATGGTAAAATCGGTATGTTATATGGCGAATACGATATTGATAAAGAACACATTTTCCCTACTGAAGTGTCTCCATCCTTCTGCGAAAGTTGGTGCGAAAAAAACTGGGTGTATTTCAACTATAAGGGCGAAAACCATATGATTTATAAATGGAACCCAGTTCACATTTGCAAGGTGAACAATGAGACAAACAAACTCGATCTTGTTGAAACCAAGGACAATATGCCTTACATTTTCCAACATGTGCGTGGATCTTCTCCTGGGTTCAGATTCAAGGATGAATATTGGTTTTCGTTGCATCTTGTTTCATACGAGTCTCCTCGTCACTATTACCACATATTAGCAGTGTTTGATGAAAACATGAACTTCTTACGTCATTCTGCTCCATTCAAATACGAGGGTGAGTGTATTGAATATACACTAGGACTAGTGATTGAAGAGGAGCGTGTAATCATGTCATATAGTGTCTGGGATAGAAGTGCAAAGCTAGCAATTTACGATAAATCATACATTGATGGTCTCATGATTTACGACGGAAAACGCGGATAATAATTAGTTATCAAATACAGACAATACTAATCGTTCAACAATTCAATAATCGGTTTCAAATATCAGAAACCCATTATTCTTTATTTATTTTATTGCATAACTCATGATTATTTCTTATATGAATTATAATTTCACAATGTGTGCCATGAATTGTCCAGAGGCCCGTGTCCCCCCAGTAATCGTCTTAGTCAATCGCAATGTGAGTGTGGTGTCGGTTGTAGTAACCACTGCTTGAGATGTTCCTGTGACAAGAGTAGTTGTGTTTGCACACACCACATCATCTGGTGGTGTAATACCACTAGCGCCAGCCTGGACAGACAATTTCATAGTAGCAGATGTAACATCAGTAGTATTATATGTTTCGCTGAGAGTATAAACAACCAAATAGTTACTACCACTATCGACACTGAATGTAACATCGGTGGTAGATGCGGTAGTAGCTGCTGTTTGGTAAGCAGTAGAACTTGGTCCGACCGGTCCTGTGGTTCCAGTCGTTCCTGTGGTTCCCGTGGATCCCTCAGGTCCAATAACTCCCGTGGTTCCTGTGGGTCCGATGGGTCCAATAACTCCCGTAGTTCCTGTGGTTCCTGTGGCTCCGATGGGTCCAATAACTCCCGTAGTTCCTGTGGGTCCGATGGGTCCCTCGGGTCCAATAACTCCCGTGGTTCCAGTAGTTCCTGTATCTCCTTGTGATCCAGTATCACCTGTGGCTCCTCTGATACCAGTGGCTCCCGTAGTTCCAGTAGTTCCTGTATCTCCTTGTGATCCAGTGTCTCCTGTAGTTCCAGTAGTTCCGGTATCTCCTTGTGATCCAGTATCACCTGTGGCTCCCGTAGTTCCAGTAGTTCCTGTATCTCCTTGTGATCCAGTATCACCTGTGGCTCCTCTGATACCAGTGGCTCCCGTAGTTCCAGTAGTTCCTGTATCTCCTTGTGATCCAGTGTCTCCTGTAGTTCCAGTAGTTCCGGTATCTCCTTGTGATCCAGTATCACCTGTGGCTCCCG
>ERZ807291.10047-NODE-10047-length-10067-cov-11.358170_pt1 | contig 10067 bp, 13 predicted proteins | sample MGYA00521257_ERZ807291 | MGnify/ENA primary metagenome ERZ807291 (study PRJEB31413, sample SAMN03169783) | marine metagenome | biome: Marine; feature: Water; material: Subsurface seawater | place: North Sea | collected 2011-04-28 | depth 1 m m ... | reverse complement strand
GTGTAATGCCAGGTGCAGAAGGTGAGCAAACACTAGCAGCACCAGCAATGACTGAATCAGTACAAGTAACTGTAGGCGATGCAGCAGTAGCACTAGGCTTCACTGACTGGAACACAGACATTACAGACATCAGTAATGTACAAGGTGCATACACAATGGGTGTAGCAGGTCTTGACGTAACAGCAGCAGCAGACTACAACTTGGACAGTGAAAACACTGTACTTGGTGCAGGCGTAAGCGGACTAGACTTAGGTTTAGCATCACTAGGCGGCGCAATGACATATGATGTAGATGCAGAAACATTTGGTTACGAAACTGTAGCAACAGCAATGGGCGTCACAGCATACCTAAACGGTGATGACACAGACATGTTGCAAAACATTGGTGGTGAGTATGAAGTAGATGTAAATGGTGCAACATTTACAGCAGGTGCTAACTACAACTTAGACACAGAAGACTTTGCTCCTACAGCAAGTCTATCATTTAACTTCTAAACAAATAAAAAAACAACAAAAGGGCAAAGAAATTTGCCCTTTTGTCTTGACAACTAACAAAATAAATACTATATTATAACTGTAACCAACAAGAGGATCACGTTATGGACATTAGCACACTACAAGGTTTACTTGCAGCTGGCATCGGATTATTACTTTTCGCAATGGGTTACTGGAAAGGTACATCCAATGGTATTAAGAATGCAGTAGAAAGTATGTTTGCAATAGGTGTTCTCGCAGTCGATGACGACGACAATGTTATAGCGGGTCCTGAAATAAGTAAGATAAAAAAATAATCTAGTAAACGGATAAGAATCTAAGATAAGAAGTATACATTAATAAACAGTGCCCTGTTAGTAATACTAGCAGGGTACTTTATTCTAAGAAGAGCCGCTGTTGGCTAACGGGTCGCCATAAATACTGTCGAGAGTTGAGAGGACAGTTTATGGATATACTATTTGGATTAGCGTTATCTACCCATCTGGGTCTTAATAACGAATACAACGAAATTCACCCAAATGTCAGATTACAGCAAGATCAATTTATTGCTGGCGCTTACTACAACAGCGTTGACAGAATCAGTTTCTACGGTGGATATAGATTAGAGCCAACAGACCGTTTGGGTGTTGAGTTTAGTCTAGTTACAGGATATCCCGCATACGGAGAACTAGCACCGATGGTAAGAGGTACATACGATATTAACGATAATGTTAGAATATTCGCTGCACCGACAACAGAAATGTACGATGAAAATAATATTGGTACAGTATTAGGCATTGAATTTTTGATTGACTAAGACATCTTACATGCAATAAATTTGTTGACTTTCTCCATAAATACTTGTGAGGAGAGTGACAATGAAAAAGTTATTAGTAGTTTTATCTATAGTTCTGGCAACTTCTGCTAGTGCTGATTTAGTTCACCAATTTAAAAATCCTGGTTTTAGTGGCATTGGTTACAGTGCACACGTTCTTAGTATTGAGCAACTTGAATTTAATCGCAACGAAGATTTAAGAAAAGAACGTGAAGCAGAACAAACACGCTTAGAGCGTGAACTTGAAAACAGCGTATTAAACAAGTTTATACGTAACTTAGAATCACGAATATACGCAACACTTTCCAAACAAATGGTTGATAATATGTTTGCCGCTTGCGGCGAAGATACTGGCGTTGAATGTGCTAACAGTGGCACAACAACAGTAGAAGGTGCTAGTATCGCTTGGATTAAAGATCAAGAAACAGGTAGTATTACACTAACTGTAGATGGCCCAGACGGTTATACAGAAATAACAATACCAGGACCTGGGGAGTTTACATTCTAATGTGGAAATTATTACCTTTAGTTTTATTATTAGCAGCATGTACAAGCAAACTTCCCGACAAATATCAGTCTAATCCATCAGTTCAAGATAATCCGCAAGGGTATGAATTAAGAGATATTCCCGAACTTGCCGGACCTCCTATGTCCATTGGCGTATATAGCTTTACTGACAAAACAGGACAGCGTAAACCTAGTGAAGGTGCTGCAAATTTAAGTAGTGCAGTAACACAGGGTGCAGAAGTGTGGGTAATTGATGCGCTATTAGAAACCGGCGCAGGTAACTGGTTCGAAGTCGTCGAACGTAGTGGAATGGACAATATAATAAAAGAGCGTCAGTTAATTAGAAGCACCAGAGAAAACTACGAAAAAGATAATGCAACACCACTACAGCCGATGAAGTTTGCAGGACTTATACTAGAAGGCGGCATTATTGGATATGATAGTAATACAACAACAGGCGGCAGTGGTGCTAGATATTTTGGCATAGGCACTAGTCAAGAATATAGAATAGACACAGTTACAGTAGGAATGCGTATAGTAAGCGTTAGCACAGGTAGAGTACTATTGAGCGTAGCAGCAGAAAAATCAATAGCAAGTTACAGAACCGGTGCAGACGTATTTAAATTTATTGAACTTGGCACAAGAAGTGTTGAAGTTGAAACAGGTTACAGCGTTAATGAACCAACAAATTTAGCAGTAAGAGCAGCAATAGAAGCAACTGTTATTGAAATGGTATATGAAGGCGTTCGTAAGGGGTTGTGGAATTTCAAGTGATTAAGCACTTAACCCAAAAAACAAAGGAGAGAACAGACAATGAAAAAAATTTTAACAACTTTCGTTGCAGTGTTCTTGTTGGGTACAAGTGCACTAGCAAATGAAATTTATATACAGCAAGTTGGAGATGGACTAGATCTTGACATTGTACAGGATGGTCAAGATAACCAAATTGGTGACGGCACAACAAGTGCAATATTAGAAGGCGTCGACATGACTTTTAGTATTACACAAAAAGGTAACAACAATACTATTGCAGCAACAATCAAAGGCAGTACATACACTGGGACCTGGAGTATATTAGGTGATTACAATGATATTGATTTATTGTGTAGCAGCACGAGTGCAGGAAACTGTGATACTGTAACACTAAATGTTGACATTGACGGCGACTTTACAACACTCGATTTCGGCATAGGCGAAACAGCTGATGCAACAGGAAGCAGCATTGACTTTACTATTGACGGAGACGGTAATGTTGTTGAGATGACTGTAGATGGACAAAGTGCTGATATTGATGTAGTAGTTGATAATACAGCAAGCGCATCAGCAACACCAGGTACGAACGGAACACTAACTGCAGCAACAGCATCAACTGGTAATGTTATTGATATTGATGTAACTGGTGACGGAGACGTTATTGGACACACAATAGACTTAACTATTACAGGCGGCGGCAGTTATTACAATATCACTCAAAGCGGCATCAACGATAACATGTTGACTGCTACATTCACAGGTGATAACCAAGCAGTAGATATTATACAGAGTGACTGATGCTAAAATATGTACTAGCATTTATATTAGTAACACAATCAGCCTGGGCTAGTGTAGGAGAAATAACTTCTACAACTGGCCCGGGACAAATCAAACGTGAATCAGAAAAATTTGATGGATCTGTGGGTACTGGACTTGAAATGCAAGATACTATCACTACACAAGACGGTGCATGGCAACTAGAGTTTGAAGACGATACTAGAGTTGATGTTACAGAACACAGCCGTATGGTTATTGATGAGTTTATATATGATCCTGAAAGTGGAACAGGCGCATTAGGGATGCGAACAACACTAGGAGCAGTGAGATATGCTAGTGGACAAATAGCAAAGAATTCGAGACAACGAGTAAACATACGTACACCTAGTGCTAAAATCACAGTACGTGGTACAGACTTTATGATGATTGTAGATGAAATTGGCGGTAGTATGATTACACTACTGCCGAGTTGTGAAATAGATGCAGTGACGCAAGACGCAAGGTGCGAGACGGGCGAAATCGAAGTTGAAAGTGACGTGGGTAGAGTAATAATGAATCAGGCTTTCCAAACTACAATAGTTAGAAGTAGATTGAATACACCTGCAAAACCAGTGATACTAGAACTGCCAAGTGATATGCTAAGAGCAATGTTGATTGTGCGCAACAAACAACCTTACGATGAAGAAATAGAAAAGCAATACCCAGTTACGAACTTGTTGGATATTGACTTTTTAAAATTCAATGAATTAGACAGAGATCCACTGGTAGAAGGTATAAAAAATATTTGGGTTACAGATTTAGACAATACAAGCTATTTTGATGAAATACTAGTAGATGAAATGGAAAGACAACTGCAAGAAATTATAGCAAAGTGGATCGACGAGTTATCTTCACAAAATATGGAGTTGTTTGCAGAGCGTTTTAGAGGATTAGATCCAGAAACAAATATATTTTATGATGAAACTCCCAACTACATTGTAGAGCGCAAACAAGGAGATGATCATTTTTTTAGACTGGAACTGTTTGTAGATGACAGTTATACAATAGATATAGTACAGGAGGGATTCAATGCATACGGTTATCGTGTTGGCGTTGGTGGTAGTAATAGCATTAGTATCAACCAACAGTAGTGCCAATGATATCTTTATAGATGCATTTGGTGATAGTTACGAAATGCAAATAATACAAAAAAATGGATCGGATAATGACTTTGATCTTAATGCTATCGATGGCGAGCACATCTTAGATGTTGTACAAGACGGAAACAACAATAGTGCTAACGTTACATTGAGCGGTAGTAATCCAACTAGCATAACACTCAATCAAACAGGCGACAATTTAGGTTATACTCTAACTCATATTTGTACAAATCCTGGAATAGACGGGTATTGTCACGTTATAGTAACACAAAACTAGTAAATAATAACACAGAGGAGTGACATAATATGATTAAAAAATTAATTGCAGGGACCGCTATGGCGGCTTTGCTTTCGACGACTGCCTTCGCACACACAAACTCAGTCGGGTATGTTGGTGACGGCAACGGTAACCTTACTGTATGGTACGGTTCGTGGCACGATGGCACAACATTTAACGAAGCAGAACTAAAAGTATTAGATTCTAATGATGCTAAAATTACACAAACACAGTTTAACTTACTGTCGCAGGATTCACCAGCAGGACTTATCTCAGGTGTAAACTACTTTGGTAGTGATGGTACCGTACTAATACCATATGATCCAAACGGCGGCGAGTCATACACTTGGCAAGGTGCTACATTTACACTGGCACCAGGTGACTACACATTTGTATACATTCCATTACAGGATGCAGAAAGCACACTATGTCCGTCTGGCACATCAGGATGCGGTCCAACACAAGACTGGGTTCCAATGGACGAAGTTATTCGTAGTTTAAGTGTTACACTTACACAAGGTGATATCGACGGTGATGCAAACCAAAACGGAATACTTGACGTTAATGAAGTTGCTGTAGGTGCAGCAAGTGGTGGTCCAACAGTAGTAGGTCAAGGTAGCAGCCAGGTTATTGGTTATGTTGCAACAAGCAATGGTGTTATACAGATTGTACAAAGAACACAAACAGACACAACTTGGGACAATATGAGTGATAACACAACAGATAATGTACAAGTTAGTACAACTGAACTAACACCATTTGAAGGTCGTGTTGATCAAGTGAGTCAATTAACAGAACTAAACGTACACAGAAGTTTAGGTATCGCAGATGGTGTAACCGGAGGCAAAATATCACATGACATGGGCGATGGTTATAGTGCAACAACAAGAACTTACAGTTTAGGGCACACAGCAGGAACAGATACAGGTATGAGTGTAGGTGCTGGAATCAGTCGTGCAGAAACAACTATGACAGGCACAGACAGTTCAGGTAGTATGAAAACAATAGTTGTACAAGGTAGAGTTGGCAAAGCGTTAGACAACAGAGATTTAACAATTGGCGTAGGTGCTCGTATGGCTAATAGCGATATCAGTTACACTCGTACAATCGGAGATTTTAGTACAGCAGGCGAAACAACTTCACGTGATGTCGGTGCTACACTAATGTTTGAAAAATCAACAGGAAAGATTCGTCCTTTTTCAGGTGTGACAATTGGCAAAAAAACTGTGGATGCATATGCTGAAACTGGTGATGTACAAGTAGCACTAAGTCCCGACGCAACAGACGAAATGTATCGTTATGCTACACTAGGCTTTAACCTAGATACAGGCTTACTTACAGCAAGTGTAAGCAAAGACTTTGGCGATAGTGACGCAATGAGACTTGGACTAGGTATCGATCATCCAATCAATGATCGTGTTAGTATCGGTGCAAGTGCAAACAGGTTAATGGATGGTAATAATACTAGCACATATATGAGTGCAGGACTTACTTGGAAGTTCTAAAATAAATACTGTATGAACAGGTATTAAAATTCGATTCTAATAATCGAGCAACCTAAAGCAGTAGCAGCCGCATCCTCAAAATCAAAATTGTGGGTGCGGCTGTCGTTTATTTCCTTTGCAACGCCTAGTGCAAAGGCAGCAGCACAGCCTTTCCATCTGCTGCCAGTGTAGTGTGCAACTGTTTCACTTACAACAGCACCCACAGCAATGTGTCCTATTTTATCGTTTTCATCATATATACTATAATTGTTTGCAGCGGCTAGTGCATGACCTACTGTGACTATTTGATAAAACACATTATCCGCATAACCGATATCGTGTATCCAGTAGTTCAATCCTATTCTACCTAACATATAAATGCCTACTTCCTCACGACTAGGTGTTTCGCCTAGTATAGGATTTAATTCTCTAAATCCATCCCAACCATCGGCAGCAATCATGTCGGTGCTATGCCAATCTAGCATTATCCAATTGGTAGATCTAGCAAAACTATCTTTAGTGCTTTGGTTCCAATCCTCCCATGCTAGTGCCATATTTGGTAATAATACCAGTAAAAATGCTAGAATTCTCATTGTTGTCGCCCCCGCTCTAATAGTATTTAACTACCCCCTTTTTACAATAAATACGTGCATAATTGGAGAGTGATTATGATACGCAAAATACTATTCAGTCCGCTTTGGAGTGTGCTTGTATTAGGAATACTAGCATATATACAAGTAATAAATCCTGCATTTATTGAAAGTTTACGACTAAGATATTTCGATACACTTATAGTGAGTCAACAACCGGTAGAAAATAATGTATATACAGTCAACATAGATGAAGCAGCACTGAAACAGTATGGTCAATGGCCATGGCCCAGAGGTGACTATGCTGATTTAATTATTGATTTGTACAACAGAGGTGCCGGACTAGTAGTATTCAATGTATTGATGGCAGAAACAGACCGTGCTGGCGAAGACGTGATACTTGCCGATACAATGACACAGTTTCCAGTTATTCTTAACATGTTAGGTGCAGAAGAGAATAAAAACGAAGCAATTAATCCTGGTGCTACTATCATTAACAGTGACTTTATGGATCTTATACCCAGTGTACCAGGTGTTATTGCGAACGTCTCAGACATCGAATACAGTGCTGTTGGTTCTGGAATCGTCGATACCTTCCCAGAAATAGACGGAGTAACAAGACGATTGCCATTGATTATCGAAAGTCAAGGTACATTATATCCTGGCGTAACAATGGAAGTGCTGCGAGTAATAGCAGGAGATCCTAGTTTTCAAATTAAACTAAATGAATTTGGCGTTGACAAATTACGTATTCCACAATTCGGTCCGATACAAACAGACGAAGCAGGTCGTGTATGGATCGATTGGAGTCAAACTAACAACAGCTACAGTGTAACAAACTTGCCCGACGACTTCGCTGGCGGCATTGTATTTGTGGGTCCAACTGCAGCAGGCATTGGACAACCTGTTGCTACTGCAGCGGGAAGTGTATTTCCACATGAAATACATGCTACTGTACTGGGCACAGTGTTTAATCAAAGCAACATAGAAAGACCGGGTTGGGCAGCACAAGCTGAATTACTAGGATTCATTGTAGCAGGTATATTGATAATTTTAATAGCACGTTGGACTTATGTAGGAATAGTTGTATTTGTTGTTGCAATCGGAATAGGTGTATTTGGTAGCATATATAGTTTTAATAACTATAACTATTTGATCGACGGTACTACATTTAGTGCATTTTTGATACTCGTGGGTCTTACTCGATATATTGTTAAATTTGTAGATGAGTTCTTACAAAAGAACGCAATCAAAAAACAGTTTGCTGGCTATGCTTCACCTACAGTGGTCAAACTGCTACAGGAAAATCCAGACCTAATCAAGAAGGGTACTAAGAAAGAAGTCTCAATTGTATTCTCAGACTTGCGTGGCTTTACTCCGCTTGGTGAAAGTTTTGGTGATGATGTAGGCGGCCTTACTAAAATAATGAATGGCTATATGGATGCCATTACTGAGCCAGTGCTAGACGCAGACGGTATGATTATCAAGTACATAGGTGATGCAAGTATGCACATACATAATGCACCCATAGATGATGATGACCATGCTCGTACAGCAGTACAATGCGGCTTAGATATGCTTAAAGCAGTGGAGAAGTTTAATGAAGATATTATCATTCCTCAAGGAAGACCTGCCGTTGGTATGGGGGCTGGTATTAATACTGGACTTGGATACTTGGGCGAAATGGGTTCAACCAAAAGACACAGCTACGATGTCCTCGGAGACGCAGTATCAACAGCAGCAAGAGTAGAATCAAAGTGTAAAGAATACGGATGTCTATTGCTTGTAGGTGAAGCAACATACGAAGCAACCAAAGACGACTTCTTCTACCTAAAAGTAGATGATCTACAAGTTAAGGGCAAAAGTGTAGGATTAGGTATATACACAGTGTTGGACAACACTAAACCTGTGTGGCGTACAGCACAAAAGAAACACGAACAAATGCACGAAGCATATCGAAATCAAGAGTTTGACGATGCTATAGAAATATGCAAGTTAATTTATACAAGTTTTGATCACCAGATGGAAAAATATTACGACATGTGGATTGAACGTTGTGAGTATATGAAAACACAGGACCTGCCAGAGTCGTGGGATGGAATTTTTATCGCCCAAACCAAGTAAATAATAGTATGCTAAATTACATTAAAGGTCTATTAGGCCAAACACACACAGAAGAAAAAAACACTACAGATGATATAAATGTTATCTGGATACATGGCGCAAATCAAACTAGTTTATCGTTTGAATTTTTACGCCAGCATACAAACTTTGCTAATGAAATACTTATTAACTATTCAAGTATGAATCGCTTTCACGATAACTTGGATATGATCACAGAGCAGTGCCAAAACAAAGGCCCGCACTTTGTTATAGGACACAGTATGGGTGGGTTATATGCACTACATCTTACCAAATACTTGCGTATAGTAGGCGGAGTAAGTATCAGCACACCGTTTAGAGGTAGCAGTACAGCAGACTGGGCTAAGTATGTGGTTCCTAGTTATCCACTGTTTAAAGATGTTGGACGCAAAAGCGAAGTGGTCAAAGAAGCAAGTGAAATTGAATTGTCTATCCCATGGACACAAATAGTCACTACTAGCGGCAGTGTTCCTTATCACAATGGACCCAATGACGGAGTATGTACTGTTGCAAGTATGCAGTCTAGAACAGATATGAATCATATCGAAGTTGATCATACACATTACGAAACTATGTGTTCGACAAATGTCGCTAAAATTATATCCGATAGTTATCATACAATTAAATAAATATACACAGTGAGAGTGGAGAAAAGATTAATGTTAGGCAATGACTACGTTAGTCCTTGGTATATTGTATTAATGAGCGTACTCCTATTAGGACTGTATGCACAATTACTATATGGATGGGGAGAGAGAATAGAATGGCTACAAAGTTTATCACCATCAGAATACCTATTCCGTCCCTGAGTTGGTTTCACAAGGAGGAAACACTGCATGAACCAAAAACAGATGCCTTTGCTAGAAATGCTGAAATCAAGGCCCGTATCGCCGCTCTTAGAAGCAGCCTTGAACAGTCACAAAAACCCGTTGAAACTGCACAAGCACAACCCAAGCATGTGGTGGCAGAAGAACCACAGCAAACGCCCAGAGACACCGATCGTGAACAAAAGGCACGAGAGTTAAATGCAATGAAAGCAAAACTGTTAGGAAAGAAAAAATGAACAACAAATTCAGTATAGGTGTTGTTG
>ERZ807291.10045-NODE-10045-length-10068-cov-6.097074_pt1 | contig 10068 bp, 10 predicted proteins | sample MGYA00521257_ERZ807291 | MGnify/ENA primary metagenome ERZ807291 (study PRJEB31413, sample SAMN03169783) | marine metagenome | biome: Marine; feature: Water; material: Subsurface seawater | place: North Sea | collected 2011-04-28 | depth 1 m m ... | reverse complement strand
CCTTTGTGTCCCGCCGAGACGAGGGCTTTTTTACCCGTGAGTTTTAAGTCCATGATTTAGCACCTGCCTAATTTTTGAAAAGCACTTCAGATCCTTAAAGGCATCAAGCGCTACAACCAACGTCACCCAAATTGCCCTAATTTAGTGAAAATATACCCCGCCCACATATTAATCACTCCTTTGGTTTATCCTTAGAGTAGAACTTAAATTGTTAACTAGAAATCCGTTACTAGCTTCTCGTTCTAAGAAATCATTTTCAAACCGATTGTCCTGTAACCTATCGAATTCCCATTCGTGAGCCGAATAAATGTCAATGCAGGTTCACCGTGTTAAACCCTATCCTAAAGTTAATTGACGATTGAATCGAATTCGTTGATGAAAACCTGAAAAGAAGGTCGCAGAATATAAAATTCTGTTTTGTTTTAGACAAAAACTAGGGTGGCATTTGCACCAGGCCCAAACAAAAAAGCTAATCTAGCAGCGCATCATTAAGATCAAGTAATCATTATGAAAGTACTAGTCGGCTACGGGAATCCTTCTATTTCGAGATATCGTTATCGCAGCAGGCTTCTCATTTCCAATGTATAAAAATGCACCACCATGATTAAACGTAAGGACTTGCATAAGTCGTCCAAACCGTTCTGGGTTTTGTGTATATTCATCATTGAAAAATCCTAAAGAGTGAATTCTTAACTGCCCCTTTCGACCGACGGCTGACGTTATGCCATCAATTTCAGCAAGAAATGAATCGAAATCGGTACCGGTATAGTCGTCTCCCAAAACAAAAAGACCCATCTTTATCCCTGGTTCGTAAAGATTCGAAACAGCAACCCTTACGCCCTCTACCGGGCTACTGTTTGAGTAGGTAGTCCAGCTCTTCAACTTTGCCACTGTCGATCTGATATTTTTTTTCTTTGGCATAAGCCACTTCTGCTCTGTCCCAGAAAGGAATGCGCCTTGGTCACTTAACACCTGATATCCTAACAAGTCAGGGTAATTTGTTAGAACCTCTTCAATGACTTTCGTAACTCTCGACCAGATATTTTGCATGCTTCCTGAGGTGTCCACAACGATAGCAAGATAGTCTGAGTCCACAGGAACACCGTATAACTGACTCTGCACACCAGAATCTTCAATGCCGGAATTCATGGCCTGAACTTGCAACAATCCCCTTCCCCTATTAACCCTGTCTTTGGTTACTTTTAGTTCAGTCTTGATATCTTTAATCTTTATTAACAACTCTTCATCAGAATTAGGTAACGTCTTGAAATCATTCATCGCTTCAAATTGAGCCCGGACGGAAGCAATTTCTAATCTCTTTTCTGAACTGAAAATTTGGACGCGTTGGAGTTCGCGTTTTAGTTGACCTAAGGTATCGATAGCTCCAGAGGAAGTAGGCGTTTCATACTCACCGACAGGAAGGATTAAAACCAAAAGTACAATCGCGCCAAATCCACAAGCTATAACATCTAAAAAAGCAACGATAGAACCCTTGTTTGTAATCGCATTAGTCATCTTAGAAGCCAGTCCGCGGAGGGCGATATTAATTTTCCTGCCGAAATACCAGAAATTAGCGAGTAGAACCTCACGGCATCGCTGTCACCCTCCAAAGGCAAGAGGATGATGTCAACTGGTACTTTCGCAAGCTTCCCTCCCAGCTTTTCCACCGATTTAATCGCTATCGAGATTCGGCATTCTCCATCGAGCCGCGTAACGCCTGTGCTCTTCTTGGGGCATGCTTTAAGGCGGGCTCTATTCGCTATCTTTCCGGGTAGCCCATCAGTAATTAGCACAATCCTATCGGGTTTCGGCACCAACCTGCTCAAAGCCTCGATCGCCAAATGCAAGTTTGTTCCGCCTTTAGGCGTAATGTTATCGACTCCCTTGATTAAGGAGTCATGTAGACCCGATTTCTTGTCCCAGAAAAGCTCGCCACCGCCAAGCACTTTTCCATTCAGATCAAACACATCCTCTGAAAAAGTTAAAAACTTAAATCTTTTATCTCGATCAATGGAGGAATAAGCAAACTGCGCCGCTAGTTTTGCTTGTCGCCATTTGTAGGAGGATCTAACAGCCTCATCCCCCGCAGACTGTGTACGAACTATTTCAACAAGCGTTCGATGAATCATGCTAGCCGAGCGATCAAGTAGGATCGCTACTTTATCCTCTTCGCCAAACTGCAACCCCGAGATTGCGCCGAACCTAAGGCCACCGTTGGAATTTGATTCAATAGGCTCAATCTCTTGCGTATCCATCAAACGTCTGGTCAACGCTTCAAGCTCTTCAATCTTTGCCACCTCACTGGCGAGCTCAATGGTAAGGTCGCGCAATTCTTGTTCCAGGTTAGAACGCTTCTCGGATGTCTCGGCTTCAATCAACGTTAAATTTTTTACATTGGATCTCAACCGTATCAAAGTCTGCTCTAGCTGAGCGACACCGACCCGTTCCTGTTCTATTTGTTGATCTAGTCTTTCTAGCTCTGGCTCAGCCATCAGAAGGAGACTATCTTCACTGACGAATGGCTCCTCATGTTTCACGATTAATAAAAGTAATATTGCTGCACCCAATCCACAACACAGCACGTCAAGAAAGGAAAGACCGAACCCGTCGCCTTGTTGGTTCTTCGCCTTAACCACTATTTGATCGGGAGCCGATGTTCTCTAATCGCTCACAGAGATTATCGGCTATGTAAGACTTGCAATTAATAATTCGCTCACCATCTCTGCCTCGTAACCCGGACGCAATGAAGGTCAGAATTAAACTCAAAATGAGCGCAACAAAAGTAGAATTGAAGGCGATCCCTAAATTTAGTGCGACTGTCGCGATATTACCCGACAGCGCTTGATCAGCCTCCGCCAAAGCCTGACCAATCCCACGGACCGTTCCCAAGAAGCCCACTGAAGGTATTGCCCATAGTACGAAATTCACAAGTTGCAACTTCGACTCTAAACTTTCTTCTCTCAACAAATAAAAGTCAAAACTCGCGCTCTTAGCTTTTTCAACCGAATTCGAAATGCGAAAATTATCCCAAAAAATTCTAATGCCAGGCAGGAGGTAAGAGTTCAATTCAAGCCTCTCAGCCTCGATTATTCGGTCCTGTACACCTTCGATCGAAAAGGATTCAGACTTGAGGCGCAGAAAATCGATATTGATTAACCGTGCATCGTCGTTAAAGGTTTTGTAACGGTCTAGCAACAAAAATAGACACCACAACCCTAAAATTAGGGCTAATTCTTGTTCAAAGTCCTTCAAAATTAGCCAAACAGTTCTTTGGGGAACTGTTCCAAGTTGACCCGCTTGCTCCAGTTCCGCCAAAGAAATTGGGTCCACATAGAGCAGATAGAATGAGTGAATAAGAAATAATGACAGTATAAAAAAGGCCAAATCCAGCAGCGCAGGATATTCTCTGAAAATCTTGAAGTATTTATTCATGCCTACTTCTTAATAATGTCATATGTCATCCGGGAGCTTTACCGATGAAATTGAGGAAATTTTTTCGTTCAGAAGCAATTCCGATAACGCTTCACCTTCCAAAACAGGAGTTTTGATCTGATTTGGTTTGGCTCTTCCTCTTTGTTTTTCAATCTCTAATTTAGACAGGCACTCTTCTAATGCTTCCCGACTGGCTTCGGTATCATCACATTGGATACGAGCGCTATCTAATACCTTACTCGACGATAGTTCCGGCGCAAACAGCAAAAACAAGACAACTAAAGTTGCCAGACACCGCATTAGCGAATCACTCTCACAACTCGAAAACCAATGTCTTCTGCGCTGAATAACTCTTTTGAGATTTCTGCCGACTTTAAGTCAGCTGCTTTTCCCGACATATAGCTCGAGCCGACTACCAAATGCTCCATCCCCATTCCGGATCCAAAATAATTATCACTGGGTCCCGCCGTGTTATGCAACCACTCCCGGGCGTTGCCGACCAGATCAAAAACGCCAAACCCTGACGGTCGAAAGGACTTCACAGGTGCCATTTCCAAATATTCATCTTTATAGTCTTGAAAATAAAAGCCCCTCTCGGCGGCGCGCTCTCTACCGGCTAAATTCCCTATTCCCCTAGGTAACCGCCTGGGATCCATACCACCGACGTAGGGCGCATCATCCAGGCCCTTACCATCCGTCACTAAAAACAGCCATTCCACCAATGTTGGAAGTCGATAGCCCGCTCCCTTTGAGTCAGTTGATCCAATTTCTATTCCATCTACCGAATCAAATCTATAAAAGGGTTGCAGCCCCTCTTTCTGACTCAACCAATTACAGAACCGAACAGCATCTTCCCAACGAACTCCTGTTATCGGATGTGATGCGTCAAGAGATTTGCCTTTTTTCCCAAGGAAGCTGGAGTAAGCCCCGACCGTTACCTCTGTCTCACTGACGTAAAGATCTGGAATTTTGAACGTCCCCGGTGAAACTCCTTGCATCGCTGTACTAAAGTTATCAGCGCCTTCAAGTCGGCGCAATTTAACGCCAGCTATCGTCTTTTGCTCGGGCGCATCAACAAACGCCTTGCGCTCCTTTTTAATCAAAACAATATGGTTTTTCTTTTCATCAAGATGCGAGGCCGCGACAGTAAAACCCTCCTCCGCGTAGCCTTCAGATCGTAACACCAGCCTATCGCCTTCAGAAACCCTTATTTCGCTGGGCGTCACACCAACCGGGCTTCCGTTTAAACTTACCGTCGCAACCGGAGATGAACTCAAACTAATAGTGTGCAGATTTTGCTCAAGATCATAATTTTTAACAATATTTTGACCAACTTCGGCATCAATGCTTTTTTTGATTGCCGCATAACCAGCTCGCTTGAGCGTAACTTCATAATGATGCAGAGGTTTTATCTTAATATTGAGGGGCGTCTCACCAACAAATTCTCCATCTAAGAGGACAGCCGCATTAGACGGGGAGGTTCGAAGATCAAATTGAATCAGGCTGGGAACAAGACTCAAGAGGCCAAGGGAGATCGCCTCGGATCTCGCAACCGATATCTGTTTTACAAAGTCTTCATAACCGTCTGCACTGACTCGTAACTCGTGTCGACCAGCCGGGAGCCTAATTCGGTATTCTCCATTTTGACCCTCAATAGTTTCCCTGAGCATTTCAACTTTCGCCGCCTTCGGCGCGACTTCAAAGCTCAGCTGTGCTCCTATTCTTTCAGGTTTGATTATAAAGCTTTGAGGGGATCCCCTACCCTCAACGAATATTTCTTGTGTTAAGGGCTCAAGCTGAGGCCCTTCCAACTCTAAAACATACAGCCCTCTTGCCATTGTAAACACGCTTCTCGGTTCACGAGATTCAATGTTCAATTCTGGGACTCGCAAGACAAATTGATGGGGCGTATCAACCGCTAATTCTACTGTACCAGGAAGCGACTTCATCTCTACGATCAACTCTAAACCATCCGCATCCTTGTCATATCTTGCCACTGTTGTCTCGAAACCAGGACTGCTCAGTTCAAAATCCACCCCATTAGAGAGCACCAACTTTTTTTCAAGATAGGGAAGGGCCCAGCCATTAACAACCTCTATAACAAAGTTATCAGCTGCCTCTTTAGGCTCAACCTTGACCTCAACAGCATTCCCCAAAAACAGAATTCCGACAGGCAGACTGATCAAGATAATAAAAGCGCCAAAAATTAGAAACCTTCGATTTTGGCGCCCTAAAGCTGACTCAAGAGATTGATCCATCTTCTAAATACAGTCTATATATTGACTCTGAGTTTCTAGACCTTCCGGCACAACCTTGACTGACAACACTTTCTCCTTCATTCCAGCGCACCTAGCAACCAAAGAATATTCTCCTGAGTATACCTTGAGCATTATTTCTTTAAATTGGCCGAGGCTCCCGCCTGGCCTGATTATAATGCTAGCCTTTCCATCCGAGCGGATTATTAACCCTTTCTTCTCCCCTAATTTTTCAAATCGAGCTCTAAGTGCTTCATACTTTCCCTTCAGACGAAGTCCTAAATCGGCGGCCTCCATGGTTTCAATTAATCTCAACACATCTTCCACAGCACTTCGTAAACGAGAAGATGATAACGACACCATTTGGGGCATCAAACGGTCTATCTTAGCCTCTAAATCGACCAGAATTCTTAACCGATCTCGATCCTCACCGAGTTTTAGAGATTCGTCGAGCTGTACTAGTTTTTCGATTACCTTCAACGCGGCACCATAGTTTTCACGCTTTAGATACGAATCCAAGTTGTCTTTTAGACCCTCTATTTCAAGAGACTTTTCAAGCTTCTCAATTTGCTCCAAATTACTAATCACTGTAACTGATGTTGGTTCAATTTTTTTTGCCTGTAAAAAATATTCCCTCGCTGAACCGTAATTCTGTTCATCAAGTGCCGTTAAACCGGATTTCACCAATTCAGCGAACCTCTTTCTTGAAGCCATCGCTCTCAGTTCCTGAACCAACTGTCTTTTATCATCTTCAAACACCCGTGTTTCGAGCGCCTTCAACACCTCCAATCCGCGCCCAAAGTCGTTACTGGCTGCATAGGTCCTAATGGTATTAATTCGTTTTTCATCACGAATCATGGCTAGGATATTCGATCGGGTGTCGGATAGATCTTCGCCACTCCAGTTCTCTATATCCTGTATTGCGCTTAATGCTTCTTGGAATCGTTTAGATTGCCCTACTTTCAAAATTTCGGATTTTTTACTGTCCATATTTGCTTGCAACGATGAGTGCAATTGCTCAAACATATCGATGGCTTTTAAATACAGCTGATTTGAATCACCAAAATACTCATCATTAAACTGGGAGAGCGCTTCCTCGTAAACCCTGCCCGCCTCCAGATATTCTCCTAAAGACCAAGGGGGATCAACGGTTTTAGAGAGAGCATTTTTTAATTCATCTGCTTTAGCCCTAGATTCCATGGCTTGATTGAATTCGACACATAAGGGGGAGGAGGCATTAGATCCTGAGCACCACAAAAGCTCTTCCGCAACAACTAGGGGGCCATAGATCAATCCAGTCAATGCCAATCCACAGACAAGCGCCGCAAATAAATTCATCCTTAATTCACGGTCGCAACAATTTCTAAATCATCAAAGTCCTGCATCCCTTCCATGTATAGTTCTTTAAGAAGGGTACTCCATTGTGCTTGCTGCTCGCTTGCAGTGCCGGTCAGTTCTACTTCACGATTTTCCATAGAGATCACCTTAGGGCTCATCACAGAGGAAACAGAGTTTCCAAGTTCGTTCAGCTGCGCCGCTTGTTGCTTTGATTCCTCACGCTCCTTAAAGCTCTTTGCTAGCGCACCGACACTTGCAACGGCCAGTGACGCGGCCGCGACTTTTCCTGCTGTGCTATTACTATTGTTCGCTAGGCTACCAGCAACAGCGGCCCCTACCAAGGCTCCAAACAGAGCAGCATTGGCTGCCTCTCGCGCTTCTCTTTGGGCCTTTGCAATCGGATAAGCATCTCTTTGCCAGATCATGTAGGAATCCCTCATATTATCGGTCAATTCGTTGTAACTTCCGTCCAACAGTTGATTGAATTTTTTATCCGCGCTAATGATCCCGTCGACTCTGCGCCAATTGTCCTGTTCCATGTCTGGAATGTATGCAAGACTCGTTATCCCTTTCTTTACCTTTGTAACACCTGCGAACTCGTCTTCAGAAAGCGCGTTGCCGTAGAGTGCGCTACGCACAATTCTCACCTCTTCTAACGTTTCAGGTTTAACCTTTTTGTACCGCTTTTTCTGAATGTACTTATCGTTTTTTGCTCTAAGTTTTTGATCTTTTTTAGCGATTTTGATGAGTTCAGATACGATCTTATTCGCTGCGACCTTGTAGGTACTAGAAAATGGATCGGAGTCCTTGGTTCTTGGATCGACGTACCACTGCTCCGACACTCGAGCCTTTATCTTCCATTTTTTTATTAACTCCTTACCAGTCGTCGCAAATAACCGCAGCTCAATTTCTAAATCCTCTCCATTTGATTCTTTTATTTCCCCCAAGAGATATAGATCTGCTGAAACTGCGGTATCAGGCACCACAAGTACTGAACGAAATATTCCGGTTTCCTGTAAGGCTAAGGAAAGATTTTTTGCGTACCAGGCTGCTTCAGCCCGCCTCAACTCTGGCCAAATGCCCTTCTTTTCCCATGTGCCTGGATCGTTAGGAATTCCTGCATTCAAAACTGGGATGGCCAAATCTAAGGGAACTCCTGTGTACAGATTAGTCCAAGAATTTATTTGTTCGCTGCTTCTTGCAATCTCTTTTTCTTGTCTAATCTCCTTTGCCGCGCCCGGTCCAAACTCAACAGCGAGTGCTAATTCACTGGATGACGCAATAAAAAGCCCCAAACACAAAATTTTAAAAAAACTCATCGCTTCTCCTTAAAAAATCAAACAACACTCTTATCGATTAACAAACTCGCCAAACAATTGTCGATACCGATCAATTAGCGCTCTTCTCTTTACTGGATCGGGCTCTTTCTGAATTGCTTCTCGTAAGACCCTTTCTAAGGTATCTTCCTCTGATGACAGATTTTCTGAATTTTCTGGCAGATCAGTTCGAGTGCTATTCGAGGAAACCGAACTCGTACTAGCGTCATTATTTGAAAAACGGTCCGCACTAGATAATCGCTGCGAGCTAACGGCGGCGTTACCCGCCTCAGCATCCAACCCTTGAGCTGAAGTTACCGAAACACCGTCCGAAATTACCTGACCTCTCGACCCGTTAACCGCACCTGTATCCAAGCAATCCTGCTGACTCATTAACGATTTCTTTAACTCCATCTCTAATATGCTTAACCGCTGAGAGGTTGATAAAATTTCTTCTTTCCAATTTCCATAACCTATATCGGTTGTCTGTTCACATTGAGCGTTCACGTCAAAAGTCAGCAAATAACAGAAAGATGTAAGAAAATACTGCACCACCGACACAGGCTTCACCTAGTGTTAGCCAATCTGTAATCATGAGCTAATTTCCTCAAATGCAACTCCATCCGAATCAGCAAAATGAGTCCAATCATCGATAAAAATATCCCAATGGTTACAGGAATTGCTATCAGTACCTGCGTAGTGATCAGTGCCTTCTCGGCGTCTTTCTGAGCCATCTCCTGTAATGCCTCACTTCGGGCAAAATCTATTCTTTCTAGGTAGTTGGTGACAAAAGTTTCAAACCCTTGCATCACGATTTTTGCTCTACCATCTATCGACCCAATTCTTCTGATACGGTCGTCTTCACCAATAATCAGGGCGCTCCCAACTAAATCGTTCAACATTCTGTCCCGCCAAGTAAGTGGGACAGGGATTTCCTCTAACAACCATTCGTTCAGCAACCTAGTGGGGAAGTATTTTTTCGCCTCGTCCATTTCGTCAACGGAAAACTGTCTTAACAAGTTTTTCTGGATTTCAACTACACGTTTGTCGACAGGCAGTTGCTTTCGAACCTGTTTTTCCGAAGAAGGTCTTGATTCCGGCTTCATCCGAAGCGGTAATACTTCTCTTCGAAGATCGTTCCATCGGGGTTCTTCAAAATAGTCTGCTGCTTCGTTCAACGTGGTGTCTGAGGTAGACCAAGTCAGCGATAGAACCAGCGCGAGAAAAGCGACTAGTGACAACAAACCAATAATTAACAAGAGCCAACGATAAAAACCGACGTATCTTTCTTCGAATTTATCTAAAACGGAATCCTCATTATTCAGCATCATTTACCTGCTTAGGGTTGATTTGATGATCACGCTTTTGAGATCAAGCTTTCGACATGAAGCTTCTTGACGCGCTTTTTTATAGACTTAAGAACCTCTAATTTGACACGGGGGGCACTAACTGTCAAATCGAAAATTATCGTAAATATTCTGAGATTACATTGGCGAGGTTTTCCATAATCATCTACAGACAGACCACGTATTCTACTGTGTAACGGCACTAGTCTATGTCTCACCAACCCTGGAATTGCCATCTATGTTAAATTTAGAACTGCTGGGCAGTGAAGCTTTCTTTAACCTTACGCCTTATCTTTTAATTTTCCGATGATCACCAGTTAAGCTCACCGCATGCAACAAGCCCTCACCATTTTACAAGACACCTTTGGCTACGAAGCCTTC
>ERZ807291.10034-NODE-10034-length-10077-cov-7.183397_pt1 | contig 10077 bp, 10 predicted proteins | sample MGYA00521257_ERZ807291 | MGnify/ENA primary metagenome ERZ807291 (study PRJEB31413, sample SAMN03169783) | marine metagenome | biome: Marine; feature: Water; material: Subsurface seawater | place: North Sea | collected 2011-04-28 | depth 1 m m ... | reverse complement strand
TTAGTAGTTTTTTAGCTGGTCCAGGATATGCCCTTCCCTTTAAAGCAATTGCTCATGGAGTGCGTGACTTTTTTTCACAATTTCCAATTGTTCGTGATTGGCATAATCAAAATAAATTTAATCTTCATGCTTTAATTTGTTCCGTAGTTTGCATGCCACTCACTTTTTTACTCGGCTTAGCTATAATTAAAATAAGAAAGTATACCTCTTTGGAAATTTGGCTACTATTTAGTTTATTTATTACGATCCCGTTTATCGGGTTGGCAGTTATATCAAACTTACATGGCTTCAATTACCTGCTCTATCATGCTCACACATACGAATTTGGCTTTATTTTTATCCTCCTACTTTCCTTTGTCGTATGGAATATAAAGTTTTCAGTAAAAAATAGATACATACATGGACTAGCTATCATATGCCTTGGTTTCCCAATCGTTACCCAAGCAGAAAACCTAGTTCTTACTCAGTTTACAAAAAAAATAAGCCTTCCTTCAGAAACTGAAATCAAGCGATCCTTAGGGCATTCAGATTATTCTGATGCCATTAGGATTATTGAAGATGACTCTAGAAATAATAAAGACATTATCCTCTTTCTCCCTGAAGGTAATAAGGGAGATTTAATTTTGCGAACTCGTTTAAGAGCAACTGCAATACATTTTGCAAAAGATAACCTTGAAAAAACCGGCCGAGCAATAGCATCTAAAAAGACCACAGTTTACTGCTGTTTTCCTAAAAAGTGGAGGGAATCTCAATTTATGGATACACTTCGCTCGGTTTTCCACTCTTCATCAGATTGGAATAATTTATCAGTTCCTCCAGCATCAAAACATTCCATTATACGGATATCGGTCGAACCCGATCAATTAAGGCAATGACAGATACGAAGTTAGAATATTTTGGTAAAGACTTGGAGGCAATGTCCTTTGCCCAAAATTATCACCAATGGATTCTTGAAATCTTTTTGCCTTATCTCGGAAAAGATGTTGCAGAGATTGGAGCTGGAAAAGGAAATTTCTCGGATTTCCTTTTAGACTCAAATCTAGAAAATTTGGTTGCATTCGAACCATCTGAGAACATGTATCCTGAACTTGAAAAAAAATACAAACAAGTCGCACATGTAGAGACAGTTAATGCATTATTTGAAAGCCGAACCAGCGACTTTTATAATGCCTTTGACTCAATATGCTATACAAACGTCCTGGAGCATATTGAAAATGACAGTGAGGCTCTGTCTCATGCACATAATTGCCTACGAAAAAATGGCTATCTTTTAATATTCGTCCCTGCCCTTGCTTTTCTGTTTAGTAAAATGGACAAAACATTGGGACATTACAGAAGGTATTCGAAAAAAAATCTATTTAACCTGGTTTCAGAACAAGGCTTTTCGATAATAAAAATAAACTACTTTGATTTGGTTGGAATTGTTCCTTGGTATATCGCATTCGTTCTTTTTAAAAGAACAATAAATAACTCAAATGTTAAATATTATGACCGCTTTGTAATTCCTTTCATGAAAAAAATAGAGACAATTTTCCCTCCACCGATAGGGAAGAACTTGGTGTTAATTGCCCGCAAAGAAAAATGACTACAATGACCTCACTATCAATCTCAGTTTAGTTCTTAAATGCAATGTATTAAAAAGCTATCTATTATTATTCCAGCACGAGACGAGGAGGATAATTTGGGGACTTGTATTGCTGGGATTAACAAGGTTTTAGAAAAAAATATTCTAGATTGTGAGATTATTGTTGTTGATGATGGTAGTCACGATGAAACCCCCCGTGTGCTAAAAGAACTTGAGCATCAATTTTCAAGATTGAGATCAATAAGAAACGATGGACAAAACGGTTTTGGTCACGCCATAAGATGTGGTTTGAAAATATCGAGTGGAGATGCAATTGCAATTATGATGGCTGATTTGTCTGATGAACCAGAAGATTTGATACGGTATTGGGAAAAAATGAATGAAGGATACGACTGTGTGTTTGGCAGTCGCTTTATTTCCGGCAGTAAGGTGATCGATTATCCACGGACTAAACTTATTATTAATCGTATCGTTAATACTTTAATTCGTTATGCTTTTAGTCTTCAATGTAATGACATAACTAACGCATTTAAAATGTATAGGAAGCATACAATAGACGGATGCCAACCCCTTATTTCCCCCCACTTCAACTTGACAGTAGAAATCCCACTAAAGGCTGCAATTAGAGGTTACTCATGGACCGTGATACCCATTTCTTGGCGCAACAGGTCAAAAGGTGTGAGCAAGCTCAAACTGCGTGAAATGGGATCAAGGTATTTCTTCATTGTAGCTTACTTATGGTTGGAGAAATATTTTAGTCGAGGGGACTTCTTAAAAAATGATAAATAAAGAGGAACTTCAGCTGACCTACCTCAATCGCTTTAAGGGAATGGAGGAGTATCGCAACAGGATTTGGAAAGTTCTTGTTAATCATTTTTTTTGTAAATGGATTCCTGTCGATTCTTGCGTTCTTGATCTAGGTTGTGGATATGGTGAATTCATCAATAATATACGTGCCAAAGATCGCCATGCAATGGACCTAAATCCCGACACATCAAGTCTCCTAGATCACGATATACATTTGCATCATCAAGATTGTTCGAAACCATGGTCTATCGATAAAGATTTTCTAGATTTAATTTTCACAAGTAACTTCTTCGAGCACCTTCCCAACAAAAATGCATTAGATCAAACGATAAGACATGCCCATAAGCACTTGAAAACAAATGGTCGCCTTATTATGCTCGGCCCGAATATTGCTGCCCTAGGCGGCCAATATTGGGACTTTTGGGACCACCACATTCCCATTAGCGACCAATCAGCAAATGAATTACTAGAGCTAAACGGATTTACGATCGAAAAAAGTATACCTTATTTTTTGCCTTACAATATGGTTAGAGTTCGTAAAAAACCTCTTTTTCTTCTTAAATTGTATCTTCGACTACCTATTATCTGGCGTTTATTTGGTGCACAATTTTTGATCATTGCTAAAAAGTCTTGAATCTATTTCAACAAATATTTTTTGTACTTTTATTGATGCTTGGGTCTATTTGCTTCACTTATTTTTACTTTCTTTACACCCATGAATATCCACCCGGTAGTTACGAGCGGATTGCCAATTTCGATGCAGACAAAGTTTTTCAAACTCGAATTTTAATTACCAGTTTAGCCAATTTTCTCGAACCAACTTTACCGCTACTCAGATATGCCTTTCAGTGGTTAATCCCCTACCCAATTAATTATGAAGTACTGCTTCAGGGAATAACTGCTTGTTCTTTATTTATCCTAATTATTATTACACCAAAATTATGCAATACAATGGGAACAAATATTTCCGCTTGGTGGGGGTTTTTAAGTTTTATTCCTTTATCCTTCAACTATATCTTACTCAACGGAGTATGGGATGGAGCTGGACTATACTATCCCTATGATATTCCATCTATAACCCTATTCGTTGGAGGAGTTGTTCTTTTTCTTCAAAGAAGGTGGATTTGGTTCTATCCTTGCTTTATCTTAGCTTGCCTAAACCGAGAATCGGCATGTTTCATTTCTATGGCCGCTATCTTTATAACACTTAAGCCAGGTTTCGGCTTAAATAGATTCTTAAATCTTAATCGTAACCTTTTTAGCCATTTGGCAATTCAAGTATTTATTTGGGGGTCATCACGAATAATTTTGAGTTTTATTTTTAAAGATAATCCTGGAGTTTTCTTCGAAACACCTCATTCGATGGTCGATTTCATAACTTGTATTTGGACAGACCAAACTCATTGGGCAATGGAAAAACCTTCTCACTTTCTTTATCTGTTTGGCGGTATTTGGTTAATTCCTTTGCTTACTTGGAAATACCAAACTACTTCTTCCAAGAAATTATTATTTGTTGGGATAATTTATCTTATTACTCTGTGCTTTCGTTCAAATATGATGGAAACTCGTGTTTATAATGAACTCAATGTAATGCTCACTGTTTCTGCAATTATTGGTATAAGTGCTTGGCTCAAAATTCTATTGAACTCAAAATTAAACCTAGTAAAAAAAGCAAATTTTCAATGAATGATAAAACTAAATTGTATACTTTAGAATACGAAATACATAAAGGAAATGTTAATCATTTAACATCTATTATTAATAAGTTTAAATTGAAATAATTATATAAAAAAATTTAATTAATAATAACACAGAAAATTACCGAAATGGCAAACTGGCTCATTCTCGAATATGAATACGGACGACTAGGTAATCGTTTACATACTCATGCTAATGCCTTGGCTTGGTGTATTGAAAATAAAATAAACCTTATTAACTTTAACTTTCTATCTTCTTCAGGACTATTCGAAAAAAAGAATGAGACTCCTGTCCACATTTGGCTTATTTATCGATCTTTTCTCAATCAAATATTTCTTAAAACTAAAAAAGACTCTTTCATGCATCGCTTATCTAAAAGCGATAAGTATCTTTCTTTACTAAGAAGATGGTTAAAAGTCATTACCATTCCTGAAAGCGAATTTTTAAGCGAATTTGATTTACGAGATTATTTCTCAAAAAACCAAGATAAAAAAATCATTCTAGTTCGGGCTTGGGACATAAGATGCACTTGTGCTCTGAAATTGCATCAAAAAAAAATTCGTGAAATACTTACACCTGATACCTCTTTTAGAACGTTAGCTGAGAACAGTGTAGTTAATCTTAAGAATAAATTCAGTGTTTTAATTGGAGTTCACGCGAGAAGAGGCGATTATAAACAGTATCTTGATGGTATTCATTTTCATGATTGGTCGAAATACAAATACTGGATGTGCCAAACAAAAAAGTTATTTGAAAAAAATCAAGGAATGACTGTTGGATTTCTTTTGTGTTCGGATGAATCCCCACCACTGAAAATTTTCGAAGGCTTACCTGTAACTTCTTTCAGAAATACCGAAGCCATTGTTGATCTGCACACACTTTCACTTTGTGACTACAATATTGGCCCGCCCAGTTCTTTTGGTACTTGGCTATCTTTTCACGGAAGAGTTCCCCGTCTTACTGTATCAGACAAAACTGAAATCTTATCGATTTCCCAATTCTCTTACAGCAAGACTTGTTAAATATTTTGACATTTTTCTCAAAACTCAGGTATACGAAGTATTATCTTCGAGTTCTGCTCTCAAACTGGAAGGATGTTCGTGAAAGTTATGCCCAGCACGGAGAAGATTTACTAGTCGAGAGTCTTCTTGGCCAAGTTGATTCTTTCATTGATATTGGCGCTAATGACGGGGTACTGTTCTCTAATACATACAAGTTTGCCAAAATGGGAGCACGTGGGCTCTGTTTTGAGCCTTCAGTCATAACCTACAGAAAACTTCGCCTTAATCACTTAATTCATCCGAAAGTAAAGTGTTTTCGACAAGCCGTTTCAAACCAAAGCATAATGCTTCCATTTGTCGAAAGGGGATATGAATCTGTCCTATCACACATTGAGACATTTTCCCAAAGCGACGAACAAAAGGTTCAATGTACGACATTTACTGAAATCCTTAATCGTAATCAAAAGTTTAATAAAATTGACCTGCTTTCAGTCGACGTTGAGGGCCACGAAAAAGAAGTATTTGAAAGTTTAGAGAAAGCAATTCAAGCACGAGTGATAATTTTGGAAACGGACAAGTCTGACCCAATGAAACTCTTAAACCTTCCGGCCCTTCATGAGCACAAACCAATGTATAACAATGGAATAAATTTAGTGCTCATGCACCATTCTGAAAAACCCACGACAATCAATCTCCCTCCCGGTTTTATACCATGTTAACGATTCGCTTAAAAGAGATATTAGTAAAATTAATTAATATCCCATTTTTCGGTTTATATCTGCTTTTACTTATTGCTGCAATTCTAAGAGGGCTGTTGGTAAAATCGGGAGGACAGTATTTTATTGTTGATGAAGCACGTTTTATAAACGGCCACTATCTACTTGCTTCAATAATCAACGGTTCTTTCTCAGAATCTATTGAATGCATCGTTTCCAATCCTGCACATACCGGTTTCGTTATTTTTAGTTCTATTGCTGAAACCATTCGTTATCTTTATCTTTTCATTATAACAAGTGGCTCTATACATCCCTACGAACTTACATTGAATCCAACTTTAGGGATTGGGATCGCGACCTTCACCCTTTCCCTACCCTCCGTTATCAATATCGCTTTACTTTATGCGATTATAAGGAGAATAGGAGGAAAAAAGGGAGAAGCACTTCTCGGGGCTGCACTTATGACTTCCTCTTGTTCCATGTTTTATTTGTGCCGGCATCTAGTTCCATACGACTGTGCTTTAATGCTTGTACTTATTGCCCTGTGGATTGGCGTTAAACCAGTGAATAACCTTAAGAATTCTTTCGCATGCGGCTTTATTGCCTGCTTGGGATTACTAACTTATAATGGTTATTGGATTCTATCGATTATTGTATGTTTGATACATGTACTCTGGAAAAAAAATGGAATTGATAAAAAGCTTAAAGCATTCGTTATTACGGCATTGGGGGGAATTACTCCTTTACTTTTGATTCAGTTTATAAGTTTAGCATTGGATCGAAACTTTGCTAATGATCTCCTTGACTGGGCAAAGGCTACATCAGGAAACCAAATGGGAGACTTTGGAATAGGTTGGCGAGTCTTATTTCAATACTTATGGGAAACTGAACACTTAAACCTTATTCTATGGATGGCAGGAATAATAATATCATTTTATTCTATGATTAAAGATAGGACTGCACTTTCCCTTTCTAAAGATAATCTAGGAGCATATGCCTTTCTATCAATATACCTTTTACTTATAATCGGTTCTGATATTCTTGATAATTTTGTTATCTATGACCGAATTGCAAGGATGGTGGTACCGTTCCTATGTATAGCCGTTTCCTTTCCGCTATTTAAAATAATGAATAGATCTACAAATTTGTCAGTCTTACTTATTTGCTGTGCTGTAGTGATTCAGACTGCCATCAATTTTTCATATCCATTTAGCATTATGTTTCCCGATGAAGTCAGAAAATTAACTAACGAAAAATATGGTAAAGTAAATCTAGCAAGTAGTTATAAAGGTGAAAATATTTCTGTATTTGATCTCAACGCAACGAATTCAATTTACACATTATTTAATGCAAATAAACTTATCCCACCCCTAAAGGGATTAAAAGATATACCAAATACGGAAAAAATATTCACTAAAAAACACCCTTATCAATACAAACCATATCAATACCTGCATTTTAAAGAAAAGGAGCGAAATCTCATCAGAAAAACAAATTTAGAGATGACTCTGATCAAAATACCCAATCCTTAAATTCGTTTAAATAATTAAAAAATTGGGCATTTAATTAATAATTAAATGATTAAACCTATTATAAAAAGTTTAGTTAAATTTTTTGGGTACGAGTTCCGTAATATCAAACAATTTGAACAAACAGACGATCCTTATCATGTGCTATCCCTTATACTGGAAAGCGATAGTATAAACACAATAATTGATGGTGGAGCTTCAATCGGAGATATTTCACAGAAGCTTTCATATATGTTCCCGTGCTCCACTGTTTATGCAATCGAGCCCTATCCCGCCTTCCATACAAATCTTGAAAAAATCGCAAGTGAAAATAAAAAAATTCAAGCAGTAAAAATAGCCCTATCCGACAAAAATGGATCAGAAGTCCTCAAAATCAACAAGTCCGAAGGAACTAACTCCTTGCTAAAATCAAGTGAAGAAGGCAGCGCAATTTATGGAGACCTACTCAAAACCATTGGAGAAATAGAGGTAAAAAGCCAGATGCTCGATACTTTCCTCGATGAGAATTCAATCGAACAAGTCGACCTGCTCAAACTTGATCTTCAAGGTTCAGAACTTCCTGCTCTTTTAGGGGCATCAAAGTCATTATCTGATGGTCGAATTAAATGCATACTCTGCGAAATCATGTTCCATCCTCACTATGAATTTCAGCCTTCGGCAAGTGCTATCCTTCATGAACTAATGGATAAACATAACTATAAATTGTTCAACCTATACCAACCCAATTACCATCATGGTTATCTTTGTCAAGCTGATGCATTGCTTTTACATTCTTCAATCTCTTCTGCGACTAAGTTGAAAGCACAACAATTTTTTCATCCAAATTCTAATTTTAGTTTTAATGCATAATTTCTAGAAACATTTAAATATAGTATTACCGAATTTTAAAAAATTAAATTTCTAACATCAAAAAGTTAAAAAAATATCCTAAAAGTTTTTTCTCTAAAAGAGCTAGTGAGACTGATTACACTGCAAAATCTGTTTTTGCTTTAGTCGAAAAGATTTTACCCTCACTTCAAAGTGCCGTCGATGTAGGTTGTGCTACTGGAAGTTGGTTGGCCAACTTTCATAGACTTGGAGTTAAAAAGATCTTGGGTTATGATGGTTATTTGGAAGACCTATCTCTACTGGAGATTCCTAGAGAAAGATTCATACGCCAAGATTTGACAAAGCTATTTCATTGTGAAGGCAAATTTGACTTGGCAATATGCCTTGAAGTTGCTGAACACTTGCCCGAAAAAAGTGCTACAACACTTGTTCAGTCAATTTGTTCACTTTCCGATTTCGTTCTATTTTCCGCCGCAATTCCCGGCCAAGGTGGTTTACATCACTTAAACGAACAGTGGCAGGAATACTGGGTGGAGCAATTTAGAGAAAAAGATTACAAAGCCTTCGATTATATTCGTCCAAGAATATGGGATGACTCAAAAATTCAATTTTGGTACAAACAAAACATCTTGCTTTTTGTAAAAAACGAAAAAATATGTGAATTAAGAATCCCAAAAGACAATTTCTTTAATCCGAATTTGGTACACCCAGATTTGCATGCTCACAAATGCCAAATGGAGAAGACTACAGAAAGTTTAAACCTAAAGGTTTTGACGAAGCGCATTCTCAAAAGATTCATCCCATGAAAGAAAAAAACTTTACTACCCCGATTGCCTACCTTTTTTATGCACGACCAAAGTGTATGGAAATTACCTTTCCCCTGATTCGAAAGTTGCGACCAAGAAATCTTTACCTCATCGCCGATGGACCCAAGGGGTCAAACGACAACCAGTTTTGTGCCAGAGCGAGAAAGTTTGTAGAAGACAGTATTGACTGGGACTGCCAACTGACGAGATTCTATTCAGAGAAAAATATGGGCTTGGCCGACAGAACGGTATCCGGATTAAATGCAGTATTTGAGAGGGAAGAAAAAGTCATACTGCTTGAAGACGATAACTTAGCTGACCCTTCGTTCTTTAATTTTTGCGATGTGTTGCTCGAACGATACAAGCATGAAGACCGCATTTTTCATATTGGGGGCTGTAATTTCTTCGAAAAAGCCGTACCACATCGGATCAAAGAGGATTACCTCTTTAGTGCTAAGCCGGCTGCTTGGGGTTTCGCAACTTGGAAAAGAGCCTGGAAACATATGGATCTGAAAATGGAAAATTGGTCTTCAGAAAGCAAAGAGTCCTTCCTTCGTAAGTGGTGTGTTTCCAGAAGGCACGCCAATGCTATAAGAGAAGTTTTCGATCAGCACTGCATGAATAAGGATCCTTGGGCTTGGTCGTATGCATGGACCTATGCATGCTGGGCAAATAATGCACTATCAATAATACCAAAGGTAAATCTAGTATCTAATATTGGGTTCGGCCCCGACGCGACTAATACTACCATGAGTGAGAATAACTGGACAGGTATACCTGAAAACAGAGGAAAACTAGAGGAGTTTGGCCATCCTGACTCGATTTCCCGTGACTTAGCTTATGACAAAAAATCCTATTATATTGAAAGAGGTACTCCAATTCGCAGGTTTAAGCAGTTCATTAAGGACATACTAAAACGGTGAACCACTCAAACCAATATAAATTTCTCTAAAACATTACTGAACTTATATTCGAGCAAAAATTCAGTGGCTTATACTTGAGGGAAGAATTAATGTATGGATTTATATTATCAAACATTAATCAATATGGTTACAAGATGTAGAATTTGCGGATCAAACAACCTCTTTGAATTTCTCGATTTAGGCT
>ERZ807291.10031-NODE-10031-length-10079-cov-7.234238_pt1 | contig 10079 bp, 10 predicted proteins | sample MGYA00521257_ERZ807291 | MGnify/ENA primary metagenome ERZ807291 (study PRJEB31413, sample SAMN03169783) | marine metagenome | biome: Marine; feature: Water; material: Subsurface seawater | place: North Sea | collected 2011-04-28 | depth 1 m m ... | reverse complement strand
GAGAAAGAGGGTGTTAAGCGTGCAAAACAAGCCATTACACAGGCCGACATAACGCTTCATCTTGTCGATGATACCGACATCGTTAATGCTGACTCACTCGACTTCACGCTTGAATTGAAGGGTCACTGCATTAAAGTCTTAACAAAAATAGACCTCAGCGGGCGAACACCTGGCGTGATCAATAAAGGGGAGCACTCTGATCATATCGACTCTCTCGTCGTAGGTATTTCCGCACAAACTGGCGAAGGCGTAGATACTCTAAAAGCCGTATTAATCGACGCCTTAGGCTTAAAGTCACCTGGTGAAACCCTTTTCAGCGCCCGAGAACGTCATATCAAAGCACTTAATCAAGCCATCGATACACTGGAAACCGCCCAAGATCAGTTTCTATCGTCTGGGGCTGGCGAGCTACTCGCCGAAGATTTGCGCCTCGCCCACAACTATCTTGGCGTAATTACTGGAAAAATGTCCAATGACGATCTGCTGGGAGAAATTTTTAGCTCTTTTTGTATAGGAAAGTAACACTCGGCCTTTGCGCGCCAATACAGACCTTATTCACAGCTCATACAAAGAGTTGACGCTGGTTATCCCCCTAATTAACAACTTACACACGAGTTTTCAGTTACTTGCTTTGTTGTTTACGTTGAAAAGCTTTAAATGCTCAAAAATAGAATAACCGCTGTGCACAACACAGCGTGAAAGCGTGTGGGGTTTTTTGTGGATAGATATTAGCGAAGTTAATAATCGACTTAACCACAAATCATCACCGTTCAATACAGGGACAGTTTATTGGTTATCAGGCAACTTCTACAGAGTAAAACTGATGCAATGACTACTGTTGGCGCGGTTATCCACTTTATTTATGGCCTCTAATAATAACTACATCTATATATCTAACTTACTCAAAGAAATATTAATTTATATTTAATAGGTTAATAAAAGAATTAATAACAACCACGCGAGCAGATCAGAAATACACTTACACGCCTGTCAAAGTACTGTTTGCGACTGCAGCGCTTAGACTTATACTAGCTGACCGAATTTGACCCATAATTTTTGGGTAACAGAAATATGAGTGAGTACCCGAGTCATTACGACGTCATTGTTATTGGTGGCGGTCATGCTGGGACTGAGGCAGCCCTGGCCTCAGCGCGCTCGGGTGCGCGCACGTTATTACTCACACACTCGATTGATACGCTCGGGCAGATGTCATGTAACCCCGCAATAGGTGGTATTGGTAAGAGCCACTTAGTGCGTGAAATTGATGCAATGGGCGGCGCTATGGCGCAAGCTACCGATCAGGCCGGCATTCAGTTTCGTGTGCTGAACGCCCGCAAAGGGCCCGCAGTAAGAGCAACGCGCGCTCAAGCCGATAGAGTTCTATACCGCAATGCCATCAGGCAAATTCTGTTAAACCAGCCAGGTTTAGATATCTTTCAAGACTCTGTAGAAGACGTCTTAATTGAAGGTGAGCGCGTTACTGGCGCCCGCACTAAAACAGGCTTAAATTTTAGATCAACGGCAGTTGTACTGACCGCAGGCACTTTCTTGCGGGGTAAAATTCATGTGGGGTTGGAAAATACTGAAGGTGGACGTGCAGGTGATCCCGCCGCCATTGGTTTAGCCGATAGATTAAGAGAGATTTGTCCTCGTACGGACCGTTTGAAAACGGGTACCCCTCCCCGCATTGATGCTCGTTCTGTCGATTTTTCAGTGATGGCCGAACAATGGGGTGATGAGCCCCGTCCAGTGATGTCTCTGCATGGCTCTCCCACAACACATCCCGAGCAACGTTGTTGCTGGATTACTCATACCAATGAGCAAACGCACGATATTATTAGAGATGGTCTAGATCGTTCGCCTTTATTTAGCGGTGTTATAGAAGGGACTGGGCCCCGTTATTGCCCGAGCATTGAAGACAAGATTCATCGATTTTCTGATAAGTTATCCCACCAAATATTTATTGAGCCTGAGGGTCTAACAACGACAGAGCTTTATCCTAACGGGATATCAACAAGCCTACCGTTTGATGTGCAGTTATCGTTGGTTCACTCAATCGTCGGACTGGAGAAGGCGCACATTACTCGCCCTGGTTACGCTATTGAGTACGATTATTTTGACCCAAGAGATTTAAAACATTCGTTAGAAACGCGCTCGATCAATGGTTTGTTCTTTGCGGGACAGATAAACGGTACAACGGGATATGAAGAGGCCGGGGCTCAAGGTCTTCTGGCGGGCTTAAATGCTGCTCGATTGAGTCGCGAAGAAGCTGCCTGGGAACCTCGTCGAGACGAAGCTTACATTGGTGTTTTAGTTGACGATTTAGTGACTCTTGGTACTCAAGAGCCCTATCGAATGTTCACATCGCGCGCTGAATATCGATTACTGCTTCGTGAAGATAACGCCGATCTTCGCTTAACGGCTAAAGCGCGAGATATGGGATTAATATCTGATCAACGCTGGGCGCAGTTTGAGCACCGGCGTGATGCAATTGATCGCGAAGTTGAACGTCTTGAACGAACGTATTTGCAGCCTCAAAGTGAGTCGGCGCAAGGGTTGGCCCTGAAATTAACGAAGCCATTAACGCGTGAATATTCCCTAGCCGATTTACTACGACGACCAGAGCTTAATTATTCTGATGTTGCGAAATTAGCTGGTGACACTGATGTTGACGACTCCCATGTTGCTGAGCAGGTCAGTACACAAATAAAATACGCAGGTTATATTGAGCGACAGCAAGACGAGGTCGATCGTTTGCATCGTCAAGAGGCAACGGCTATTCCGACAGATGTTAATTATGCAGCTGTCGACGGCTTGTCCAACGAGATACGTCAAAAACTCGAAGCAGCACGACCTGCAACCATCGCGCGAGCCGGCCGTATCTCGGGTGTAACTCCTGCTGCCCTGTCTCTCCTGTTAGTGCACTTAAAGAAGCGCGAGCGAACTCGTCGCGTTGCTAATGGTTGATCAGGAGCGAAAGATTCTTGAGCTGGGAATGCAAACCCTGTCGATTCCCTACACCACTGCTCAAATTGATGGCTTGATAGCTTATCTTGATCTAATGGATCGCTGGAACAAAGCGTACAATCTTACCGCTGTTCGTGGACGTGAGAACTGGGTAGTTCGGCATCTTCTGGATAGCTTGGCAGTTTTACCTTTGTTGGGAACACATTTGTCGAAGGCGCATCGTGTTATTGATGTGGGTACTGGTGCGGGGCTGCCGGGTATTCCTTTGGCGCTCATGCGACCCGATACACCGGTTGCACTGTTAGACAGTAATGGCAAAAAAACGCGATTTTTGTTCCAAGCAAAAATGCAGTTAGGTTTAACGAATATCACGATCGTGGAGTCTCGAGTCGAGCAATACCGTCCGACAGAACTTTACAGTGGAGTTCTGTCGCGCGCGTTTGCTTCACTGACAGACATGGTGCAAGTTTGTGAGCACTTACTTTCCCCTAACGGCAGTTTTTTTGCAATGAAAGCAGCGACAGTTGACGGTGAGATTATCGATATGAAGAAAGCGACGCATGATCGCTTCTCAGTGACTGCAATACACGATCTTGCTATACCTGGGCTCAATGAATCGCGATCGGTTGTAGAAGTGAAATTAACAAAGGACTCGCCATGAAAACAATCGCTGTCGCTAATCAAAAGGGTGGTGTAGGAAAAACCACAACGAGCGTTAATTTAGCCGCCAGTCTTGCAGCCATGGGACGATCAATTTTGTTAGTTGATCTCGATCCTCAGGGTAATGCGACCATGTCATCGGGCGTTGACAAACACTCGGTCGAATTCAGCAGTTACGAGCTTTTGGTTGAGCGAGCACCGCTTAATAAAGTGGCGGTTCCAGCCGCTGAGAATGGCTATCACATTGTGCCGGCGAATCGAGATTTAACGGCAGCTGAAGTGCAATTATTAGAGATGCCCGATCGAGAGAAGCAGTTGCAAAATGCCTTAGCCACAGGTTTCCAATACGATTTTGTTATTATCGATTGTCCGCCTTCATTAAGCATGCTCACGGTTAACGCACTTGTCGCCGCAGATTCTGTATTAATAACAATGCAATGCGAGTATTTTGCGTTAGAAGGTTTATCTGCGCTGTTGAATACTGTTCGACGTGTTGCTGAAACTATTAATACTAAGTTGGCGGTAGAGGGAATTTTGCGCACGATGTATGACCCGCGCAACTCACTTACCGGCGAAGTATCTGCGCAATTACATAAACATTTTGGCGATCTGGTGTATCGTACCGTTATTCCTCGGAATATCCGTTTAGCTGAGGCGCCGAGCCATGGTCAACCAGCACTTTTCTACGACCGCTATTCAACAGGAGCGCGAGCTTACGCGGCATTAGCCGGGGAATTTGTTAAGCGTCAGACAGCCCGCTGATCTACTGATTAGGCGTACAAGGAGTCAGAGTGTCCACACGTAAGAAAAGACTGGCTAAAGATCTCGATCTACTTATCGGCATCTCTAAGGCAGAATTGCCGGTAACAAACACCTCGTCAGCAGTAGAAACGGCATCGTCGGCCCAAACGTCGAAAGAAGGCTTGATCTTTATTCCTCTCGAACACCTCCAGCGCGGGAAATACCAGCCCCGACGTGAGTTCGAGAAAACTGCCTTGGCTGAGTTGGCGAGCAGTATTCGCACTGATGGTGTTATGCAGCCCATCGTCGTACGGGCTATATCTAGCGAAAAATGGGAAATAATTGCCGGTGAAAGACGCTGGCGCGCCAGCCAATTGGCGGGCATCGATAGAATCCCCGCTGTCGTAAGGGAAGTATCTGACGAGTCTGCCATCGCTATGGCGCTTATCGAAAATATTCAACGGGAAAACCTGAATGCCATTGAAGAGGCTGAAGCGTTAAAGCGCTTACAGGTAGAGTTTGAGTTGAGCCAACAGCAAGTCGCGGAACGAGTGGGAAAATCGCGCTCTGTCATTGCTAATCTTTTGCGCTTATTGACGCTTGAACCCGATGTTCGTCATTTAATTGAGACATCTCAGCTTGATACTGGACATGCAAAGGTGTTGTTAGCGCTAGAAGGACCTAAGCAGTTAAAAGTTGCTCGGCAAGTGGTCAGCGGGAAACTATCGGTTCGGCAAACAGAGTCCCTAGTTAAATCTACGCTCGCCGGTCCAAATTCAGGCGATGAGGCGTCCACCCGAACAGACCCAAATATTACCAAACTAGAACGAGACCTTTCTGGCAAGTTAGGTGCTGCGGTGTCAATCAACCATGCGAAGGCGGGACGCGGTAAATTAGTTATCAATTACAGCAGTCTTGATGAACTAGACGGCATATTGAGACGTATTCGTTAGCGCAAGTCAGTTGAAGTTAAATAGTATTTCGCCTACACTCGCGCCCGCTAAGTTTACGGGTATTAAGCCCAGTGGCAGTTATGCGGGAACAAAGTAGCCCTCAAAGCCCATGGGCAAGTGTCCGTCGCAAAATGTTGGTGAGCCAGGCGGCTACGTTCGCGACCGTTGCGGGTATAGCCACCTTAATTGCGTTGGTTAGTAATGCGCAGCTGGGTATCGATTTTATTGTTGGCGGCTTGATCGCTTTGCTACCGCAGCTCTGGTTCGTGGTTCGCAGCACAGGTCCAACAGCCGGCTCTCACGCGGGTTTGTTGGCGCTGGGAAAATTAGCAATTAGCGGTGCCGGCTTTGCCGTTTGGTTTGTAATAGTACCCACAGCGAATCCAGTTGCGACGTTGGTTGGAACAGCGACCGCTATAGTAGCGGCGACGCTATGTATGATTGGATTTCAACAGCGTTCTGAAGATTGATTGAATTTAGGATATTGGACACATGGCAGCAAGCGGAAGCGAGCAAACAATATCGGACTATATTGTCCATCACCTTACCAACTTAACCTATGGCAAGTTGCCAGCAGGTTTTGATCGCGGTAACGGTGACATTATTGGTGAAGGCGGTCAGTGGACTATGGCTCACGGTGGCGCCGAAGCCGCCGCGATGGGGTTTAATGCTATTCACGTCGATTCTATGCTTTGGTCTGTAGGGCTTGGTTTGATTTTTTGTTGGTTTTTCCGGTCTGTTGCTAAGAAGGCAGAGACGGGCGTTCCCAGTGGTATGGTTAGCTTGGCAGAAATGGTTGTAGAGTTCGTTGACGGTACTGTTAAGGACACCTTCCATGGACGCAACAAACTCATAGCGCCCCTAGCGCTTACCATTTTTGTTTGGGTGTTTTTGATGAACCTCATGGATATTATTCCTGTTGACCTCATCCCCCACTCCCTCGAACTGTTAGGTGTGCCCTACCAAAAGATCGTGCCTTCAACCGACCCAAACATCACGATGGGTATGGCGTTGGGGATCTTTATTCTCATGTTGTATTACTCAATTAAAGTTAAGGGCTTCGGCTTTGTTAAAGAATTAACAATGAACCCGTTTAACCATGTTTTATTCATTCCGGTGAACCTTTTCATGGAAGTGGTTGGGTTGCTAGCCAAACCCTTTTCGCTGGGTTTGCGTCTGTTCGGCAATATGTACGCAGGCGAGATGATCTTTATTTTGATTGCAGCGCTGTTTAGTGCAGGAATTGCATGGATGTTACCTGCAGGCTTACTGCAAATTGGTTGGGCTATTTTCCATATTTTGGTTATCACCTTGCAGGCGTTCATTTTTATGGTCTTGACGATTGTTTATTTAAGCATGGCTCACGAAGATCACTGATTTACTTAAACATTTACACATACTAGGAGAAAAACATGCCTGAATTAATCTACGTCGCTGCTGCCCTCATGATGGGTCTTGGTGGTCTAGGTGCCGCTATTGGTGTTGGCCTTTTGGGCGGTAAGCTCATTGAAGGTTCAGCACGCCAGCCAGAATTGGCACCTAAGCTACAGGTTACTTTCTTCCTGGGCGCAGGTCTTGTTGATGCGATTCCAATTATTGGTGTTGGTATTGCTATGTACCTGATCTTCGTTGTTGCAGGTTAATAGAGATAAACGTAAACGGAGTCGCTGCTCGTGAGCGGTTCCAACAACCTGTGAGGAGAAGAGCGTGAATATAAATCTTACGCTTATCGGGCAGATGATTGCGTTTATCTGCTTCGTCGTGTTCTGCATGAAGTATGTATGGCCGCCAATTATTGCGGCTATGGCAGAGCGCGAGCAAAAGATTGCCGATGGACTGGCAGCAGCCGATCGTGCGAGTCACGACCTTGAATTGGCCCAACAGAAGGCGGTAGAACGCCTTAAAGAAGCCAAGGAAGAGGCGTCGAGCATTGTGGATGCGGCCAACAAGCGCGGTAATCAGTTGGTTGAAGAAGCTAAGAACGCGGCCATTGTTGAAGCTGACCGTGTTAAAGCGGCAGCTCATGCGGAAATTGCTCAAGAAAGCAATCGAGCGCGTGAGCAGTTACGTGGGCAAGTTGCTGCGTTATCTCTGGCCGGTGCGGAGAAAGTTCTGGGTGCGGCGATCGACCAATCAGCTCATGCTGATTTGGTAGAGAAGCTGGCATCAGAGCTGTAACGCGAGGGAGCTATGGCTGAATTAAGTACATTAGCACGGCCCTATGCGAAAGCGGCGTTTGCTTATGCGCGCGAGCACAGTGCGTTACCGCAGTGGTCCGAGCAGTTGCTCACCGCCGCCGCAGTGACAGCTGACGTCGCGATGGCAGCAGTGTTAACTAACCCGTCGCTGACTAATGAACAGCGAGCACAAACATTGGTCGATGTTTGCGGCGACGTGTTGGGAGTCGAGGTGAAGAATTTTATTTCGATCCTCGCTGCTAATAAGCGCCTGGCTTTACTGCCAGAAATTTCGTCTCAGTTTGAGCTATTCAAGGCTAATCAAGAGAAGTCTGTAGAGGTGGAAGTTGTCTCTGCATTTGACTTGAGTGATGCCATGACCACTAAGCTTGCTGAGGCATTAGGGAAAAAACTCGAACGCGAAGTGAAGGTCTCTACTTCTACTGATGAAAACCTTCTAGGTGGCGTTTTAATTCGGGCCGGAGATCTAGTGATCGATGGCTCAGTGCGCGGTAGGCTGAATAAGCTCGCCGAAGCATTGAACTCCTAGCATTTAGGATTGAGGAACAGAGCATGCAGCAGCTGAATCCATCAGAAATTAGCGAAATTATTAAGTCGCGCATCGATCAGCTTGATGTGTCGAGCGAAGGTCGTAACGAAGGAACCGTAGTATCGGTTACCGACGGCATTATTCGTATTCACGGTCTTGCAGAAGTTATGTACGGCGAGATGATTGAATTTGAAGGCGGCATTTACGGTATGGCGCTTAACCTAGAGCGCGACTCCGTTGGCGCCGTTATTCTGGGTGATTACAAGACGCTTGCGGAAGGTCAAAGTTGCCGTTGTACTGGTCGTATTCTCGAGGTCCCCGTGGGCCCCGAGCTACTTGGTCGCGTCGTTGATGCACTGGGTAACCCAATCGACGGCAAAGGCCCTGTGAACGCGAAGATGACAGACGCCCTGGAAAAGGTCGCCCCAGGCGTAATCGCGCGGCAATCGGTTGATCAGCCTGTGCAAATTGGCTTGAAAGCGGTTGATGCCATGGTGCCAATCGGCCGTGGTCAGCGCGAGCTCATCATTGGTGACCGTCAAATTGGTAAGTCTGCTATTGCGGTTGATGCGATCATTAACCAAAAAGGCTCAGGCATTAAGTGTATTTACGTTGCCATTGGCCAAAAAGCATCTTCCGTAGCTGCGGTTGTTCGCAAGCTCGAAGAGCATGGCGCTATGGACCACACGATTGTGGTTGCGGCAACGGCCTCTGACCCTGCTGCTATGCAGTTTCTGGCACCTTTTGCCGGGTGTTCAATGGGTGAGTACTATCGGGACCGTGGCCAAGACGCATTGATCATTTATGATGATTTAACCAAGCAGGCGTGGGCTTACCGACAGATCTCATTGTTGCTCCGTCGTCCGCCCGGTCGTGAAGCGTATCCTGGCGACGTTTTCTATTTGCACTCACGGTTGCTCGAGCGTGCTGCTCGCGTGAATGCGAAGTATGTTGAAGACTTCACTAACGGCGAAGTCAAAGGCCAAACAGGTTCGTTGACAGCATTGCCAGTCATTGAAACTCAAGCCGGCGACGTATCTGCTTTCGTACCGACGAACGTAATTTCTATTACGGACGGACAGATCTTCTTGGAAGCCGATATGTTTAACGCAGGCGTACGTCCTGCGATGAATGCGGGTATCTCGGTATCTCGAGTTGGTGGTGCCGCACAGACTAAGATTATGAAGAAGTTGTCGGGTGGTATTCGTACCGCACTCGCGCAATACCGCGAATTGGCTGCGTTTTCACAGTTCGCCTCGGACTTGGATGACGCCACTAAAGCGCAGCTTGATCACGGTGAGCGTGTTACCGAGCTGATGAAACAGAAGCAGTACTCGCCACAGAGTATCGCCGAAATGGGCCTGCTGCTTTACGCCGCTAACGAGGGTCACTTGAAGGATATCGATGTCGCTAAGATCGGCGATTTTGAAGCCGCGCTGCTGTCTTATGTCCATGCGGAGCACGGTGAACTCATGAGCCAAATCGTTGAGAGTGGCGATTATAACGACGACATCGCGAACACATTTAAGTCTGCGATTGAGACGTTCAAGTCAACACAGACTTGGTAGAGCCCGAGGACCAGTAAATGGCAGCCGGAAAAGAAATACGGACGAAGATCTCGAGCATTCAAAGCACGCAGAAGATCACAAGCGCCATGGAAATGGTGGCTGCGTCCAAGATGCGAAAGGCGCAGGACCGTATGCAGCTGGGCAAACCTTATGCTCGCCGCATGCGTTCGGTTGTGGGCCACATTGCAAATGCCGCACCTGAATATCAGCACATGTACATGCAGACCCGTGAAGTAAAGCGTGTCGGCTACATTATTGTGTCCACTGATCGAGGTTTGTGTGGTGGCTTGAACGTTAACTTGTTCAAGGCGGCTATCAAGTCAATGAAGGAGTGGAACGAGCAGGGTGTGGAGATAGACCTCAGCCTCGTTGGTGCTAAAGCCATTGCCTTTTTTAATAGTTATGGCGCTAATGTGGTAGCGGCTATTCGTGATCTAGGCGAAGCCCCCGCCGTCGCCGATCT
>ERZ807291.10028-NODE-10028-length-10082-cov-5.063927_pt1 | contig 10082 bp, 2 predicted proteins | sample MGYA00521257_ERZ807291 | MGnify/ENA primary metagenome ERZ807291 (study PRJEB31413, sample SAMN03169783) | marine metagenome | biome: Marine; feature: Water; material: Subsurface seawater | place: North Sea | collected 2011-04-28 | depth 1 m m ... | reverse complement strand
AACAAGGGGCAGATGAATTAGTATTTTTGGACATCACCGCTTCGAGCGACGACAGGAAGACCATGCGTGATGTGGTGGAAAAAACTGTGGCGTCCTGTTTTATACCCGTGACCGTTGGGGGAGGCATTCGAAATCTCGATAATATCAGGGAAATGCTCTTAAGTGGTGCAGACAAAGTAAGTGTTAATACCGCTGCAATTCTTGATCCCAGTTTAATTAACCGCGCTTCGGATCACTTTGGTAACCAATGTATTGTGGTGGCTATAGATGCTAAGCGAAGAGCAGACGGTAATGGTTGGCTTGTTTATACCCATGGAGGCCGCAAAGCAACCACTCTTGATGCGGTTGAATGGGCCGTAGAAGTCGTCGAACGAGGAGCAGGAGAAATTTTACTTACCAGCATGGATAGTGATGGAACGAAACAGGGGTATGATTTGGAACTGACGAAAACCATTAGCGAGGCAGTACCGGTTCCAGTGATTGCCTCGGGTGGTGTTGGTACTCCTTCTCATATGGCCGATGGGATTAATTTAGGAAAAGCCAGTGCAGTCTTAGTGGCCAGCATCTTTCATTTTGGGGAGTATACGGTAAAAGAAGCCAAAGAAGAAATGCAAAAACAAGGTATTCCAGTAAGATTATAATCAAACTTTGTAAAATCTAATTCCAAAGAGCAGCCCCTAAGAGGTGAATTAATCATTCGGCTGAAAAGCTAGCTGCACAATTACAATATTTTTTTAAAATCGTTGAGGAATTTTTCGGCTACTTTATCAACCGTAAATTCCTGCGACTTTTCATAAGCATGAGATGACAAAAGAGAATGCCTCGGCTCTGCCATTAAAATTTCTGAAAGCGTTTCCACAAGTGAAGATTCAAAGCTTTCGCTCTTTGGGATGATAAAGGCACACTTAGAAGATGTAATATCATTAAAGCATGGCAAAGCAGATACAACCGGGACACAGCCCATACTCATGGATTCTAGGACAGACAGACCAAAAGTTTCCCCCTTTTCAGCCAAAGATGGATATATAAATATACGAGCCGTTTGATACTCTTTCTTTATCTGAGAAGTTTTAAAAATGGGTTCAAGTAATTCAACGCTCGCTTTTTCTTTTTCTATCAAATTCTTTATTTGATTTCTATATTCTAACCCCCCTCCCCCCTGGTCTCTCCTCCAGGGGCCAACAATTCGCAATGTCCAACCAATGCTTTTGTCACGGTTTAATCTTACCCATGCTTTCACCAAAGATAAAACTCCTTTTTCCGGGTGTATACGGCCAAAATATAACATTCTCTTCGGTCGATCTTCGATCGGTAATCTAGGCTCGATTTCCCAGGGTATGGGGTAAGGCATTACCGAAACCTTATGGCTGTTAGTGGCGATCTCTCTCTTGGCAGCCTCTGCCACCGCTAGACTCGGGACCTGAAATCTCTTGGCTTTATTATAAAGCTTCAATTGTCCTTTAGGATACCTCCCTACATGCACATAGATTTTTCCAAATTTTTGGGGGGGCATTATAAGCGGTGCCCAAAAGGCATGGGTAACAAGAATATCGGCAGGCAAAAGCGCCTTTCTGGCTCTCCAAACATAGGGGAACTCACATAATTTCAATAAATAGGGGTTGGCAACCGCGTCCCTGCTTGCAATACGCCTATGAGTAACGCCATCTATTACTTCCTCCACAGGTAGTTCATCACAAAGACGCGATATGTGGGTTACTTGATGACCATGTTTAACGAAGGCCTTTCCCAATTCAAACCAAGCTTTTTCAATGGCTCCTCCCCGGTAACTAGGAACGGGAAGAAACGCACCCTGGAGAATATTTATTTTCATTAAGAGGAATAAATATTTTCAGCTAAAGTAATAAGGTTTTCAGCCGCTTTTCTAATATGAAAATTTTGCAGGAAACATGGTTCGGCCGCTTTTCTCATTTCAGTATTCGATTGAGTCAGCCACTGATTAACCAACGTGTTAATACCCTCTTGATCATCATTTACAACCACACCGGCATTTGCCTGCTCCACTTCACGCCATAGATTTACTTTATTCGTAATATAAACCGGCTTTCCTACAGCAAGAGATTCGGCAACTACCATACCAAAATTCTCCTGATGTGAAGGTAAAATCAGGGCATTTGAAAGTCTAAGCATTTCCCACTTTTCTTTCTGATCCAGCATACCAGTCCAAAGAATAGACTGCTGGTACTTTGATGAATGGTTTTTTAAACTTTGAAAATAGATGGACTCATGAAACTCAGGGCCAGCTAAAACAAGAATGGAGTCTCCAGGGTTATGTTGCATCCACGACTTTAAAAGTAGGTCTACTCCCTTTTTTTTATGGAACCTGCCCAAATAAAGTAAAAGTTTTTTTGTTTTAAGTGAAGGAAATCGGGAGTAAAGATTATTTCGGACGGATAAATTTATATCTGGTGGTGATTCAACACCTAGGCCAATTACTTGTTCCTTACAATTATAAGGAACAAAAGTACGCCTGGCTAACTTCATCTCCTCTTCGGTAGTAAAACATAAACCATCTGATTTTCGTATGGTTGCACCCTCTTTAGCCAACCAATAGATTTGCTTTTTTAAATGCTTGAGTGGGTATGTTTTCTTAAACCAGGGATCTAACATTCCATGAGGAAAAATGCAGTAAGGAACCTTGAAACGATTCTTTATTCTCCAAGATAATGAGGTTGGCCAATGCCATAACCCATGAGCAATTAAAAGTGATTTTTTTTGATCTTCTAAAGTAAGAAGATTGGGGTTGGTACAAATCGAAGATGATTGACCCAGTCGATTTATGGCACGGTCAAGAGATTTTACTGATGAAGAAACGCCTCCTTCACTCGGGTCTAAACTGTGAACAAGATGAATAAATTTATCCAAGAAATGGGCTACCCTATTTAATTACTTTCCAAGTATCTTGATCACTTAAATAATACCGCTTTAGAGAACTATCTAAATCAAAATATAACCACGATTTTTCATCGCTAAGATAAACCCAAGGAAATGCAGCATCATGGGTCCAGAACCAACCAATAGTCTCCGCATAAAGCCAAAATCCACCCGTTTTCAGCTCAACATCGTACATCTGGACACCGCCTCCAACATAAAGCCAACCAATATATTCATGATATATCCAAGGGAAATATTTATCCATAAAATTACCAAACCATGGTTCGCTTTTCCAATCATTCCCGTAAGAAATTGAATTTTGCCAAATTAAATTAAAGCGTGAAGTATATCGGTAATCTTTAAGAATCAGATTGAAAGCTTCATTAAAAGATAAATTAAGATAAGACTGCAATTCAGGGGTAGATAATTGGCTAATATTTTCCCTCATTAAAAAATAAAGGTAAACTGCAATTTTATAGAAATTATTTCTTAAATCAGAAGTTGATGCAATATAAGGAAAGCCCCCTTCAAATTTATATTCCCGAGCTAAATTAAAAATAAAATCAACAGCACAATGACCGGCAACAGGACCTGCGTAGCTTAAAATTGGACTAATGGTGAGTTCCCCCGACCCAAGTGTAGTATTGTTATCCGAAACAGGCAGTGCATCACGACGAGGGGGGGAATCGAAATTATTATCAGGTCTACCAGCTGGAAACTCCCAATAATTTTCCTCAAAACTTCCCCAATAATCTAGCATCCTATAAGATGCCTGATTTATTTGCTGATAGGTTGGGGCCACTCCATACTTATTTGACAGGCATTGTTTGCCAAAATTTATACGGTTCTGAAAATAATTAATATTATTTCTTTGTGAATAGGAACCTACCAAAAAGGGGACCTGACCAAATTTAGACTGATATTCAGCAGAGTTTAATAGGTTATCGATATAATTTTTAAGCCATTGATCATTAGACGGAATAATGAAGTCTTGAGCCTCCACAATTTCAGAAAAACTATTGTGCAAATAACCCAACGTAATGTGATGAGAAGCCACAATATCTATTCTCTGTTCGAGGGAGGAACTGGTAATTTTCCCTAACCATGTTGATAAAGCATCATCACTATTTCCTCCTGATTCTTCCAATATTTCTTCAAACATTTGAATCTGCTGATCACTTACACCATCACCTGTTAAATCTGTTAAAATAGAACCAGCGGCACTTACGGGATTAGACCAAGGTTCAGGCTGCAAGATTTTATAAGTCTCAGAATTTGAAGCGACAATAGGATCACCTCCTGATGCGACCAAGACAACTGTACCATCCGAGTTTGAATAGTCAGCGTAATTAACCTGCCAATCAAAGTTATAGGTTATCTTATCAATAAGGTTACTGGCCAAGTATATAGGTGTACCAGTTTTGGTATCAATTAACTTCCCATTTGCAAATAATGAAACACTATCTAAGGAACCCAGGGTAACTGGATCACCGTCTGCAGATACATTAATGCTTTGTAGGCTGCCACTGAGTAAGCCTGTTTCTCCAGTCTGAGACGAGGATCGTGGTAATTGTGCCTGAAATAAGACAACTTTTTGTTGCTCAAAAATTTCTACTGTCGATAATTCAGATACATTCACATTTCCTTCATTATCTCTTGCGATAGCATATATCTCGTACATTCCCGAGCGGCTGGGTAGCCAGCTGTATGAATAGGGAAGTTCAGTAAAATTAGCGACTTCCATACCATTAATAATCAAACTAACATCCTGAATTTGACCGAGCTTTCCCGTCGAAGAAAGATCAGATACACCAGCGGATATAACAATCGGGTCTCCAAGGTCATAGATCGAATTGAGGGGGGATAGTTGTACATTTGGGATATGTTGGTCACCAGTAGTGGAGCTATAAATAAGCTGATTGCTCATAACTTCGTTATTACTGTTGTCTACCCCCAATGCATAAACTACATAAACCCCAGCGTCTTTTGGAGTCCAAGATACGCTGTATGGAAAACCTTCTTGTCTAAATCTGGGATCAAAAGGAATTTCAAAAGGATCCGGGTAAGCTGATATGTTGTGTTCGTAAGGAATCCCGTTCACAAAAAACTTAACTCCCCTTAATTTACCATCTATGTCCATTGCTGTTGCATTCAACCGTACCCTGGAGGTTGATGTTAATAAAAGTTCTTCTTGACCTGGATCTGGATTCAGGAATTGGATGACCGGGGCCTTCGATGCTCGTTTTACTATGGAAACTTTGATGGTCTCATCTGAAAACCTTTGGGCTCCAAAATTATCAACAATCATGGCACGAAAGTCATAATCACCTTCAGTCGTAGCATTAAACTCAAAAGGAAATATATTATTTCTGTGGTAAACATTGGATGGATCAAAACTCACAAAGTTTTCGCCTGTTCTCGTTTTTAACATTCTTCCACCTTTAAATAAATATATTCTCTCCGGATGACCATCGGGGTCAGTGCGGGTAATCAAATTGATCCTTGCCACTTCTCCGTGCCTAAATTGAAAGCTTGCATTAAGATCCAAAGGACTATCGGGATCAAAAAGTCCTATTCTTGGTTTTTGACGCTCGTTTGAGGCGGTAACAGTTATCAGTTTATGTTTATATTGAATTAGGTTTGTAATGTAAGGGTTATGGGTACCTGATCTATTACCGTATTTATCAGTTGCTATAAAGGAAAGCCTGTGCTCTCCCTGAGCGATATTCTTAAAATCTACGATCTTAGAATATTCGCTGCCATTAATAGAGTCGGCAGTACCAATACTGGCTCCATCAAAAAAGAATTCAACTTCTGCAATACCTGATTCAGAGCTGGCTTGTACGGAAAACATCGCTTGAGACCCAACTTCTACCGTGCTGTTCCACTCCCCATCAAAAGCGGCAATCATTCCACTATTCAAATACTCTTCCACGGCAACCGTTGAAGGCTTGGAAATAAAGACATTACCAGCAGTATCTTCAACCATCGCAGATATATGATAGTCCTTGGTTACATCGGGTGCCCATTCAAACTGAAAAGGTGGCATTGTCTTATTAAAATCACCGGGTGGTTGGCTACCGTCTATAAGTAAAGTAACTCTCTCAATCGGTTCAAAGCCTTTCTCCACATCAAAACCAATATAAATAGGTGAACGGGTAAAACCACCTCTTAGAGTGCCTCCTGGGTGAGGATCATCTTGTAGATTTGAAATGAATTCCAAGTCCTGAAGCTTGGCTGTTCCTCCAATCGCTTCCCTGAGTGGCCATCGATCCATTTTTCTTCTGTCAATACCTTCACCTATGGTAACGACCGGAGTAAACAATGGAGCAATCACATAGCCTTCCCCAGCAAGGGGAGTACCGTCAAATGTTTTTTCTATCGTATGGTGAGGTCTCCAACCTAGAAAAAAACTGCCATAAATTGGTTCATTCCACACTAAAAGAGTTGCTTCAGTCCCATAGCGAACAGTGTGCTCACGGGGCACTAAATTGATTTCAAAATCTCCATTGGAATAACCCGCACCCCCTCCCAAAACAGTAAAGTCCACTACTTTTCCAAAAGAACTTGACGCTCTATCGCGATCAACAACAGCTTCCAATATTGCCCCCGTACCGGAACCACGGAAATCAACCCGAGGAGTAGCAAAGTAATTACTCCCCAAAGGAACCGTCGGTTTAAGCGATAAGACAGAACCATTGGAATCAAGCGTGATAATGAGATCATTGGATGAGAAAGTTTGTTCTTTGATATTACCTGTAAGTTCAGCAAAAGGAGGTTGGTCTCCGTAAGTTATTGTCAAATGCTGAATTGGGGATGCAATGATGTTACCACTTACCTTATCCTTGACGGTAGCGTGGAAAGTATAAATCGATGGCATCGGGGGAATGTTTGTCCATTGTTGAGGATCAAAACTTACAAAATAATTTTGAAATATCTGATTAACACCAGTAGCTCTTTTAATTTCCGAGCCTAAAGGATCCCCGTTTACATAGAATTGTACGCTATCCAAGATCCCATCCGTGTCGTATGCATTTAAGGCAAGAGGTACAGATGATTTACTCGTCATGGCTTTGACGGATAAATTGGAAAAATCCAAAGTCGGTGCATATGAACCTTGAAAGGGAGTTATTTCAAAATCAATTACATCGCTCTGAGCTAGTTGGGTTGAGGTATTAGCATCATATACAATCACTTGAACAAAGTGGTTGCCTGTTTCATTAAACATAGATGGGTCCAAGATAAAACTGAAGCGGTTTGAAACAATATCACCGGCATTTTTGGTGACGGGTAGCGTGTTATCCATAAACTCAAAATGGTCCATTAAATTGTCATCGCTTGTTATTTCTACTCCGTCGAGAAAAAGCCGGGCATATACAGTTTTATAGACATCATTTAGCGGAAAGAACTGTGCAATAACTGGAATATTGGATTCGGAAGAAAATTGATCCTGGGGGTTAGGGTAGAGAACCTTAACCGAATTAACAAAAGAACTTGGGCTGGCTGACTTTATAAACAAACTTAGACTCTGCCTGTTCACCAATGATGTCAGGCTTGAGGGAAAAGATCCTGCCTGATTTCCATTATAGTCCCTTGCGACCATGCTTAACTCATGGGGACCCTGGGCAAAACCACTCAAGTCAGCAACGAGATTGAAGTAGTCACTTTTAGGTTGAGGGAAAGCTTTGCCCAATGAAATTCCATCCAGGAAATATTCAACTTCGGCAACTCCATATTCGGACTCTGCTTTTGAGGAAAGAAAAATTTCGGAATTAGCAGGAACTCCGGTTAAATCGGCTTCAATATTAAAGGACGCACTGATACCACTGCCGGAGTAATTCTCAACTTTAACCTGATTGGTATCAGTAATAAAAACATTACCGGCAAAGTCTTGTGCAATTGCATAGACTACATAAGTCTTAGCTTCATTTGGGGTCCAGGTAAAGGTAAAGGGCGGTTCGTCTTTCTGATCTTCTTCTTGGCCATCCACGAGCAAACGAACACTTCGAATTTGAGAGACATTTGGAATATCTAAATCAAAATAGATACTGGATTGTGTGAACCCTCCTAGCAGGTATGCGTCTTCAATCAATGGATCAAGATTCTGGAAAGGAAAGACGGAAGGATCAATGCCTGATGTTCCTTCCAAAAGCGGGATTCTAGGTCTTCCTTGAAAACCAGAATAAGGAGGAATTACGAGCCTTGGGCTCACCACATAACCAGAACCTGTCTTAAGGGATTGATCGGCATTGCGATCTATAGAAATTGAAGATGGTACCCTCGTTCCATTATCTTCTCTAAAGGTGAGGCTTATTTCCGCAGGTGTGCCAAAACCAATCGTACGAACTACTGGGGTAAGGGTGATAAGTGTATTTGAATCGTATCCACTACCACCGCTATTAATAACTCCGTTGATTATAGATCCGTAGTCTACTGAATTGGGATCCTTATCAATCGTAAAAGTAATATCCCCGCCGCTGCCGGTCCCTTCAATTTCAATGAAAGGGTCGGACACAAAACCATACCCTTTACCTAGGGGAAAAGAAGCATTCTTGAATCCAGTAATTTGACCATTATTTATTTCTGCTTCAATTGAAACACTTTTAGGACCATTTTTAATAGATATCTCCTGCGGATTTGTACCAGAAGAAACCGACACGGTCCTGACTTGAGAAGAAACAATATTGCCAGTGTTATCCTTGGCTACCGCAAAAATACTTTTCACGCCAGTTGAGTTAAATTCCAATAAAGATGGAAAACTTTCATTGCCCTGAAGGTTTGTTAAATCCACAAAGATTTCTTCTCTATATGGGATTCCATCCACATAGTACTGAACGCTTTCGATAAAACCATCACTGTCAGTTCCGGTAATCGATAATGGAAGTGTGGAAGAGCTCGTTGCCGCATCAAAAATCAGGGTATTCAAGCCAATTGTTGGAGGAAGACTTCCCTGAAAAGGAGTGACTGTAACCTGAACAGCCTGACTTGTTCCCATTTGACGACCTGAATTATCAATGGCCACTGCTTGATAAACATGGGTACCTTGACCCGGGGTAGTGGATGTACCGGTAAATCTGTAACTAAAAAAGTTAGCTTGAAACTCTCTTAATGCTGAAATTGGACTACCATCAACAAACAAAAGAACTCCCGCAAGGTCACTACCATCGTACTCTACCTGAACTACAGTGGGTATAGAGGCATTGGGGGCAAAACTATGAGACAGGGATTCATTAGGGAAGAGAAGGTTAACCTTAATATCAGAAGAAGATTCAACCGAGATTTTACGATCCACATGGTAAATATCTCGGGCAGAGTCCATATCCATTGGGTCTTGATTGCTCACACCAAAAGCAAGGCCTGCTTCCTGTGAGGCATCACTGCTAAAAAATACATGCCTACTATTACCACTAATAGCAGGGAAGCGATTACTCGGTGAAGTCGTCACCTCACTCGCAATGTAATTAACCGGAAAGCCGAAGGGATTTACGCTCACTCTTTGAGTCTGGCCAGTATCGCCATCAAATAAATAAATATCATCCGTTTGCATATCCACTTCCACCTTTTGAACCTGTCGCATGTTTGCCAACGGGGAAGTAGAAGTATTGGGCAAAACCTCTGAAAATCCATGTATCACAGGGGGTGGGGCAACAACCGGAGTGGCCCTGGTAAAACCATTTCCACTAAAAAGCATATTGCTGCGAGGAGTTATCTGTAGAGATGATGGATTGTTGGTAGTGAATTTACCGCTCAATGCAGAAAAGGTAAAACTTGATCCTCCACCCGCATCGCCTGAAATTACGGGACCTGTGATAATATCTGTGATGTCAGCCCTATTCCATTGTTGGTTAATGATAGTAATTAAATCATCCCGAATCGAAGCTGGGTCTTTTCCGGCAATGCCAATCGTCAATGAAGCAGTTGGGGCATTAGAGGCAAAATTGATTGCAATCATTTTAGTGGCATCCCCTATTGATAAAATAGTGCTCTCAAGGCTCGTTGTAGATAAAATTTCAATGTCAAAGACTTGCTCCAGGAAAACACCTCCGTTTTCCCCAATATGTATTTTGGAACTGTCTATTTTAGCATCAGCGTAGCCATCTTGGTCGGTGTCAATGCCATCTCCTTCAATAGAAATCAAAGAATTCAAACCTCGGCTTGTACCAGCCCCCTCCTGATAACCTGAACCGTTT
>ERZ807291.10026-NODE-10026-length-10083-cov-34.062824_pt1 | contig 10083 bp, 9 predicted proteins | sample MGYA00521257_ERZ807291 | MGnify/ENA primary metagenome ERZ807291 (study PRJEB31413, sample SAMN03169783) | marine metagenome | biome: Marine; feature: Water; material: Subsurface seawater | place: North Sea | collected 2011-04-28 | depth 1 m m ... | reverse complement strand
ACGCTCAAAACCCTCACTATCGAATCAGTGTTGGCTCAGTTCTCCAACTAACAGCCTAGGGCTGTATTCTGCGGCGCCGGACGCAAAGTAGGTTTTGGGTTCGACTGCGGCATTCAAGAGAGACGTCAGATGATCCGGATCGTTGCTTTATTTGTGTTTTTACTAGCCCAGACCGCTGTCGCCGACAACACGTCTGCCGAACTTATTTTACGCGGTGGAACCGTTTATTCGTTAGACACCCAAGGCAGTCGTCACTCCGCCATTGCGGTGTCGGGCAGTCGGATTATTGCCCTTGGGACCGAGGCCGACATCAACCTGTTGATGAACGACGAGACCGAGGTCATTGAGCTTGACGGCCGGGTAGTTTTTCCCGGATTTATCGATACTCATATTCACACCATGGATACGCTGCCGCTCTTAAACGGCGTCATGCTCTCACCCGGACAGACGGCCGACGAAGTGTTAGAAGCGATCGCCGAGCATGCCGCCAACTTCCCTTCTCAAAACCCAGTATTAGGATCGGGCTTCCTTGCCCGAGCTTTTGGTATTAACGGCCCCACAGCCGCACAACTTGACGCCGTTGTGCCCCACAGACCCGCACTGATTATTGACGAAGGCGGACACACGGCCTGGGCAAACTCGCTAGCCCTCGCGAATGCCGCGATTTCAGCGCAAACGCCAGACCCCGTCCCCGGCGCCCACTTTTTTCAGCGCGATCAGTTAGGAAATCCGACGGGATGGCTAGTCGAGGGCGCCGCCATTGAGCCAGTCAAAGAGGCGCTTGGCGTGGTCAGTGAACGCTCACTTAGGGCGGCAGCACCTGGATTTTTCAGCGACATGTCAGCTGTTGGGCTGACCGCTGCTTTCGATGCAGGCATGATCGATACTGGGCGGCTTGGCATGCAGATTGCGCACGAGTTGGCTGAGACTGATGCACTGCCACTGCGCATGGTCGGCTCGCTTTACATCAATACCCCCAAAGACCTCCTCACTGCACACGAAGAACTCTCGACGCTGCGCGAGATCTATGACCATGAGTTGTTCTCAGTCACGACCCTCAAGCTTTCGCTAGACGGTACGGTTGAAGCCAAGACTGCTGTCACGCTTGCACCCTACTTGGCCCCCGAGGGGCACGAGGCAAGCCCACTCCTGCCCGACACACAGGTATTTAACGCGGTTTTTGAGGCCTACAGCTTAGGTTTCGATCTTCACCTTCACGCCATTGGTGACGGTGCTGTGCGCACTGCCCTCGATGCTATAGAGGCCGGACAAGCGGCGCATCCCACGGCCGATGTTAGGGCCACCATATGCCACATTGAGGTGGTCGACACTGCCGACATTGAGCGGTTCGGAGCGCTGGGCGTGGTGGCTCAAACCACGCCAACGTGGTTCGAGTACGACGAGATCGCCATGGAGTTCTTGGGCCCTGACCGGTTTGAGCAACTGTACCCCCTCGCGTCTATTCTTCGAAACGATGGTCGCGTTACGCTCGGCAGCGACTACCCGGTGTCTTGGATCGGCAAAGACGCGCTCAACCCCCTATTCAACATTGAAATGGCCGCGACACGCCAGCGCGCCGGTGATCCGAACTACCCGATTCAAGCGCGCGCTAATGAACGACTCAGCGTCGATCAAGCCATTCGCGCGCACACGGTTGATGCGGCGTGGCAAATACGGATGGAAGACACCATTGGAACGCTCGAAGTAGGTAAAAAAGCTGACCTTGTTGTACTTGAGCGCGACCCTTATCGAACGCCGGTCCATTCGATCCACACCATAGCCGTGGATATCACAGTGTCAGATGGACGAAGGGTTTTCCAGCGAGTGGATGGCCCCAACCCTTAACCGCCTGAGGCGCTTTCAGTTGGCGTTAGAGTATTACCGCGCCTGCCAGTGGGTCACTGCCGTTAATAAGTTGGTGGAACTCGTCTGCAAGGCGACGGGACTCCTGAACGCAGTCGCGCCAATATTGTTCACGAATCGATTCCGGTATTTTCCCAAAATCTCGCCGATCTGGAATCTTTCCGAACGGCAACTGCGCTAAGAACGCATCGCTCGGGCAGAGCGTGATCAGCTGATCTGACGAGACCTGCCGGTTGGCTCGCCAGGGCAAAAACTTGTCAAACCAGCCCACCGTCATACGATTGCTAAAATGGGGATAGAGCCACACTTGGTCTTCAGGAAGACGTTCAACGTCAAAGTGATAATCAATAATGCCACCGTCCCAGAACGCACCCTCACCCGCCCCCTCGATTTCGTACACGCCGTCGAAGACGTAAGGAATTGCACCGCTCGCCATGAGCGCATTGAAAACATTGGCTTCTGAGAGTGCGACGTACTGCGTCTCAAACCCGTCAAGTAACGGCACCAGTGGCCGCGCTTCTTGGTGCGCAAAGACAACGCGTTGAAACGACAACGGTAAAGTTGCCCGACTTACGGCATTGCCCAGCGCCGCCACGGCCATTCCCGCCATTAAGCCTGGGCCCGGTGCAGCGCCATTGAGGCCCTTTCCACGCGCTGTGACTACGTGGGATCGAAGCCACGGATGCGCAACAACGTGGCGCTCACCCCCCTCGCCCAGCAAACACCTCATGAGTCCGAGTGCCACCTCTGTAATCTCTGCAACCGTCGGCTTTGCCGACGCGTAACGCTGAGTGAGGTACGCGCGCTCGAATCGATCGTACACTTCGGACGGATTGGGCTGTGCCATGGCAGCGTGTCGCCAACTGCCAATCGATGAACCAACAGCATCGAGCGGTCGATTGCGTCCGGCAAATAACTCTCCGACGAGCACACGGTCGAGTTGGCCAAGAATGAGCCACTTTGGACCGCCTGATGCACCGATCAGACCGTCCACAAGGTCTGCGTGCCAGCCCTCCTCAGCAAGTCGCTTTGCTGCGGTTTTACCAACCCTCAGTTCGAGCGCCTTCACGACCGATCCTTCCTTATTCTCACACCCAACACCCTAGCTCCCAAAAGCCCATCGCCTTATCATGGCTCAACACCGTTGCGTGCGGGCCACCATTGCGCCGAACCGACAATAAAAAAAAATGGGAGCAAACACCATGGCATTTAACGCTGAAATGGCCACAAAAGCCTATATCGACGGTCTAGGCGAAGAAGCCCTTGCGCAAGCGGCGGCCTACACCGCAGGTAATCACTGGCTCATGCTCTGGTCTTTGGTCGTGACCGTTCTCTCAACCTGGCTCATCCTTCGCAGCGGTATTCTGACCACACTGGCCGTCAAGCTGTCCGGAAAAGGGCTCTTCAATCGCGCCTTTCGAGTCAGCGCCGCGTTTATTGTGCTCTCGTCGATTATCGAACTCCCCTGGACGATCTACACGAGCTGGTACCGTCAAACCCAATACGATATGACCACTCAGCCCCTGGGCGACTTCCTTGGACAAGCCGGCCTGAGTCTGGCGTTAAGCGCCGTGATCATGGGCGTATTATTGGCCTTGTTCTACGTACTGGTGAACCGGGTTGGGAAGTTGTGGTGGGCCTGGTTTGGTGGGGTTACCGCCAGCGTCATTACGCTCATGATGATCTTGGGCCCAACGCTGATACAGCCACTGTTTAACGAGTACACCGCGGTGCCTGAGGGCGAGGTAAAGGAAGCAATTGAAGCACTGGCCGTCGAGGCCAATATTCCCACCGAGCGTATCTTCATGTACGACGGGTCACGCCAGTCGAACAATTTCACCGCCAATGTCGCCGGCATCGGTTCATCAGCCCGCATTGCGATCTCAGACGTTGCGATGAAACAAGCAGATTTGGATGAAGTGAAGGCTGTGACTGGACACGAAATTGGCCATTACGTCTCGGGGCACATTTGGTGGATCGTACTGTTACTCAGCGCCCAAATTGTTGTCGCCTTTTTGCTTGCGGACAAGTTATTTGCACCTGTCGCCCGATGGTTTTCGGCTGATGAGGACATTCGTAATCCAGCAAGTATTCCTGTGCTGATGTTACTGGTTGGCGTGTTAATGACGTTCTTCGCACCCATTAATAATACGCTTTCGAGAATGAACGAGACCGATGCGGATCGGTACTCATTGGAGACGGTCAATTTACCGGACGGCCTCGCTTCAGCCCTCGTTAAGACCGCCGAATACCGAAATCCCAGGCCGGGCGCACTGCAGGAAGTATTGTTCTACACGCATCCCTCGGTCGAGGGTCGTGTGCGAATGGCTATGGAGTGGAAAGCAGAGCAACTCGAAAACGAGTCGCCCTGATCGTTTGTGTCAGCGGGCTAGCCTTCGATACCGTCGAGGTACTCAACGTCTGGCATGCCGGCGACTAAGCCGCCAAGCTTGACGTTAGCCGCCTTGAAGTAATCAGTCTTGCCGTGCGCTTCAAGCGCAGCTTTGTCAACGTACGACTCTAATACTTTGTAGGTCTGTGGGTCAGACTTACTGCGGTTGAGCGTGTAAAAACTGCAGCCTGGTTCGTTGGCGACGACCTGAGCTGCGAGCGCCATAAATACGGCTTCAAATTCTTCGTTCTTGCCCTCTTGGACGGGAATGGTTGCAATTACACCAATAGCCATGACAGGTTCCTTATTATTGACATGAGAATGAGAGGGGAAGAGCGTACTGGCAAGGCGTATGAATTCCTAGAAAATCTTGGCTTGACTGTCGCTCTGGGCCGTCAATAGTCACAATAATCTACCAAGAGTTCTTTTTTGCGTAGTCCCGACGGGCGCGAAACGAGTACGCTAAGCACAGCGTAACATTTGTTGCCAAAGCCGCACTGTGACAGCCTCGAATGCCGGTTGGAGTAGAAGCGATATTCATCCAAAACGCAGAGCATAAAAGCCGGAAGTCGGCACAGCATCGACGACATAGGAATTTAACATCAAACAAAAAATAGAAGTGAATGAGCAGAGTACGCTGACCATTGGGCAAGTCGCTTGGCTAAAAGTCGTCGACGTGAATCACCTCGGTGCTTTTGTTGATTGGGGCCTAAGTAAAGACCTTTTTGTTCCTTTTGCGGAGCAACAGCACCCCCTGAAACCGGACGCCTTCACCCTCGTAAAAGTCTACATTGATAATCAGGGACGGCCTGCGGGCTCGACACGCATTGATCACTGGATTGAAGACACAGCCACCGGACTCGAGGTCGGTGAACAGGTGGAGTTACTCGTCGCCGAGCAGACCGACCTTGGGTTCAAGGCCATTGTTAATCACCAGTTCTGGGGGTTGCTCTACAGTAACGAGCTGTACCGAAGAATTCGCCGAGGGCAGACGCTAGAGGGATACATTCAGCGGATTCGCGAAGATGGGAAAATTGATTTGTCACTCAGTCGGCCCGGGTTCAGTGAGTCTAAGATTCAGAATGTTGCTCACGCCATAGAGACCAAGCTAAGCGAAAATTCTGGGTTTTTGGCACTGACCGACAAAAGCCCTCCCCGCGCGATTTACGCGACATTTGGTGTCAGTAAAAAAGTGTTCAAACAGGCGGTGGGTGCGCTTTACAAGGCACGCAAAATCACTATTGAGGCCAGCGGCATTAAGGCCTCTGAGCGCGGCTATGATGAAAGTACCGAGGACTAAAAGGGCTTAATCGCCTCACTGTAACGACTGATCGTCGTTCTATTTCTCAAGCAAAAGGCAGGTTTTGAAAATGAACATCGAGGTGAAGCAGGCAGCCCAATAGGCACTGCCCACTCGTCACAAGTATCGAGGCCACGTAATGATTACGAACACACGTACCACTGGCTATTACCAAAGATGCAACTCATTACTCACGGCTGTTCTCGGCGCCTTATTGGTATTGTTCTCGAACACATCCATTGCAACCACTGACGAGCAGAGTGCGCGGGAAGGCTCAAAACCCAATATCGTAATCTTGTACACCGACGACATGGGCTGGGGTGACCTCGGCGTCTTCGGACACCCTTATATTCGCACGCCCTCTATCGATCGCCTCGCCAAGGAAGGTCAGCAGTGGACCGACTTCTATGTCCCCTCCCCTGTCTGCTCGCCCAGTCGTGCGGCCCTGCTGACCGGAAGGCACCCAGTACGAACAGGACTTTATGGTGTGGGGACTCCCGTGATGTTCCCCGGCGACACTCGAGGTATTCCGCACGCCGAGGTCACACTGGCTGAAGCACTCAAAGCCACGGGCTACCGTACGGGCATTTTAGGGAAGTGGCACTTGGGCGATGCACCCGACTTTTTCCCCACCCGCCACGGCTTTGACTACTGGTTCGGGATACCTTATTCCAACGACATGCAGTTCGTTAGACGACCGGGGGTTGAAGACTTATTCAAGCTCCAAAAAGCCGGCAAGAGCAGCGAACTCATGGCGATTTTCAGTGACTTTCTTAAAAGCTTTGAGGCGCCTGACTACAACGACTTCAATGTCCCGTTGTGGCGCAGTGAGTGCACAAAGCACGGGTGCACCGACGAGTTACTTGAGCAGCCCACCGTGCAACCCACGCTGACTGCACGACTCACCAAAGAAGCCGTTCGCTTTATAGCGAAACAGGCCGATCAGCCATTTTTTCTTTACCTCCCTTACACCATGCCGCACTTGCCTATTTTTGCTGACGAGGCGTTTCAAGGCAAAAGTCTTGCGGGACCTTACGGAGACACCATTGAAGAAATTGACTGGAGCGTCGGTGAAATCATAAAAGCGCTTGAAACGGCGGGGCTTGATGACAATACGCTGGTTTTTTTCTCAAGTGACAACGGCCCCTGGCAATCAGCAAGCACCCAATTTTCCGGTAGCGCCGGTCCTTTCAAAGGTTCCAAACAAGAAGTCTACGAAGGCGGCGTCAGGGTACCGACCGTATTCTGGTGGCCGGGAAAAGTAACTCCAAAAATAACCTCAGAGCTGGGCAGTGTGCTGGACCTCTACCCGACCATCGCCACGATTACGGGTATTGATGCATCAACGGCCGACGACGGCTTTGACTTGACTGACTCGCTATTCACCGGCGGGGCTAGCCCGCGGAACGAGGTGGCGTTGTATCGCAAGGGCGAGCTGCGTGCTTACCGTAAAGGCGACTTCAAACTTCACCTGTTTGATCGTGCTCAAGGGGGAAGCCCCCTCGAGACGCCCCAACTCTACAACCTAAAGCGGGACGTGGCTGAGCGGGAGAACATTGCAGTCAAGCACCCTGAAATTGTCGCAGACTTACAGCAGGCCGTGAGAATTCACAGGTCGGCCATGATACGAAAACCGCCACTTTTTGATCAGCGATTTTTGGATTTATCCAACGATGAATAAATGCGCTTTTCACAGCCAAGCATTGGTATTAAATTGAATCAATGTTGAAGACAAGGCGCCAAGCAAGCACTTAATAACGAAAAGAGCGCCAGCGGAGGGACACATGGCACTGGACAAAAAACTTCTTAGAAACGGACCTTACGCCGACTTTTTCAGTCAAGGTGTTCAAGTGGGAAACACCCTACACATGGCGGGCCAAGTGGGGACAGACGCCACGGGTCAGGCACCTGAAAGTTTAGTTGAACAAATGAAGCTTGCGTATCAGCACATTGAGTCTGTACTTCAAGCGTTTGGCTGCACCATGGATAACATTGTCGAGGAAACGTGGTTTGTCACCGATATGCATGAGTGTATGTCACAAGTCACAGAGCTCTTTAGCGCGCGGCAGGCCCTGTACGGCAAGCCGCCAGAAGTTGCTCAGACATTAGTTCAGGTGGTGGCACTGGTTGATCCGTCAATGAAGATTGAAATCAAATGTGTTGCGATGAAAGACGATTAAGGGACGGTGCATAGCCATGACTGAGATTAAACATTTTTCGTCAAAGACAGACGCTAAAACGATTGCAGAGGTGCTCAGTGAGGACGGAGCGCTCATTATCGACAACGTTGTGAGCAGCGACTTTATTGCCGAGCTGCGCTCAGAGACCGACCCTTACATGAACCACACCAGTAACGGGGAGGATCCGTTTGCTGGTTTTAATACGACACGTACGGGGGGTCTTTTAATACGCTCAGAAAAGTGCCGAGAGCTTATTGAGCATTCAACAATACTCGAGCCGTGTCGTGAGTTTCTTGCTCCCTTCTGCGAGCGGGTGCAGCTGCATCTCACGCAGATTATTCGTATTCGACCCGGAGAAACGGCACAGGCCATTCACCGAGACCGGTGGGCATGGGGTAAACACCTGTCTCACCTTGAGCCTCAGTTCAATACGATCTGGGCGCTCACCGACTTCACCACTAAAAATGGTGCGACACAGGTGGTACCCGGTAGCACAAAGTGGCCGGACGATCAGAAAATAAAGCCCGAACAAATCACTCAAGCCGAAATGAAGGCAGGCTCTGTACTCGTCTACTCGGGGTCCGTCTTTCACGGCGGCGGCACAAACAATAGCGATCAAGACCGAGTCGGACTCAACATTACCTACGCGCTCGGTTGGCTGCGCCAAGAGGAAAATCAGTACTTAAGCTGCCCGCCAGAACTTGCCAAGGACTTAAGCCCCGCACTTCAAGAACTTGCCGGGTATGCCATGGGACAGTACGCACTGGGTTACTACACGCCACCAGGCGGTCCTGGCGAGGCACCCGAGGTGGTCCCACCGCAATATGCGCTAGGCTTGCGTCAGGACCTCTCCACCATGGGTGGTACAGGTGACTTAGAGGCACTGCAAAAAGCGCTGAAGACTTAAACCAACTCAGGAGCACGGGGTGCTTGAGGTACACCTAGACACCCCTTATACTCTGCCGCCCCACTAGGACCATAGCTCAGTTGGTTAGAGCGCTACCTTGACATGGTAGAGGTCGGCGGTTCGAATCCGCCTGGTCCTACCAAAAATATGATAAGTCATTGATTTATCTCGAAATCGCACCAGCCACGGTGGACACAGAACGCCCTTTTCAGGGTATCGGTCTACTAGCGATTGAAAGAGGTCACTATGACAATATTCAAAGACGTTGCAGAGGCGTGGATTGCCTCTTGCGAGCATAGCTCGGGTTCACTGGGTCGTATTCAATTCTGGATTGAACAACTTGGACACTTACCCCTCGACGGGATCAGTGATGATCAGGTCGATGACGCCATTTCCGCACTGGTTGCCAGAGGCAAACTTACTGGTGGCATCTCAGGCGCAGGGAAACCTACTGGAAAACCACTGGCAGGAAGCACGATAAACCGATTCGTATCGACGCTCGGCAGTATTTTTAAGTACGCGCGCAGACTGCGAGTAATAAAGCGGTCCTACACCCCGCCCACGATCGGTATTGAAAAATACCCAGAGGCTGTCGATCCAGAGAAATACTTTAGGGAAGACGAGGTAGAACGACTGGTTAAAGTTGCTCGAGTTGTCGATCAAAAATGGCGGCGACTCGTCCCTATGATTCTGATGGGTTTTCATACAGGGATGCGCCTTGGCAACATTCAACAGGTCAAGTGGTCAGACATCAGCTTCGAAGAAGGAACAGCCTCTGTATCGATCAGCAAAAACGGCACACCACATATTTCAGTGCTCACGGAGCGTTGCCTCGAGGAACTAAAGAAACTCCCGATGGGGCGACGCGATGAACTTATCTTTGGGAGCTATCGGGGTAACTACCCTTTCCACTATCAAAAGCTTTGGCGGAAAGTATGCAGTGAAGCTGGCTTTCAGGGGCGGACATTTCATTGGCTACGTCATGGATACGGCTCTCATCTTGCACGAGCTGGTGCAAGCCAGGCACAGATGATGCAAGTAATGGGACATAGAACGCTCAGCGCATCAGCGCGTTATATTCATGGAAACGTAGAGGACCGAAAGGCCATAGTTGAGAGGGTATTCAGATGAGCACATTGCTGAAAAAGTCGTATGCAGCTCTGTTTAACAAAGCTGATTTTTCGGTATCTGAAGTCGCAGGAAAAATTACTGAAGAGTTTGAAATTGGACGCGGCAAGGACCTGATTTCAGCGGAAAATCTCGCACTGTTAGTCACCGAACTTGCAAGCGAGAGAATATCTTCACGCACCGCTCTACTCACCCTTAATCAACATCCTGTAGTTGACCCTCAGGAAGCCCGCAAAAAAATCGATGATCTTTGCTTCGACCGTTTCGATCAGCTTTTAAAAATATCTAGCCGAACCAGAGAGAGTAATGTGGC
>ERZ807291.10023-NODE-10023-length-10085-cov-6.119442_pt1 | contig 10085 bp, 10 predicted proteins | sample MGYA00521257_ERZ807291 | MGnify/ENA primary metagenome ERZ807291 (study PRJEB31413, sample SAMN03169783) | marine metagenome | biome: Marine; feature: Water; material: Subsurface seawater | place: North Sea | collected 2011-04-28 | depth 1 m m ... | reverse complement strand
CCTTTGTTGGCGATAAAACAAAAAAAGACCTCAAGTCCATCTTGCCCCTTGTAGATGCCATAAAAAGCCACAAAGCAGCCTTGGAACAACTAAGTCACGACGAACTTAGAGCCAAAACACTTGAGTTCAAGGCCAAGATAAAAGAGGGGCGTGCTCCCTTTGATACCGAAATTAATGCACACAAAGAAACCATTCTTTCACTCGAAGATATTGATGAACGCGAGCGACTGTATAATCGCATCGATCAACTCGAAAAGGACGCGCTAGAACAAACTGAAGAAGTTCTTCTTGCTATACTCCCCGAAGCTTTTGCCGTTGTAAAAGAAACTGCTGTGCGATTCATGCACAATACTAGTATAGAGGTTACTGCAAATGAATTTGATCGATCACTTTCTCAAGACAAAGATTACGTCAGCTTGAAAGGTGAAAAAGCATTGTGGGCAAACCAATGGGATGCAGCAGGAAAAGCGATTCTTTGGGACATGGTTCATTATGATGTTCAACTGATTGGTGGAATCGCCATGCACCAAGGTAAAATTGCTGAAATGCAAACAGGAGAAGGAAAAACCCTTGTCGCTACCTTACCCGTTTACCTCAATGCACTATCCGGAAAGGGAGTTCACCTTGTAACGGTGAATGACTATTTAGCCAAACGAGATAGCGCATGGATGTCGCCTATCTTTGAATTTCACGGTTTAAGTGTTGACTGTATTGACTACCATCAACCCAATAGTGAAGCGAGACGAAAGGCCTATTTGGCTGACATTACTTATGGTACAAACAATGAATTTGGGTTCGATTATTTACGCGATAATATGTCGCACACACCCGAAGACCTTGTCCAACGCAAACATCATTTTGCGATTGTAGATGAAGTTGACTCGGTTTTGATTGACGATGCTCGTACGCCATTAATTATATCAGGGCCTATTCCAGAAGGAGATCGCCATGAATTTGACGAATTAAAACCCAAGGTAGCCGATTTATACAGCAAACAACGTACAATCTTAACTTCTGTTTTATCTGAGGCTAAAAAGAAAATTGCGGAAGGAAACACAGAAGAAGGAGGAATTCTATTGTTGCGTGTTTATCGCGGATTACCCAAGAATAAAGCCCTCATCAAATTCTTAAGCGAAGAAGGGGTTAAACAGCTTCTTCAAAAAACAGAGAATACCTACATGCAAGACAACAATCGTGAAATGCATGTCATTGACGCCGAATTGTACTTTGTAATTGATGAAAAAAACAATTCGGTTGAATTGACCGATAAAGGAGTAGAATACCTTTCTGAAAGTGTTCAAGACAAGGGCTTTTTTGTTTTACCCGACATTGGAACCGAGATCGCGAAAATTGAAAATAAAACGCTAGAGCCTGAACAAGAAGCGGCAGAAAAAGAAATTTTATTCAAAGACTTCGGTATTAAAAGTGAACGCATTCACACAATGACTCAATTGTTTAAAGCCTATACCCTTTTTGAAAAAGATACAGAATATGTGGTAATGGACAATAAAGTCATGATCGTTGACGAGCAAACTGGACGTATCATGGATGGAAGACGATACTCCGACGGTTTACACCAAGCCATAGAAGCCAAAGAAAACGTCAAAATCGAAGCTGCTACCCAAACATTTGCTACGGTTACACTTCAAAATTATTTCCGCATGTACCACAAGCTTACTGGAATGACAGGAACAGCAGTTACAGAAGCTGGGGAATTTTGGGAAATTTATAAACTAGATGTTGTAGAAATCCCAACCAATCGACCTATCGCGCGAAAAGATGAGGATGATTTAATTTATAAAACCAAACGAGAAAAATACAACGCCGTTATAGAGGAAGTAACAAAACTATCTCAGGCTGGAAGACCTATTTTGATTGGAACTACCTCAGTAGAGATTTCAGAATTACTGAGTAAAATGCTGAACATTCGAAAGGTGAAACACAATGTTCTCAATGCGAAATTGCACAAAAAAGAAGCAGATATTGTCGCCGAAGCAGGAAACCCTGGAGTAGTTACAATCGCCACCAACATGGCTGGTCGTGGAACTGACATCAAACTTTCAGAAGAAGTAAAAGCCGCAGGAGGACTTGCCATTATTGGAACCGAACGCCACGATTCTCGTCGGGTTGACCGTCAGTTGAGAGGTCGCTCTGGACGTCAAGGAGATCCAGGAAGTTCTCAATTCTTTGTTTCTTTAGAAGACAACCTTATGCGTTTGTTTGGCTCTGATAGGGTCGCCAAAGTAATGGACCGCATGGGGCTAGAAGAAGGAGAAGTAATTCAACATTCCATGATGACAAAATCCATTGAACGCGCCCAAAAGAAAGTGGAAGAGAACAACTTTGGTGTTCGTAAACGCTTGTTGGAATATGACGATGTGATGAATGCGCAAAGAGAAGTAATCTACAAACGCAGAAAACATGCTTTGGAAGGCAATCGCTTAAAAGTGGACATCGCCAATATGTTGTTTGAAACCTGTGAGGATATAGTGTTGAACAACAAAGCTTCTAACGACTTCAAAAACTTTGAATTTCAAATCATCAGTACATTTTCCATTACCGCACCAGTCCTTCAAAACGAATTTGAGGATATGGCCGAAGGAGAATTGATTGACAAACTCTATGAAACCACATTTAACTATTACAAACAGAAAGGTGAGATCAATGCAACGCTCACATTCCCAGTAATTAAAAACGTCTATGAGCGTCCTGGAAATAGCTTTGAAAAAATTGTTGTTCCCTTTACCGATGGAAACAAAACCCTCAATGTTGTCACCCAATTAGAAAAAGCCTATAAAACCAAAGGGAAACACTTGATTGAAGATTTTGAACGAAATATTACCCTAGCACTCATCGATGAAGCTTGGAAAAACCATTTGCGCAAAATGGACGAATTAAAACAATCTGTCCAATTAGCCGTTCACGAACAAAAAGACCCTTTGTTGATTTATAAATTTGAAGCCTTCGAATTATTTAAAGGAATGATTGGCCGTTTGAATAGAGAAGTAATTTCATTCTTATTGAAGGGAAGTATTCCTTCTCAAGACACTTCAATTAAAGAAGCTAAACGCCAAGGTCGAAAAGATAATTTAAAAACATCTAAAGACGATGTCCTCAATACGGAAGAATTAGCCGCAAAACAGCGTGCTGTGGGAGCTGGTGCCAGTGCACCTCAACGTCAAACGGTGGAGACAATTACACGTGAACTTCCAAAAATAGGTCGAAACGATCAGGTCAATATCAAGAATACTGTTACGGGTGAAAACAAGACGATAAAATATAAACAGGCTGAACCCTTGATCAGGAGTGGTCAATGGGTGTTGGTTGGAAAAAATTAATTCGTAACTTTCCATAAAATTATGTAGAATATGGAGATGTACGCGAATATTTTATTGATTGCCGTACCGAGCTTTATGGTATTAGTTTTACTGGAAATCCTATACGGTGCCTGGAAAAAAAAGCAGACCTATACCTTAATGGATACCATTTCTAGCTTAAGCTCTGGGACAACAAATTTACTTAAGGATTTACTTGGCATAGGAATTATTGTGATTTCTTATCCCTTCTTACGCGAACAATTGGCGGTTGTTACTATGGAAGAAAGTGTTCTCCTTTACTTCATTGCGTTTGTCTGCATTGATTTTGCCAGTTATTGGAATCATCGACTCAATCATTCAATCAATGTTTTTTGGAATCGACATGTTGTACATCACAGTAGTGAAGAATTTAATTTGGCCTGTGCCTTGCGTCAAAGTATTTCTAGTCTTATAGGTTTTGGTGCGCTATTTTTACTTCCAGCAGCACTATTGGGTGTCCCTCACAATATAATTACTGTATTGGCTCCTTTGCATTTATTTGGGCAATTTTGGTACCATACGCGCCATATCGGTAAACTTGGCTGGATAGAATACATTTTAGTCACTCCTTCACAACACAGAGTACATCACGCAATCAATCCAGAATATGTAGATAAAAATTTAGCCGCCATTTTTTCCGTTTGGGACAGGCTTTTCGGTACTTTTCAGGAAGAACTAGACGAGGTTCCCTGTGTCTATGGAACTCTAAAACCCGTCAGGACATGGAATCCAATCCTGATCAACTTTCAACATCTTTGGGGATTGGTACAAGATGCTTGGCATACAAAAAATTGGTCCGATAAGTTTAAACTATGGTTTATGCCTACGGGTTGGCGTCCAGTTGATGTTGCACAGCGCTTCCCAAAACAAGGTGTCGATGATGTTTATGCCCTAGAAAAATATGCTCCTGTCTATTCCCTTAAGCACAAAATAACCGCTGTATTTCATTTTGTTTCATTAAATGCTTTCATCTATGTGTTCCTATCTTCCTTTGGAACACTGTCATTTTTTTCGCAAATGGCTTTTGCCCTGCTAATTTTTACAACCATTTTTGGTTTTACTTCCTTGATGGACGGTCATCGCTGGGCATTTGTTTTTGAAATTATCCGATCACTTTTTGGATTATTTATTTTCTTTCATCCTTCACAAGCCGCCATTTGGTCTACAGATTTGGTTTTTGCTGGAGCATCTACTCTTTATTTTGCCTTGGCCTTTGGAGCGACAATTTGGATAGGACAATCGCTTCCGCAGCGATCCTTAATCCCTTCCTAAAATGGCCGAGCCAAAATCAATTGATTTTATTTTATTGGGCCCAGCATATCCCTATAGAGGTGGAATTGCAGACACCCAGGCACATCTTGCAAAGGCATTGATTGACTTAGGCTACTCTTTAGAAGTTTGGACCTTCGTTCAGCTGTATCCTCCCCTTCTTTTTCCTGGAAAAACACAATTCAGCTCAGAGAAACCTGTGCATGATCTCCCCATTTCCAAAAGAATTCATGCCTACAATCCGCTCCAATGGAAGTCAGTTGCTCAAGAAATCAATAGAAAAAACCCTAAAGCTGTCCTTTTTCGATACTGGACACCTTTGCTTGCCCCCTGCTGGAATTCTATTGCCAAGCAACTCGATTCTAGCATAAAGAAAATTGCATTGGTCGACAATTGGATTTCGCATGAACCCAAGCCTTGGGACAAATACTTAAACAAGCGTTTTGAGAGGCATATGGATGCCTTTACAACACTTTCTTCCGCAGTCGCAACATCTATTGAGTTGGTTAGCGAAAAACCCGTTTGGGGTATGCCTCATCCAATCCCTCTGGGATTAGCTGAAAAGAAAACAAAAAAGCAAGGATGTGAAATACTAAAACTCAATCCTGCTGCCAAATACATTCTCTTTTTTGGACTCATTCGCTCCTACAAAGGTTTGGATTTACTCATCGAAGCCATGAGGCAACATAAGGATAAACAACTCCTCATTGTTGGGGAATGCTATGAAAATGAACAAAAGTATATTTCACTTATCCATTCGCTAAAGCTTAAAAAACAAATTCATTTCCTCAATCGTTTTGTTACCCACGAAGAAGCAGCCAACTATTTTTCTATTGCTGATGTCTTAGTACTTCCGTATAAAACGGCAACCCAAAGTGGTGTAGTAGCACTTGCCTATCATTTTGAAACACCAATGCTGGTAACCAATCACAAAGGATTAACTGCTCCAATTACAAAAGATAATACAGGTGTCATAACTGAAGTCAATTCAATGGCCATTGCTGAAGGAATTGAAAGGCTGTATGTCAATAACAATATCGATCGATTTAAAGAAAATTTAAAGCAAACAAAAGCCAATTACTCTTGGGGGAACTATGCAAAACTATGGGCGAATTTCACATTAAATGAAACAACACAACATTAAACTAATTTGTTCTGATATAGATGGTACGCTGTTGGATAAAAACCGATCGCTCTCTAATAAAACCTTGGAAGAAATGCACCGTCTAGGCAGATGCTACCCCATTGTACTTATTTCTTCGCGCATGCCAAAATCCCTCAGGCAATTACAAGCACAATTGAAAAGCACTCACCAGCCTCTAGTTGCCTACAATGGAAGCTTAATTTTAGATGGAGAAACAATCCTTTTTAGCCAAGAGATTCCATTTGATTTGATTGAAAACTTGCAAAGCTATATTAAAAACACTTCCATTCACTTAAGTCTTTATCACAAAGATGAATGGATAGCTCCTGCAGATGATTATTGGGCTAAACGAGAGGCGAACAATACCAGAGTAAAACCAGCAATTCAAGAATTAGCGAAAACCATCAAAGATTGGAAGGAGCGCTCGATTAGTGCACACAAGATTATGTGTATGGGCGACGCAAAAGAAATAGAATTATTGTACAATCGTTTGAAGGAATTTCATGCCCATGAAATCAACGCATATCGCTCAAAAGACACCTATATAGAGATCAGTCATATTCAACAAGACAAGGCTTCTGCTCTAGCTTTCCTCTTAAATAAAAAGTATCCTTCTTTAAGCATGCAAAATGTAATTGCTTTTGGCGATAATTACAACGATAAAACTTTGCTAGAGCAAGTGGGTATTGGTGTTGCTGTAGCCAATGCAAAACCAGAAATCATTGCGATCGCAGACAGTGTAAGTTTTGCGAATACTGAAGATGGAGTAGCGCACTATTTGGCCAAACTAAGCTAAAAGGTACAAGCTTTATTTCTTAATACTGTCTGCTATCAATTGCTTGAATTTTGTAGTACTCCAGCCATGACTTCTGCTGATATAATGAACAGGAATTCCCAAATCATCGCCCGTATAGGGTTTACCAACATAATCATCGCCGAGAAAGCGAACCCCAAAATCATTTGTTTTTATCAATGCTAACAACTCTTTCTCGAAGGTATAAACAAGTATGGCATCGACATTTCTATTGGAAGCTAATTGTTCTTTACGTTCTTCAACAGACAAAATTGGCTGAAATTTCTCTGGTCGTTCAATAGAAGGATCCGTTTGTAAAAGAACGGTAAAGTGATCACAATTCGCTCTACATTCCTTGAAAAGCTTTATATAGCCTGGATGTAAAAAATCAAAACTACCTGCTATAAAGCCCTTTTTCATACGTCTAAAATTTACTGTGTGGATGCGCCTACCCAACTAATGATTTAATCTTTTTTAAACAACACCAAAATTAAGACAAATGTTTTGAAACAGGTTGTTTTCATGCTTTTTAAACTTAAAAAAAACATGAATCTATCGCCATACTAAAAAAATTAATAACTTGATACCAATAATATTCGCTATGCAAAACTACTTCATCTTTTTTATCGCAGTGATTTCTATCCAAATCAATGCCCAAACCACTCGCTTTTTTGTGTCTGCACATCAGGATGATTGGCAACTGTTCATGAATCCAAATTTATTTGAAAGCATTAAATCTGAAGAAGACACCACTGTCATTATTCATACAACCGCTGGAGATGCTGGAGCAGGAATGGGAAATGATGCTTATTACAAAGCAAGAGAAGAAGGAAGCTTGGCAAGTGTGCGCTTTTTATCTAACACCTACGGCAGTGGTAAAAATCATGGTGCAGAAATGGAACGTTCCTACGTTGATATAAATGGGCATCCCATTCTTCGCTATGCTTATCGTAATGTCGTTATTTATTTATTGCGTTTACCCGATGGAGGTGTAAAAGGGCAAGGCTATGTTTTACATGAGTTTAAAAGTTTAGAAAAATTATTTAAGGAAGAAATCAATCGCATGAAGAGTATCGATGAAACTTCTGCATATGAAAATAAAGATGACCTTATTAACACCCTAAAAGCACTTGTTCAACAAGAACGAAAAGATAATGCCATTGAATTTCATTTGGCCGATACTGACAAAGTAATTAATCCTGATGATCATTCCGATCATCAAACCTCCTCTCTTTTTTTTCAGGAAGTAGCACATGATTTGGGAAACAATTCACTTTATCTTTACGTCAATTATCACACAGCGAACCTCCCCTTAAATTGCTCTGAACAAGACCTATTGATGAGTGCCGCAACCTGGGGAGTTACAACGGCTCAAATTGCCGACCATCGCCACTACAGCACTTGGGATGACTCGCACATCGCTTGGATTGGCAGACAATATTATCGAAAAGAAATAATCCCTAAAAAATAGACTATGCTAGAAATGCGAAAGAGTTGCGAAAAGTGCAATAAAGCATTCACTGATCAAAGCACTGACGCCATGATATGTTCCCATGAATGCACCTTTTGTCAAGACTGTGCCGAAAAAACACTAAATGCTATTTGTCCAAACTGCGGAGGTGAATTTCAAAAGCGTCCCACCAGAAAATAAACATCTGTTTGCCGATAGTATAGATACTCCGCTTTCAAATAATCCAAACATTCATATCAGTCTCATTTATGATAACTTAACGGAAATGGAAAAAGGATTTATTCAATTGGCTAAAGGTGGTAAAATAACAAGCCGTTAGAAAAACAATTCTGGAAAGCAACCTTTGGCATGTTGACCGATAAGTATGGTTTGCATTGGATGATGAATTTTGATCATTCTGAATAAATACCTTAGCATAAATTTTACCAAGCGCATTCGGAATCAACGAAACGAACAAAAAGTTCCTTTTAACGATAAATTTATTTAGACAAAGAATTAGTACTTTGGCTTGATCGTTGCATTGGATTTAATATACCATCAAAAATCGCAAAAAAAAGAAGATAAAATGAAAGTACTTTTTACCCTACTTAGTCTAATGAGTTTACAAACATGTATCTCCAGTACAAAACCCCTAGATCGGGAAACTCCTGTTTGGTATCCCACAACCATCCAACAAGACGGATTAAAAAAAGCTTACTTTGCCTCTGGCTGTTTTTGGTGTGTTGAAGCCATTTATGAAAGCGTTAAAGGAGTGCACGAAGTTTATTCTGGCTATGCTGGAGGACATACTAAAAATCCTAACTACAATCAAATAGGTACCGGAAGAACTGGTCATGCTGAAGCTGTTGAGGTAATCTATGACCCTGAGATTGTTTCATTCGGAACCTTGGTGCAAGTATTCTTTGGTTCACACGATCCAACAACTCCTAATCGCCAAGGACCAGATCGAGGATCACAATACCGCTCAATTGCTTTTCATCAAAATGAGACGGAGCGCGAAATAATCCAAAACTATATCGCACTCCTTGTTGAAAAAGAAATTTTCGATAAGCCTATAGTGACTGAAGTAAGTCCACTGACAAAATTTTATTATGCCGAAGAATACCACCAGGATTATGAAAAACTGAACCCTCAAAATCCATATGTACAAAACGTCTCTATTCCACGACTTCGCCGTTTTCAAAAGGCGTATCCTGAATTACTGAAAGAAAAGCACTAGTATAGTGGAAGGATCTTTGTCGCTCGTTTATTCACCAAAGAATAAACGAGGGATGCGATTAGTATTCCGGCTAAGGCACCACATATAATGTCCAATGGAAAATGGACTCCAAGGTATATTCTGCTATAGGCAATCAATGTGGCCAAGCACAGTAAAACAGGCATCACCCATTTAATACGCCTGAAGATCAAACTAAAGAGCATGGCAAGCGCAAAGGAATTGGAAGAATGGCCTGAAAAAAAACTGTACTTTCCTCCACAACCTCCAACCATCCGCATAACATCCTGAAATTCAGGTACATGGCAAGGACGTAAACGCATAAAACCGTATTTAAATCCATTGGTAATTTGATCTGTGGCACCCACCATTAAACCACCTATCAATAGCAAGAAGAAAGCAGATTTCCAACCGTGTTTTTTTCCATAAATAATTACAAGAAAAAGGTAAACAATTACATTCGTTCCTCTTTCACTCAACAACAACCAAAAAGGGTCCTGAAAACTAGACCCAAGCCCGTTAAGGAAGAGAAATAATGTTTCGTCCCAAAGCAACAGTTGTTCTAACATTATTCCATGCTTTCGATTTCTTGGTCAAAAAACTTAAGTGCCTCTTCGATTAGGTCTTGAGTTACTTTCTCCAATTCTTCTTGATCGTCTTGACCAAATTCCTCCAACCACAAAATATCGTCGTTAGAAACATTCAATAAAAAACGTGGATATTCAGTGTGTAAAACAAAGATTTCTTCTTTCAAAGAAGAATTATCGGCTATGAGAAATTTTGGTACATCCATGGGTTTATGATTTCAAAAGTTTTTTTGTCTGATGATTAAAGCG
>ERZ807291.10022-NODE-10022-length-10088-cov-11.076547_pt1 | contig 10088 bp, 8 predicted proteins | sample MGYA00521257_ERZ807291 | MGnify/ENA primary metagenome ERZ807291 (study PRJEB31413, sample SAMN03169783) | marine metagenome | biome: Marine; feature: Water; material: Subsurface seawater | place: North Sea | collected 2011-04-28 | depth 1 m m ... | reverse complement strand
CAGAGGCAATTAAAAGGGCGAGAAGAAAAAAAGGACCCACTGCGAGAACCCAATTCGAACCATTAATTAAAACCTTTGCCATTAAATTAAGTTCACCCCCTAGCGAAGCCAACATTTCCTCAATTTGTGGCAATAGAAAAAACAGAAAGAACAACACCACCCCGAAGGCGATCAATCCAACAAAAACAGGATAAGCCATACTCCCCAAAACCTTCGAGCGTATTTCTCGCTTTTCTTCCAAATGTGCAATCACCTTTTTTAAAATTGGCGAAACATTTCCGGTTGCCTCTCCGGCTTCAATCACAAAGCTGGAGGACTCGCTAAAATATTGGGGTAAATTTCTCATCGACCGTGACAAAGTTTTTCCCTCGGCCAATTCCTTCCACAAAACCCCGGCAATTTCTTTTTGGCCAGGGTCTGAAAGACGCTGATTAAGTAATTTAACCGCATCTGCGACCGGCATACCACTACTGTGAAGTTCGAGCAATCTTTTGAGAAATTCGAGTCCTATTTTTTCTCCTTTTCCACCGAGCGACTTCTTTTTCTCTCCTCGGAGTTTATTCTGCAAATTTACAATTTTTTTTGTCTTAGCCTTGCTTTTCCCTCCGTCACCCGAAGCTTTTACCTTAATCGGAGTTAAGCCATTTTGCTTAATTTTTAGGCGGGCCTCCTTGATATCGTTAGCAACAATCTCGCCAGGAGTAGTTTTCCCACGAAGGTCAATGGCAACATAACTAAACCGAGCCATTCGAAAATTTATTATGCATTGGAAGTAAAGTCATCCTCCTCGTTATCAGCTAAGGCAGAATCGGAGTAACGTATGACCTCATCAATTGTAGTTAATCCACGCTTAATCTGGCTCCAACCACTCGACTGCAGGGTGCTCATTCCCTCTCTCAAGGCAACTTCTCTAATATCCGGAGCGGAAGCACTCTTAATCACTAGGCTATGTATTGGTTCACTCATTCTCATTAATTCAAAAATGCCTACCCTGCCCCGATAGCCGAGGTTTTGACAATCGGGGCACCCAAATGCCTCTAATATTTTGTCCTTATATTTAATTTCTGATTCTTCTGCATCTAATAAAGCAAGGGATGCAATAATTTCCATATCAGATTTTGTAGTCGGTTTAGAACATTTAGAGCAAAGTCTGCGGACAAGTCTTTGAGCAATAACCATCTCAACTGAAGAAGCGATCAGGAAAGGTTCTATTTCCATGTCTATCAAGCGAGTAATTGCACCCGGTGCGTCATTTGTGTGCAGAGTACTTAGAACCAAATGCCCCGTTAAGGAAGCACGAATCGCGATATCGGCAGTTTCTCGGTCGCGAATTTCTCCGACCATAATAACATCCGGATCCTGACGTAAAATTTCCCGCAATGCACTTGCAAAGGTGAAGCCTATTTCAGAATTAACCTGTGTCTGATTGATGCCAGCGACTTCATACTCTACTGGGTCCTCTACAGTCATTATTCGACGTTCGGGTTTATGAATTCTACGAATGAAAGCGGTTAACGAAGTTGATTTGCCTGATCCAGTCGGACCAGTGACAAGGACGATACCATGAGGCTTTTCCAAAACTGAAATGATATTTCTTTCGTCAATACCCAACAAGCCAAGCTCCTTCATGGAAAGAGGCTGCGATTTTTCATTTAAGAGACGGAGACTAATACTTTCTCCGTACAAAGTCGGCAGGGTGGAAACTCGAATATCTAAATCACTTTGCCCCTGAGAAAAAGTTATCCTGCCTCCCTGGGGTCTTCTTTTTTCAGATATGTTAATGCCACTCATAATCTTGATACGGGATATTATGGCGTCCTGAAAGCTGCGAAGATTATCCGGTACACGGACAGGTACAAGCTGTCCGTCAATCCGATAACGAATCTGAAGTGTGTCTTTATGCGGTTCGAAATGAATATCCGTAGCTCGGTCCACAATTGCACGTTGAATCACCTCGTTAACAAAGCGAATAATGGCCGCATTTTGATCTTCCAGGTCATCCTGTTCATCTTCTTCCCCATCCTCCTCAAAGTCTTCATCATCCAAGCTATCTGCACCAACTCCAAAATTTTCTGTAATCGCCCTCGAAATCTTCTCGGGAGACCCTAAGCGCCAAAGAGGTTTAAGACCGGAAACCGCAAAAACCCATCGACTCATTTTTTCCGAAGGTGGCCATGGAGTGACAAGACAAAGTTTTCCGCGGTCATTTATTTCTGTTGGCAAACAACAATAGTTGTGAATCAACCTCATCGAAAGCAACTTTGTTGGATTTTCAGGTAATTCAAAGTCTTCAATATATTCAAGGTCAGTTCTTCGACCTATTTCTATCATGATATCGACAACCGGCTTTGAATACTTCGATGCAAGCAGCCTGGCTCGGTCTTCCTTAGGGGAATTTAAAATATTTAAACGATCCAAGTCAGCCAGATTGGGCCACCAATCCATATGTTCAAAGTTCTGATTGAAATCGAAAGCTAAATTCGGATTTTCACCAGCTTCCTCCTCTGAATTTTCGTTCTCATTTTCAGGTTTTTTGGTTCTGCTTTTAATTCCAACCATAATAACTATTTCCGTGGCGGAATAATTCGAAGTGGAACCCGGCTTGCGGATTGAGTACCCGGTCTTTTAGGAGAAGATATTTTCGCCTTTGACACTGGGGGTTTCTTAACAGGTTGACCACTGGGAACAGGTAGCACTTGCTTAGAGGCATTCTTTAAAGTAAGCGAAAACCCTCCGCTTAACTTCACCTGCTCCGATTTTTCATCAAAGCCAATTACCTCCACATTACCATCATCAAAACTTTCGCCAATTTTCAACCAGGCCCCTTTATTTTTGGAACGGTCATGAAGGCTAAAGTGCCACTCACCGTCAAAAAAGAACATCCCTTTAAATTCAATATTGGGATTCATTGGCTTGGGTGCAGGGGGTTGTGGAGCTGGTCGAACAACTGTAGGTGGCTTTGCATTTCGCGAACCTGGTCGTTCAAAAGGATTTACATTTTGAGCGGCAAGAAAAGAACCAAAAATAAGTAAAGTAAAAGCTACTACAAAATATATAAACTTATTATTCAAATTCATCAAAAATTAGAAATTAGGTTTACTGGATTGTACATCCTTATTAAATTTAGATTTCTTTTGCTTTCCATCAATATCCGGCATTCCTAAAATATGCCCAGAAGGGGAACGAAATTTAGGTGCGTATTCGGCCTGAATACGATCATCAATCGTTTTAACATTCTTAGCAGTATCATCTTGCCCAGACTTAATAATTGTTGGCTTAAGAAAAATAAGCAGCTCGGTCGGAGTATATTTTATGGTTTTAGGCTTAAAAAACTTATCCCCAAAATAGGGAATATCGCTGAGTAAGTTATACTTAGATTCAGTAGAGTCTACCTGTACTTCCTGAAGCCCACCCAAGACAATAATTTCCTCATCCCGAATGGTAACGAATGATTTTGCTTCACGAACTTTCTTACCTGGAGCACTCTGCCCCTCATAAGTATTACTCTGAGTTTCATCAAACTTTTCTGCTTTTACCTCGACCTCCATAAAAATCGATCCCTTCGAAATGATTGATCCATTCTCGTCTATCAAGGGTAGTCCAATCTTAGGTTTTTTAATTTCCAGAGAGGTTTTAGCTGTAATTTTCTGTAAATTCCCGCCAGATGATGTCCCTGTACTCCCCCCAGCATAGACATTGGGGATAACTAACGATCTTTCATCCTCAATTAAAATATGAACTTCGGGTGCATTATGAGAAACCATTAAGGAGGGAGTAGAAAAAATCCGGACATCATTTCTTTCCGAAGAAAGAGAAAATATCTGATCCCAGCGTAGTCCAGTTAGCTTCCAATCCTCCATTTGAAAAGGCATACTAGAATTTAAGCCGGGAATACCCAATACCCCCTCAAAACTGTTTGTTTTTTGAGGAGTACTAACTGTTGTAGTACCATCCGAGCCTGGAACATTAATATTAGTTACTTCTCCGAATAAACCCTCTCCTCTCTCCCCTCTTGCGTACTTGGACCATTCCAATCCTCCAAATAATGCATCTATTCCACGTTGATTCTGTTCAGATAAATCGACCATAACAAAGATTGTATCAATTCGTGCGAGCGGTAGTGGTTCGTCTAACGATGCAATCATTTTACCTACCTCTTCAATATCTCCTTTTGTACCATAAACTAAAATGGCATTACTGCGTTCATCCGCAGATATAGAAATAAAATCACTAAATTCATGCGAACTGTCACCGCTTTCTGTAGCAGTGGTGGGCTGACCAGTTGTTGCTGCAACTTTTTTACCACCAGGAAGGGCAGCTTGGGTTGTCGCTCCCTGGGGTATTGTTTTTTTGTTCCCCTGTAGCTTACTTTTAATCGCCTTTTGGTTGTTAATTACCTCATCTAAGATTTTTTGAATTGCAGGAGCTTCAGCGTGCTGGAGTTTAAAAAGTTTACTGGTTGTTTTCATTTTCACAGGTGAGTCTAATGTCTCTAATATGAATTCTATAGTGGGAAGATTCTCCCTTCTCGTAACTACGATCAATTTACCCGTCCTCTCATCAGAATCCACTTCTGTGGTACCACCAAGAAAAGCTTTCAAACTTCCCTCAATCATTGCTTTCAATTTGGTTTCAAGTTCTCTCGCACCAGCGTGAAGTGTATTATGTACAAAAAATTCTGTGCCCAATTCTTCAGCACTTATCGGACGATCAATTGCTTCCAATAGCTTTTCCATCCTTTGTAAATTCAAAAGTGAATCTGTAATTAAAATACTGTTAGCTTTTTCAAAAACCAATAAATTACCAACATTAGGTGTTGAAAAAGGAACTAACTGTTCACGCACTTCAATCGCAGGTGAGTATTCAAGATGAAACATCTTGACATATATTCTTTGGCTCGGGCTTAAAGCATTGGCTGGTCCCTCAAGCCAAATCGGTACGTATACATTCATATTGGTTGCTGGAACAGCCTTAAAAAAACGATCATCTATTTTAGTTATTCCAATACCATTCATGGCCAATAAACTTTCTAATACCCGAAGGGTTTCTCTTTTTGTTAGAATACTGAAACTATCAAAATTAATTTTAACAGGGGTCAAATTTTGGGGTCTCAAAATATATCTTCCGGTAATTCTCTGAATCAAATCCAAAATAGAATTTGTATCGCTGTCCCTGAGCCTAAGTCTATCCATAGGGTCATCGAGTCCGTCAACAGCCAAAAGTTCATCTGGATCAGAAGATAAAAAATCCATTCCAAATTCTGATTCAGGAAACTCATCAGCACCAACAACCGGTACATCAGTTGTTTCGAGAGGAACTCTTTGTCCAAAAATAAACGAGAAAAAACTAAGCGAAATCCCAAATAGCACCCATTTAAACGCTGGGATAAGATAAAATATTTTTTTAATCATAAATTTTCAGAGTTACTGATTTACAAACTCCACTGAACTTACGACAAAGAGTGCATCATAAGTGGTTGGCTCATAGGGTCTGGACGGATACTTAGGTTCGATCTTCACTTCACTTAAAAACATATATGGGCTTTCCTGTCGAATAAGACCGGCAAACTCATTGACAGCATCATATGAGGCTCTGGCAAATTTAATTCTGACCCTGTGCTGGGAATATCTCTCTCTTTCCTCAGTATCCAGCTCCCGGTAATCTCGTGCCGGAAAGACTTGCCTGGAAAGAGCGTCGGTACGATTCGTAAGGTTCGTTTTATCATAACTCTTGTTCGCTTGCTCAAGCTTTTGCTTTTCCAAGGCTAAATCTATTCCAGGCTTAAGATTAATGACCATTTTATGACCTTCGATTACAGACTGTGTTGTCTGCCATTCCTGATAGAGAAATAATCCGTTTTGTAGGATTTTAAAAACACACACCAAAACAATAACCCAAAGTGAAAACAAAAGGAGAGTTTGTTCCCGGTTATTCAACCTGAAGAATATTTTCTTAATAGCATTCATCCTTCAGATTTGTCCGGAGCGAAAGTGGAGGTTTCTCTTATAAATGCTGATTTATTAGGAACTTCTTCAATAAGCTTGAATTCAATATCAAAAGTCATTTTACCTTTTGAACTTTTAATTTCCCTCATCTCCTCACCCGATCTCCCTACCCTTACATTGGCCACATTATTTTTCTTCAAACTTTCTATAAAGTTATTCATGACTTCAATCGTTTCACAAACACCTTCAAGGGCAACTTCGTTACGACTCTCAAAGTGAGCCATAGAAAACCATAGTCTTGGATTATCATCTGTGCCTCCACGATAAGCAGCGAATCGGACTAAGGAGCCGAACGGATCGATACCCCCTAACTTATTTTGACGAAGTTTTTCAAGAAGCTTTTGGGATTCGATTACTAAAGGAACCTCAGTTGCCATTTTTTGGCTAAGGAGTTTTTTATCTTCCAACTTGACACCCATTATTTTAATTCCAGCAAAAGCTAATAGCATGGCTGCCATACCTACACTCCATGCAATCATTCCCTTCCATCGAGCACGGGCCAACTTTCTCGTTGTCTGCTCAGCATCCTTAAAATCTCTTTGCCTTAAATCAGATGTCCAAAGGGCATCCGCGTCAACAACTACATCCTGTTCAACCTCTAAGTCTGCATCTTTTCCGTCTAACCATTCATGCTCAAATCGAAAAAATCCATCTTTTGTACGGATAACATCGTGAGCGACTAAAATATCCTTGGAAATTTCATACTTTTCCAAGTTGAATAAAGAAAGAAGTTTTCCACGGGCATGCTCAACTGCCTCCTCACCCTCATCTTCATCTAGAGCCAAAGAGTACAACAAATCCGGTATATTCGAGTCAGCTTGAAAAGCCCCTGCGGTAAGAGTGTCCTCGAACAACATAAAAGCCAAAGTGGGTTGAGAGTACTCTTTCCCTAACAATGAAATAAAGGAGGGGAAAACCCTTCGAAAATATTCAAGATTCTGCCACCCCATTTGCCTAAGCTTCGGTAATGGAGTGGCAAAAATAAAAATTTGTTCAGTCGCTTCATTTGCCTGAAATCCCCATGCCAGTTGGTCAGCAGGATAAGGAGAAAAGTCTCCTCCATTTAAGACAAACTCAGCAAAATCCTGATATTTTTCAGGCTTGAGAGAGGATGGCAGCTGAATTGTGTCACAAAAAAAGTGCTCCCCAGGAATACGAAGGGTGATTTCTCGAAGTTCTCCAACTGGGAACTCAGTTGCTTTTTCTGAGGGGTCCGCCATAAAAATGGATACTTTAAATTAGCAATATTTATACTTTCAGTCGATTAAATTCTCATTCTCTCGAATGGCCAAAATCCGAAATGGTAATTTGAATTTTGTATTCTGAGGGCTTCTGGGCTTTATTCCCTTTTTACCACGTGAATTATTTGCTTGTCCACCTGTTGAGCTTTCCGCAACAAAAATTGCATGTAATTTAAAATTCGCCTTTCCCTTCGACACATCAATTCTGACCCTGAAAACAGTTGCTGTAACCCCCGTGCTAATTGATCGATTTTGCCTCAATTGCCTAAGGCTTTCATGATTCATGCTCTTAAAAAATGGCTCACCACTAGAACTAGATGGACCAGCAAGCACTTCCTCAAAAAGCCCCTCATCATCTCCACATAAAAACCTGAGCAAAAAAGGAGAAACTGTATTTATATTAACCGGTCCGTCATGAAAAAAAGAAAAGCTGTCACGGAAATTCTGCATTTGAATTGTTTCGCTGCCATCTTCAGCAAAAAAAAGTCCGGATTGCCCCGGATCTTCTTCATCATATCCAAAACCTTTAACCATTCTCAATTCCTCAAAATTTTCGATTTTCTTGCCGGGTGTGAAATAAGGGAATTCAAAGTCCTCATAAAAATCATCCTCAGCTCCCTCATCCCTGTCATCATCGTCTGCATCCTGCCAGTCCATCAAGCTGTCAAAAAAAGGTTGTCCATCGTCATCGTTGACAAGGGAGTCCTCATCCACACTCATAACCGCGAATAAAGAAACTAAATCTTTTTCTTTGATAGAATTCAATGAGACTTTGCCCGTTTCATCAACCAACGAAATTGACAACTTGACAGTTGGATCGAGTGATTTCAAATCTGAATAAGCCAATGGGTCACCCCAGCCCTGTGACGGAGCAAACAAAGTCTTCTCAACTAATATAAACTCATTTAATACACCCATTGCTACATCCAGTCCAGAGTATGCATGTACCCTCAAATCATCCCTCCGGTGGAATTGACTAACATGTCGTAATTCCTGAACAGTTTCCTCCATTAATCGCATGCACAAAACGGAAAGCATTACGATTAAAACCAATATGAATACCAATATGGAACCTTTCGTTTTGTGGATCACTAAAAAGGTTCCTCCTCAATACCTGTGGGTGAAATTCTTCGAATTGGCAATGTTATGGTTCTTTCCAGGTCTTCATCCTCCCAGGAAAATACTAATTTCATAAAATCTGGCGTACGATATTTCCCACTCCGAATATCTTCCTCTAAATCGTCAACTATCTCCCATTCTTTTAGGTCATCATCACCTTCATTATCATCTCCGTAGTAGCAGTAAAAAACTTCTGTACAAAATAAACTTATTGATGTCTTAAATAATTCGTCTTCATCTTCAAGTTCCATGTTTCCCTGATCATTTTTTTCCAATTCCTGAAGTTCTGAATACCACAAAATACTCAACCCTTCCCCTTCGATAAACTGGAAGAAACAGTGCACCCGACTTGCTGGACCATTAGGCCAAACTAAGAGGGGCGGCCCCTCCCTTAAATAAAAATGAATAAGTGGATCTTCAGATTCAGAGTAACCGATGGGTCTTTGTAAATCGATTGGTTGATCCCCAGATCCGCTCGTAGCAGGAAGGGTGGCCTCTTCAAGAACAGCAGTAAGAAAGTGTGCGACACCGTTAATGTGGGCATCGAATGCGTCCCGCGTTGCAGGTCTTTCTGCCCATGCCCTGGAAATGGTAATCAATAAAGATGTAGCAGCAGTGAGAACTAATCCGCCAATGGTCAACGCGAGTAAAACCTCAATCATTGAAAACCCTTTCCTGGCTCTCACAAATTTCGCCTTTCTTCCTGAATCTCTCTAATTCTATCTCGTTTATCTTCCAGCAACCTACTTCTTTCTGTAGAAAAATCTGCATGAAAACCCCAACTTGGGCGGAAAAGATACATTTGAGATGATCGCTCACCGGATTCAATTCCAATTTCATCATTTCCATCATACTCAAGGATCAAGGAAACGATATATACATCCAAAACTTCGCTCATCTCAATTTCTGTCTCCCATCTAACTTCTCCAAGAGACAATGATGTTAAGTCACCCCCATCTTTAATTTTTTCATAATCTGAAATTTTCAAAATCTCCCCTCTTACCCAAAGAAGATCCTGCTCCATTTCTCGTGTGTCTTTCATTACCCGAATTGTCCGGGAGGCAATAAATGCACCATCAACCAGATAAACCGCTGAAAGTCCGAATAGAGCAAGGGCAATTAAAACTTCAATGAGCATAAAGCCCAAATACCGATTATATCTTTTAGGAAAATTCATTCTTCCTGCTTAAGTACATACCCAGAAAAAGGATCGAACTCTAAAAGTTGTATTTCTTCCCTAAATTTAATCTCAGCGAAAAAGGGAATACTGCAACCAGAGTGAAAAAACACTCGCTTTAGTAATAGATCATTTTTGCTATACTTAGAACTGCCACCATCCTCTCCTGCAAGTGGACCAACCGCATAGAAAGTTACTTTTGGTAGGATAGAATCGTCATTTCGCAAACTCTCATTAAACTTTTTATAAACTTTATGCTCGGCTAAAGCTGTGCCGGAAGAATCTAGAACCAAGAAACTAGCATTTTCCTCAAAGTAAGTTAGATAACTCGCATCTTTGGTCTCACTTGCGTGATAAACTGCATCAAGAACAGCTTTTTTTAAAACTCGATGAGGGGGCTCAAAGTTACTCCCCGTGATGAAGGCACCTGTATTCCCCGCTACAATACCAACCAAAATTGCAACCAATGCCAATACCAGTAAAACCTCAATTAAACTGAAGGCCCTCTTTCGGTACGTCAAAGGTACCGCACTCAAATTATTTTCC
>ERZ807291.10016-NODE-10016-length-10090-cov-6.231290_pt1 | contig 10090 bp, 4 predicted proteins | sample MGYA00521257_ERZ807291 | MGnify/ENA primary metagenome ERZ807291 (study PRJEB31413, sample SAMN03169783) | marine metagenome | biome: Marine; feature: Water; material: Subsurface seawater | place: North Sea | collected 2011-04-28 | depth 1 m m ... | reverse complement strand
TATTTTTGCAGAACAGAATATCGCAAACCTTTCATCTGTATTAATTGGGTTAATCCCAAACCTAACCATTTGATTATTTTTTTTGCCAAATGTTTGAATATTAAAAGCATGCAGCGCTGAGGTTTCAGCACCAGTATCAGTCTTAGCAACAAGGGCAGGGAGGTTAAGCTCTGGTAGACTGATCCATTCTTCCCATCCTACAAAATTATTATTTTTCATCAGCAATTTGTAATAAGTAACTTCTTATTCTATGAGTAAAAATTATTAACATACCTTGTTTTTATAAAACCCCCAGCTTATTGGTTGAAGCACTCAGGTAACCGGCACCAATTATAAACCACTAACTCATCTCTATATCATTTAATGTTGTTTTAAATATTTTGGTTTTTTTAATCCCAGATTTAAAAAAATTATTCAATAATACGGCTTTCTGCTATTTATAAAATTTGAGTAAATTTGTTGACTTTATAAAGTTTATAAATCAGAATTATGAACTATAGGTGCAAACAGTAGTTTGTGTCGTACACTTTTTTTAGGGAAAAGGGAATATTATGAAAAATAAATTATTTTTATTGTTGGGTTTCTTTACTTTCGCTGTGTTCGCTCAAGATAGCAATGATGCTAATGTTGAGGAAGTTGTCGAAGTTGAAGATATTACAATTATTGGTTCTAGAATTAAAAGTACTACAACTTTTGATAGCCCGGTTCCGGTAACTATCGTTACAGGAGAGGATTTTGAAAACAGGCTCTTTGATTATGCATCAAGCGCTGTTACTCAGCTTCCTTCTGCCGCAGGCACCGAAAGTGGTCCTAACGGTAGTTCTGCTATCAACAACCTAAGGCTGGGTTCACAAAGAACTCTTGTAACTGTTGATGGTAATAGATTCGTATCCTCCAATGGCTACGGTGGTGGACAGGTTGATGTGAATAATATCCCAACCATGCTTATTGATAGAGTTGAAGTGATTAACATCGGTGGCGCTGCAGTATACGGTTCAGATGCAGTTGCTGGTGTTGTTAACTACATTCTTAAAGATGACTTTGAGGGTTTCAAATTCCAATATAACCACAATAATTTTTACGACAACTTAGCTCTGCAAAGAGGATATAAGATGCTCTTTGGTGGTAATTTTATGGATGGCAGAGGAAATGTTACTGTTTCCCTCGATTATACAACTAACGGTGATAAAAGCATCAGAGAAAATCAGCTATCTGAAAGATGTAGATCACTTTCAACTGACTCTAATGGTGCTGTGCCTGGACAAGATTTTGTTTACCCTGCTTGCGGTGGTTTCACCTACTTTGGTATTAGCCCAAATGGAAGCGTTACTTTTGGAGATGCTTATAATACTCCAGGCGCATTCGGTTATGGTCCTAATGTTTTTGGATACCCATGGCCCGGAACTCCACAAACAGATTATGTCGGCTTCGACGATGATGGCAAATTAAAAGTTAATAAACAAGGTTTCCCAACCGATGGTGTGTTGAGATATTGGGGTGGTGATGGTATGAATTTCGGTGACGTTCATGATCCAGACATATGGTTAAACCCTATCGAAAAATATAACTTTGTTCAAACTGGAAGATTTGATGTAACGCCAAGAATGAGAGTCTCTGGTTCTGTATACCTAACTTCCTATGAAGCTGAAGATGCAAACACACAAGGGTTCTATACTACGGGTCTATTTGGAGCTCCTTCCGATACTTTGATAGTTGAATGTACAAACCCATTCTTAAGTGCATCTGATTCTGCAGAACTTTGTGCAAATTGGGCTGGTGGGACTAACTCCTATGGCAACAAGACATTTCAGATGAGTAAAGCATGGGGCCCGTATTTTAAAAGTATAGGTGGGGAAGATGTCGACACTGTTGACAACAGAGTCTTTAACCTAAGAATTGAAGGTGATTTTGATCTTGGAGACAGAACATTTGATTACCAAGTCGGCGTAACTGATGGAACTTCTAGAAGAGTTAATTCTAGAGGCGATATTAATAAGTCGAGGCTTTTTGCTGCTATTGATTCCGTTTTGCTCGCAGATGGAACCATTGACTGTCGTGTAAATACTATGTCACGTAGCGCTTATACAAATGAACTCTTTGAAGATCCCTATATGCAACCTGGCGGTACAAATGACCCATCATATTTCGTTTTAGGTGAGCCAGGTGATTGTGTACCATTAAGCCCATTCGGAAATGGTTCACAAATTAGTGATGCAGCCGCTGACTATGTGGGCGGTCTAGTTTCTACAAGAACAAATACTAACCAAAATTATAATTTTGGATATATTTCAGGTCCTGTATATGACCTACCTGCAGGTGACTTATCTATCCTAGTAGGTTATGAGGAAAGGACTGAATCTTATAAATTCAGAGACGCTCTGGGAGACGAAGCATACATGTTCGAGAACTCAGGTGGTATGACAGCATTGACTGGTAAGTTTTCAACATCAGACACTTACATGGAAATTATTGCTCCATTAATTTCTCCTGATATGAACATTCCTTTCGTTGAGGAATTGACACTTAGTGGCGCATACAGAGAAATGGATCATAGTGTTTCTGGAGAAGACAATGTTGACAGTATATCTTTGGTGTGGAGACTTAACACAGCCTTAGCAGTAAGATATAACGCACAAAACACAGTAAGATCACCAGCTATCGGTGAGGCTTTCCAACCTCAATATATCAGTAGCTATATCATTGATGACCCGTGTGATGCCTCAAATATTAACACTGGTCCAGCTCCAGAAAATAGAGCAGCTAACTGTGGAAAATTAGGTAACCCTGCGGGTTGGCTATCACAAGCCGAAACAGCATCAATATTTACTTACCGTGGTGGTAATCCAAACTTATTAACTGAGAAGTCAGATTCAGTTAACTACGGTTTAATATATACACCTACTAACCTACCATTTACAGATATTGAAATTCCAGGTGACCTTAGGTTAGCACTGGATTATATCGCGGTAGATTTAACCGATGCTATTATTGATCTTAATCCGGATGAAGTGCTTTCTGCCTGTTATGACGCTGATCCTGGAAGCTATCCTAACTCATTTTGTGGCCAGGTTTTCCGTCTAGCTGATAACCAGATGGATGGTTTTAATCCAGGTTCTATTGGTGTTCAAGGCGGGACATCAAACGGCTCTACATATGATTATGAAGGCTATATTGTTGAGCTTTCTTATGATATTGATCTAGAAGATATGTTTAGTTGGGGCATGGGTACTTTTGGTTACAACCTAAAAGGTTATCAAGAGAAAAAAGATGCCTTCCAAGCTACTGCTGCATCGCCTGTTGTTGATACCACAGGATCAATTTCTAAGCCGGAAACTAGGTATTTACATACTTGGGACTGGTCATATGATGACTGGTATGTATACCTTGATGGAACATTTACTGATGGAGGTTTAACTGACTTCTATTGGGACAAAGAGGCTTTCCCAGATCAGTATGTTTATATGGATTTGACTGATGGATCTGCTTCGGACAGAGTGCTAGCACATTCATTTGATGGGTACTGGAATTTCAACGCGGGTGTTGTTTACGACTACAGTGAAAATCTTTCTGGTGTTGTTCGTATAACAAACGTGAACGATGAACAGTGTTCAGGCGAAGAATGTTACTTCCCTGGTCCCTACACACCAAGAACCATAAGCTTTGGTGTGAGATTCGACTATTAAGATTAATTTTTAATCATAGGAAAAGGGGTCCATTGGACCCCTTTTTTTTAACAAGAAATTATCATGACAAATAAATATAAAATAAGATTAGTTTTGGTCTATTTTTTTCTAACACCGCTATTTGCCCAGGATGTGCCAATCATACTGCCTAATGCACCTGGCTTGGATTCGATTGAAATAGATAAACAAAGGGCGATTGAAATTGCTGATACAAGTTATAGCTTTCAAGATGTTACTTTCTTAAAAATGATGATTATTCATCATGAGCAAGCATTAGTACTCTCAAGATTAGTTCCATCGAGAACAAATACAAAAAATTTAATAGATTTAGCATCAAGAATTGATTCCTCACAAGAAGATGAAATTTTATTTATGAATGGTTGGTTAGAAGAGCGAGGTGAAAATGCAAAGCAGCAGCATTCCCATCATGACAAGATGATGAAAATGTCAGGCATGGCTTCCGATGAAGAGATTAAGAGATTACAAAATTTAGATGGATTTGACTTTGATAGATTATTCTTAAGATTGATGATCCAGCATCATGATGGTGCTATAAAAATGGTTGATGACCTTAGAGACCAAGCTGGAACAGCCTATGATCCAGTCTTGAATGAATTTATATCTGATTTAAGTAATGATCAGGCCATTGAGATTGAGCGAATGAATAATCTTCTTATCAATTTGTCTTCAGATCCCAGAGCAAATCTATCAGCTGGTTTGTATCATGCTGATGAAGCAATTCTAAATTTAGAAAAAATTGCCAGTTTTAAAAAACCTTCTGGTTTTTATGATCCTAACAACCCAAAGGAGCTTAGACTTCAAGACACAACATCAAAGGATAATGATGATCTTACTAAGCCTAAATCAATTGAAGAGAAATCTCGCGATAATAGATATCCAATGCTTAGTTTTTCCAATACTGATATGGCCTTTAAAGATAATATTTTGATTGTTGGTAGCTATCATGGTTTCAACATCTATGAATTAGATCAAGATGGAATCCCGCTATTAAAATCTTCAGTTATTTGCCCCGGTGGACAAGGTGATGTTTCAATTATTGGAGATTTGTTGATTATGTCGGTTGAGCAAAATAGAGGACGTGTAGACTGCGGACTGCAAGGCATTTCGGCAGAACCATCTAATGAGCGCTTTAGAGGGATAAGAATATTTGATATTTCTAATTTACTTAAACCAACCCAAGTTGGCCTTGTGCAGACGTGCAGAGGCTCTCATACTCACACTGTTATTTCTTCAAACCACGATGATGACAAAATCATTGTATACAACTCTGGTACATCAAGTATTAGAGATCAGGAGGAACTAGATACATGTTTTGAAGATATACCAGGAGATAACAGAACTGCTTTATTTAGGATAGACATTATTGAGATCCCAATTAAAAATCCAGGACTATCTAAAATTGTTAGTAGCCCAACTGTTTTTGCTGACGATGAAAATGGTGTCATAGCTGGGTTATGGCGTGGTGGCGATCATGGTGATGAAACTCAAAACACATCAAGAACAGATCAATGTCATGATATTACCGCTTTTCCATCGTTAAATCTTGCTGCGGGAGCTTGCTCTGGAAACGGTATCTTGTTTGATATTTCTGATCCCTATAACCCAAAAAGATTAGACGTGGTCACCGACACAGGTTTTGCATATTGGCATTCTGCTACATTTAATAATGATGGTACAAAAGTAGTTTTCACAGATGAATGGGGCGGGGGAGGCAGACCAAGATGCAGAGCCTGGGATCCACTTAATTGGGGCGCAAATGCTATTTACGATATTGTCGATGATAAATTAATATTTAAGAGTCATTACAAAATGCCGGCTCCACAAAAAGAATCTGAGAATTGTGTTGCCCATAATGGATCAATTATTCCAATCAAAGGAAGGGATGTTTTTGTCCAAGCATGGTATCAAGGCGGTATATCAATCATGGATTTTACTGATTCTTTAGATCCAAAAGAAATTGCTTACTTTGATCGAGGTCCTATTGATGAAAACAACTTAATTACTGGGGGTTATTGGTCTGCATATTTCTACAATGGTAAGATTTATGGAACTGACATTGTAAGAGGGCTGGATGTTTTTAGACTTGTTGAGAGTGATTACCTCTCCCAGGATGAAATAGATTTTGCAGGCGCAGCTCTTCCAGTTTTTGGCCCTAAAAAAATTTTTAATCCTCAGCAACAATTCCCTATGGGATGGACTTCAATTCAATAGAAATGAAATTTTTTTAGCTGTAAACTAATTAAAAAAATTTATAAATAGTCTTTATTATGAACATTAAGTTAACACCGTTATTTTTAGCATTTTCTTTGTTGATTATATTTCCAGTAATGTCAGATGACTCGGTTAATAAGAGTCCTTCAGACACCAGAGAATATAATGTTTTTACCCTTAAAAATGGGATCGATGTTGTTACAGTAAGTGATCCAAACATAGTAACTTCTGCTGCAACATTAAGTATTGGAGTGGGAGCTTTTCAGGATCCTGAGGACGCTCATGGCATAGCGCACTTCCTTGAACACATGTTATTTATGGGTTCAAAAAAATACCCTAAACCTAATGAATATATGCAATTTATCCAAGAAAATGGAGGTGATACTAACGCTTTCACTGCTGCCGAACAAACAACTTATTTATTTTCAATAAATAGCTCTAAGTTTGAGCCCGCCTTGGATAGGCTAAGCTCATCTATTAAAGATCCATTGTTTGATCCAACGATGGTTGGTAAAGAGATAAATGCGGTTAATTCAGAGTGGCTGTTAAATAGACAAAGCGATTCTTTCATTCAACAAAGAACAGCAGCCAATACTGGTAATCCAGATCATCCAAGAACCAAATTGGGTGTAGGAAACAAAGATACACTTTCTGATAGTGAGGAAATCCTTTTAAGGAAATTAAGAAACTTTTATAAGCAGTACTACTCGGCAAATCTCATGAAACTGGTTCTTGTTGGCAAACAGAGCCCCAAAGAGCTTAAAAAATTAGCAACTAAATATTTCTCTAAAATTAAAAATTATAATGTTGAGAGACCTGTTACAAAGACTATTTCATATCGTGAACAAGACCTTGGAAAAAATATTTATATAAAAAGTAGAGTTAAGTTTCCTGAATTAGTTATTGAATTTCCTATTAAAAATAATATCTCATTGTGGCGATCTAAGCCAAACGAATACATTGCAATGTTACTTAATTCCCAAGAACCTAACTCCTTAATGAATTTTTTGAATGAAGAGGGCTATATTGAAGAAGGATCAGCCAGCATTGATCCTAATTCATGGGGGGCAGATGGCTCAGCATTTGTTTCCTTCACATTGACTGAAAAGGGTCAGATGAATAAAAATGTGATTATTGCAAATACATTTAAATATATTGATTTAATTAAATCCGAGGGTATCAAGAAAGATTATTTTGATGAGCTTGCAGGTGTCAATCAAATTCAATTTGAAGATTATAGAACTCCGGAAGCGCTTAACCTGGCCATTGGATTTGCCTTTAATATATATGATGTCCCATTAAAAAATCTTATTGACTATTCATATGTTACTTCTGATTATAAGCCTGAGGCTATCAAAGATGTTTTAGCAAGCATGGCGCCTCAATTTTCAAGAATTTATCACATCAGTCCAGACGAAGATATTAATGTTACGCTTGAATATGCAGATGGTGGCTATAGAGTTACTGACTTAGCTCTTGATCTTCAGAGCTCAAATGATATCTTTGCTAATCTGAAACTGCCTGAACCGCAAATTATAAATTTAGATGTTGAAGAAGCTTTATTCACCTCAAGCGGCGAGTATGATGTGCCGAAAAAAATATTTGATGAGCCAGGAGTGCAAGCATTTTTATCACATACTCAAAATTTTATGGGCAGGGAAGGCGTTTTGGTTCTGAATCTTAAATCACCCATTCCTTCTCAGAGTTCTGAAAACCTCACTTACGCATTTATTTCTAACGCTGTTTTTAGAAAAAAACATAGGTTGATTTTTCAAAGAGCATTTCAGCGAAATGGGATAAGTATTTTCTCAAATTATGATGACAATGGTAATACGGCATTTGCATTGGTAGGCAGAACATCTGCTCAAAAAAAATATGCTACAGATTTATTAAATAAATTTGTAAATTTTCAATATACTGAACGTGATCTAAAAGATGCTGTTAAAGCCTTAAGGGATTCATTTGATAGTATCTCAGAACAAGGAATATCAGCACAGTTAAGCTACTATGCTGCAACCACAACAAAGCAAGGACCATTTTTTTACTCAAAAAAAGAAATCTCAAATGCGCTTGATAAAGCTACAGTGGCAGGGTTAAATAAATTTCATAATGATTATATTAATTCAGTGTATGTAGATATTTTTTCTCATGGCATAGAAACACCTGAAAAAATAATTAGTTTTGCCAAAGATGTAAGGAATATTATAGGTGAAACTAATCAGCTTTCTTCATGGCGTTTCAGTGATAATTTTAAAGTTGTTGCTGGTACAGGTCAGATTACAAAAGTAAGCACGCCAAAAAATGGAGTTGGCATTTCTGATATTTATATTTATCCAGAAAAATCTCTTGAAGTCGAAGCAAGGTTTGCGATGCTAAATAAGTTATTTAGCCCATCATTTTTTAATGAACTTAGAACCAATCAGCAGTTAGGCTATGCTGTTTTTAGTTTAGATTATGAAATACATGATTACCCAACTTTAGCAATGACAGTGGTTAGTGATAAAACTGAATTACAAGATCTCAAAGAAAAAATGATGGATTTTCAATATGGATTTGCTGCCGCTTTGGAGAATATTGACTCCAAAACAATAAAAAATGTTAAAACAGCTCTTTTGGAGGATTTAACACAAAAACCTGAAAATATTTTTGTAGAAGTTGCTCCGTTGATTGGGGACTGGGAAGATGGAAATTATAAATTTGATACAAGGGATAAGGTTGTAAATTATATTTCCAATACATCAAGACAAGATCTAATTGATCTAAACAATAATTTTGTGATGAATGGGCAGTTTATGAACTTAACAGTTCAGATTAAAGGTAAAGATTTCAAGGATACCGCTTATTTTTCTTGGGATGCATTAGATTAACAAGAATGATAATAGGCGTTCCAAGGGAATTAAAAAATAATGAGAATAGAGTTGGCTTAACTCCCAATTCAGTTAAAACTTTAGTTGGGCTTGGTCACAAGGTAAAAATTGAGTCTAACGCAGGTGCTGCAATAGGTTTCACAGATGAAATTTATATTAATTCAGGCGCCCAAATTCTAGGGTCTGCAGCTGAGATTTACTCAGATGCAGAATTAATTGTAAAAGTTAAAGAGCCTACTGAGAATGAACTCCAATATCTGAGGGAAGATCTCACTTTATTTACCTATCTTCACTTAGCTGGAGATATACCAAAAGCTAAAGCAATCTTGGATACAGGCGTTACAGGCATAGCTTATGAGACTGTAACTTCTGACGATGGCGGCTTTCCATTGTTGGCTCCAATGAGCGCAATAGCAGGTCAACTAAGTTTTGTGGTGGGGTCTTATCACCTTCTCAAGTCAAATAATGGAATGGGAACATTGATTGGTGATTTTGAAAAAAGAAATGTGACAGTGATAGGTGCTGGTGTTGCTGGCAGGGAGGCAATTTCAAAAGCTTTAGACAATCATGCGAGGGTAAAGGTTATAGATTTATCTCAAGAAAAACTTAATTCCCTAAAAGAAACTTATGGAATGGATAATATTGAATACATTATTTCTAATAATAATTCTATAGAAGATTCGATCTCTCAATCCGATTTAGTGATTGGAGCAGTTTATGTAGAGGGCAAAGAAGCACCTATAGTCGTGACCAAAGATATGCTTGCAAAAATGACTCAGGGCAGTGTGATGGTTGATATTTCTATTGATCAAGGAGGATGTTTTGAATCTAGTAAAGCTACTGATCATGATAATCCAACTTTTCTTGAGGATGGTATTGTGCATTACTGTGTTACTAACATGCCTGGAGCCGTTCCCTTAACTGCCTCAAATGCTCTTAATAAAGCAACACTTCCTTATGTTATAGCGCTCGCTAATAATGGTATATTGAGTGCTCTTGATAAGAATAAGCATCTTAAAAATGGACTAAATATTTTTCAGGGAAAGGTTATGCATGAAGCCTTGAAAGATGTTTTAGTGAGCTAATTAACTTGTTATTTTAATCACTGCATCTCTTGCATCTGCAATTGCTCCATGTATGTAGCCAATTGAAGCACAATCACCGATGGTTGTATGCCGGATATTTATTTTACTAAGCATCTTCGACAGACTTAAGTTTGGATTTGCTCCTAGAGCAATAATCACTTGATCCATGTTAAAGGTTTTTTCCATATCTTCATGATGAACGAAAACCTCTTGGCCGCGAATC
>ERZ807291.10015-NODE-10015-length-10090-cov-15.002392_pt1 | contig 10090 bp, 12 predicted proteins | sample MGYA00521257_ERZ807291 | MGnify/ENA primary metagenome ERZ807291 (study PRJEB31413, sample SAMN03169783) | marine metagenome | biome: Marine; feature: Water; material: Subsurface seawater | place: North Sea | collected 2011-04-28 | depth 1 m m ... | reverse complement strand
ATATTGGGTTCTAATTCTAAAATGGGGAAGTTAGTATCTATTTTCATTTCAATATCATAAGAAGTGAATAGCATATTATTTTTTTCAGAGTATTGTTTTATGGATACTCTGGTTTCATTTAAAATTTTCAATATTTTTAAATCCATTTTATAGAATATTTTTAAAAATTGAATAAATTATAAAGTCAATTTTAATAAAAAAATGGTAGATTATATTGTTGAAAAATCAAGAAGACCTATTAAAGTATCTAAAATACAAATAGGAGATATTTTAAGTTTAACAGTAGGAAAAAGAACACTTACTGCTCCTACAATAGAAGTGTATTGTTATGTAATAAATTTAAAAATAAATAATAGAGGGGAGCAATATGGTATAGGAGTTGTTCACTTAATAGAACTAGAAGAAAATAAAGATTCGAATAGTATACATTTTATTATAGACCCTTCACAACCTAGTAGAAATAATGACCCTAAAATAACAGGAGACGCGAGAAAATATAATTATAATAGGATAAATTTTGATAAGATAGGATAAATTAAATCTATAAATATGTTTCAATGTTCTTCTAACATATGTTTTTCAAGTTCTATAATATTACTAAAATAATCTAGTTCACATAAACAATCTATATGAAGACACCAAATATATTTATTAATAACTTCTTCTTTTATAATTTCATTTTTTTCTTCTTTTATATCTTCTTTAAATTCCGTAATTTCTTTAACTTCTATAACTTCCGTAATTTCTTTAACTACTGGTTTTTCTTCTATAACTTCCGTAATTTCTTTAACTACTGGTTTTTCTTCTATAACTTCTGTAATTTCTTTAACTACTGTAATTTCTTTAACTTCCTTAATTTCTTTAACTTCTTTAATTACTGGTTCTTCTTCTTTAACTTCCGTAATTTCTATAACTTCATTTTCTATTTCTGGTTTTTCTATCTCAATAATACCAACAAAAGAATTATTTTCAATAATATTTGTTTTATGTGTAATATTTCCTTCCATAATAATTATTATGTAAATAAATAATGTAAATAATAATCAATTTTTTAAATAAAAACTTCTAATTCTCTTCATAATATTCTTCATTATCTACATAATATTCTTGATTATATTCACCCCCAATCTCTTATTTGTATTTTTTCTTTACCATTCCATATTTCACCAATCCATATACCACAATCTCCGTCTTCTGTAACATATTCATATTTAGAAAATTAAAACTTAATGGATACCTTAATAGAAAAAGAACTGAACAAAAAATGGTAAATAGATTTCAAAATCAATTTGGAAATCCAGAAGATACTATAATATGTTTTGGTGATTATGAGCAAAGAAAACATATGAAATACAAAGAACCAATAAAAGGTAGAGGAATACGAACTTTATTTAAGAAAAATGGTTACAAAACATATTTAATGCTAACTATTTCTACTTTATAAAATGGAAATTATACGATATAATAGAGATTCCGGAAGTAGAGATTTGTCAACAGAGAAATCTTTTAGTTCCAAACTAACATTTATAGAAATATTACAAAAAGAAAATGAAATAAAAGCACACTTAATTTAAAAAACCAATTATATAAAAGAAGATAGACAAAAAAAATTAAAAAAACTTAAAAAGTTAGGTAGTTTAGGAAGGAAGACTCTATATAGTTTAAAGTAAAACGAATAAATATTTTTAAATTTTCATTTAATTTACTAACTTTTATAGTTTGGCGAGGTTCCTTATATGGTTTTACTAACTTATTATTTTACTTAGTGATATTTATAAACTATATAAATTTACTAAGTTTTTTTTATTAAACAAAATAATAACTCTTCTATTTTTTTATCTTTATCTTCTTTATGTTTATTTGATTTATATCTTTTATATTCTACTCTCTTAATAGTTAAAGTGCCATAATTTTCGAATATTTGTTTTATTTCTTCTTCTGTTATCAAACCTTCCGTATTATAACTCATAAATATATATTTTGATTTAGAAGATAGTATTTTTTTTATTTCACCTTTAATATGAACTTTACTACACCATTTTGATACAGGTAAATTTTCAGGTAATCCAGAAACAGATTCTCTTTTTTTTTCTTCTTTCCCTAATATTTTAATATCTGGATTATCATATTTTACAATTGTCTCCAATAAATGATAATTGCTCCCATATTGCCTTGAATTATATGGAGGATCTATATAAATAATATCATTTTCATTAATTTCTTCTAAAAAATCTATACAATCTAAATTATAACATTTATGTTCTTTTGTAGAATTAATAATAGGTAATTCTTTAATATTTATAACATTTAATGCGTTAGAACTAAGTTTTTTCAAATAAGCACCATAAACACCTGTTGTATTAGAGACTTTATGTACTTCTTCTAATAAACAATATATTATGTATTCGTATTCTTCGGAGGATAGTTTATGTTTATTTTCTTCTAAATAAATTCTGATTCCGTCAATTTTCTTACCATTTTCTTTTGAAAAATATAATCTTTTTCCACCTTCGCTATATTTTTCTGTTATAAATCCTTCAACTTCTTTTGTATTAATAGAGTTAAATATTTCATCTAAAACTTTTGAACAAGGTTTTTTTGAAAACAATTTAACATTAGTAATTAAATATGAACTTAAAAGTAAATCATTACCTACTACATTAAAAATATTTTTAAAATGTTCCGCAACAGAACCCGTTCCAGAAAATAGGTCATAAAATTTGTTTATAGTTTTAATGTCTATATTATTTACTTTTAGTGTTTCATATATAGATTCTTCTAAAAATTTTAATAAATTTGTTTTATTTCCAATATATCTCATATTATATATTATTTATTTTTAATATATTATAAATCAATTTTAAAATTGATTTATAATATATTTCATTTATAATATATTTCAATTATAATATAAAATGGAACCAATTATTCAATGGGTAGGAGGAAAAAAAAGATTACTTAATAAAATTAAATTCTTAATGCCAAAAGAATTTAATACATATCACGAAATATTTTTAGGAGGGGGGTGTTTATTATTAAATATTGAACCAGAAACTTCTTATAATATTGAGAAAAATATAAATATTTTTATGATATATGAAAATATTAAAAATCATAAAGATATAATTGTGGAAAAACTAAAGAAAATAGAAAGTGAATATTTAAATGATTGCGAAGATAGAAAAGAATATTATATAGATAAAAGAACAATTTTTAATACTTTAACATACGATAATACAAAAGATAGTATTTATAAAACAGTGATTTTGTTATTCTTAAATAAAACTTGTTTCAATGCTTTATATAGGGAAAATAGTAAGGGGGGATTTAATGTTCCATTTGGTAATGGAAAAGATTGTTGTATATATAATGAAGAAAGAATTAATAATTTATTTGATTTTATAAACAAACCCAATACACATATAGTTAATGAAGATTTCGAATATTGTTTACAAAATATAAAAGAAGGGGACTTCGTTTATATAGACCCCCCATATTATCCTTTAAATAAAGCGTCATTTACAAATTATGATAAAAGTGGATTTGGAATAGAAGACCATGATAGATTAATAAATATGATAAAAACACTTGATAAAAAGAAGGTAAATATTATGTTATCTAATTCCAATAATTCATATTTTAAAGATAAATTAAAAGAGCTTAATATATATGAAATATCAGTAGCCAGAACATTAAATTGTAAAAAGGAAAATAGAAGAGCGAGTAAGTGTGAGGTGATTATGACAAATTATAATTTAAATAAAATAATTGAATTAAACATAAAGAAAAAAGATTATGAATTATTAAATGAAACTGATAATATTACATTAAAAGTAAGTGGTAAAAACTTGTATTATTGCTACAATAATATTAATTTATCAAAAGTAGAAGATAATATTAAAAACTTATTATTAGATAATAAATTTACATTTAAATTACATGATAAAAAAAATGAAGGAGACAAATATTATATAAAAATATTAATTGGTTAATAAAATACTATTAGTAAATTCCAAATATTCAAACGTATCATTCATTAACCAATTACCATTTTCTTGAAGAATACATTTTACATTTTTAAATTTTGTTTCTTCTAAATTTATGTCTAAGTTATCTTTATCATATAATATTAAATAACACTTAATATTCTGTCCTGTAAATGTTTTTTTATAATATTGATAAGTATTTATATCTTGTGCCCATGATACTATTTGTTTTCTGCCATTTTCTAAATTAACATATTTTTCTGCTTCTACAAAATAAGTATTATTATCTATACTATAAATTATATCTGTTTTTAATACTTTTTTTGGAACATTATCAGTTATATCTTTAAAACATAACAAAGATTGTTCACAACTCGCGTGATTTGTATAATTAATTTTTGTATCTAATTTAATTTCATAATTAATACTAACTACTGATTCATAATCTGCTTTACAGCCAAACACTATTTCTGAATTATATAATTCACATTTTTCTATTTTATTATTTATAAAATCATAATCAAATATAATTTCAATATTAAAATTTTTTATAATATTATTTATACTTCTGAAAAACTTATTACGAACACCAAAATGTCCTTCACAATTAATACCTGTATTTACAAGTTTTATTTGTTTTTCTCCTAATACTACAAGAGTCATTATTGTTAATAATGTTTTACCTATTCCTGGGTCATTTGTTATTGAACCAGATTTTTCTACATTAAAATTTTCTAAAATACAATAATTATCTTCTTTTTTAATTTTAGGTACTCTGGCGTTTTTATTCCACTCTATAATAAAATTGTCTATATCTGAGTATATTTCTAAATTATTGAAATCAGTTTGTAATGTGTTTTTTTCAAAAAATACATTTATTCCATTTGTTTTCCACATTTTAAAAGCTATTTTATTTTGTCTTTCTAAAGTTTGTATCTTGTCTTCTTTATTATAAACATAGTAACATAGTTCTATATTTTCTTCTTTAAGAAATGGTATAAATTTTGTAAATCTTTGAAATTGTGCGTTATTACCCGAAGAAGATAAACAACATGCTGTAAATTCTACTAATATTTTATTATCTCCGTCAAAATAAATATCACCTCTTGTTTTATTACATCCGGGTTTTGATAAAATATATTTATAATATTTATTACCTATGGTTATTTTAAATTCACTTGGTATTTGAGTTGATTGAAATAAAATTTCTTCAACAGGAACATTGTGTTTTTTTGAAATACATAATTTCGCAATATGGGGGGGTTCTTCACCCTTAATATTACATATAAATTCTTCTAAATGAGACATATCAATATATTTCTTTTTTAAATTTAAAATCAATTTTTAAAAATATTTAATATATTATGATTAAAAATTTAATACTAAAATAATTTAATTAAGAGGATTCCTTGATTTTTGTGTTCCTCTTGGCATCCACGATTCACAGTTAACAGCGTATTTTTTTTCACTGCCGGCAGATTTCCACCAATTCCAACTAAATATGGAAAATTCAGGACTCAAAACAATAATTTCTCTATGTGTATTAGAACTTTTACCATTATTTTTTGTATAAGGACCTTCTTTCCAACTAGTATCTTCTCTTAATTCATTACTGTGTTCTTCAAGTATTTTATAAACTTCTACTAATTCTTTATTTTTTTCTCCTATAATAAAACCAATATAATTATTTTTTTTTAATAAATTTTTAGAATCTTTATCCCAAATTGCTTCTTCTCCTATATATATTTGTCTTTTCATTCTTTTATAATCCTTTATAGGTTCTTTCCTAGAGGGAGATATTCTTGTAATATATACTATAGAATCTTTATTAAAATCTGACATTTTTATATTATAAATGATTATGTTATAAATAATCAATTTTATTAAAATAAATTAAAATATAAAATTTTACATAAAAACCGATATTTCCTCCTTACTACAATTTTTTTTTATCATTTCTATTCTCTCATTTGGTTTCATAATACCCCATAAAAAATTTAATTCAATATCTGCGGATTTTTTAGTATATCTCAAAAAGGAATATGCCACCTTTATTTTATCTTTATCTCTCAAGGTATAAAGTCTCCAATAGGTATTATAAAACTTATCAACTAAACCATTCATTATTGCCTGGTCCTCATTCAAATATGCTCCTATATCATTAGTAAACCAATTCTTATATTCTTCATCATTTTCTTCTTCTTTAAACTTATTTTTATATAATTTTAAACCCAAATCCTTATAGAAATGATAATTTCGAATATCTTCCATAAGTTCTTTGGGTTGTGGTTTTAAGATGTAAGACATAATTTTATAAACGAGTTCCAAAGGTAATTCATTTATTAATTCTCGAAGGTTCATATCTTTAATAAAATATAATAAAATTGATTTTTTACCATAAACAAAGTAATAAAAGAAGTATACATAAAGTATAAATAAAATAAAAATGGAACAATTTAATAGAAAGCAAAAACCATATGTTAAATGTATTACCAAAGAAGAATACAATACTAATAAAGATAAATTAAAAAATAATGAAATTATTAATATTGATAATAAACAAAAAAACCCGGTAACTAAAACAGGAGGTTTATATTGTTTAGTCAAAAATAATAATTTCGTTCATATTTGTAAAGTTAATACTATTCATTCTGATAATACTTCAATTGAATTACAACCACTTATGGAAATTAATTGGGAACAATGGATCAATTTTGGCGGACAAAGAAAAGTAACTAAACAAGGAAACCTACAAAATTATAAAGAATTTGTAGAAGAAATACATAGTATATTACCACAAACAAATAGAATTGAAAGAGTAGCTTTAGTTCCAGAAGTTACGGATAACAAAGTTACAGAAGTTACAGATAACAAAGTTACAGAAGTTACAGATAACGAAGTTACAGAAGTTACAGAAGTTTCAGAAGTTATATCTACAGAAGATAACAAACAAGTATTTGAAGAAATGAAAGAAGAATTAGTTAAAGCAAATAAAAATATTGCGACTTTAACTAATAAAATTGTTGTGTTGACTTCTACAATTGAAGAAACAAATAAAAAAGAAACAAATAAAAAAGAAAAAAAATATGAATACCAAAATGATTTTCATATTTCAAATGTAATTATATTTTTTATGCCTCTAATAATAACTGGTATTCATAAGTATAATATAACTCTATAATTAAAAATTATTCAAAAGTAAAAAATTTTTTTTATTATACAAACGATTAAATTTATACAATATCTTATGGCGCCCATTCCTCTCCTTATAATCAGATATCACACACCTGGTGTGTAATATCTGGGGACCCTCTAATAATCCCAACCCTCTATAACGGTGCCACTTCACCCCCGTCTAATCAGCTATCACACACCTGGTGTATAATATCTGGGGACCCTCTAATAATCCCAACCTCTATAACGGTGCCTCTTCACCCCGTTAATCAGCTATCACACACCTGGTGCGTAATATCTGGGGACCCTCTAATAATCCCAACCCTAATTACTTTCTATTTTTAGTTTTCTCAAATTCAATTTTTTTTTATTAATTAGTAAGTATAACAAAAATCCATATTCTTGGATTTATTCGCAATTAAGTATAATTATAAAAATTGAATATAACTTTTCTATTTTATTAAAAAATCAAAATGTCACAAGAACAAATAATGACTACAATAGAAGACCTTGTTAAAAAATCAACTGACGCTCGCGTAGCGGTTGAAAACAGAGATATTCAAACATTAATGAGTTATCCAGAAGAAGAATTACTTAAACAGGATATAGACGGAGAAACTGTTCTCCATTACGCCGTTTCCAACGAAGATTTGGAAATTTGTGAATTACTTACAACAAGGAACTCGCAAATTGTTCATATTAAAGATATAGATGGGAAAACTGCTTTTGATTACGCGGTTGAATATAAAAACAAGTTGGAAACTCATAAAGAAATTTGTGATTTTTTACACAAATTAAACTAATTATTAAAAAAATATATTTATTTTTTTAATCATTCAATGAAAAAATATATTTATTTTTTTTTTATTAATCCAAGTTTTCTTTTTATAAAATTGATTTAAATTTATTGATTTTAAATGTCTTTACTACCTCCATCGCCATTATATCCGGGAATGAGGATTTATGCGCCAACAAATCTTTGGATAGATATTATACCTAAAAATAAATGTAATCAGGTAGAATCTCTTCAAAATATGTGTTTAATTAGTCTAAAAAAGAATAATAAATTTAAAATATTAATTGAAAATCATAAAAATAATGTGGTAACAATAGAAGATAAATTTTTGTTAAACTTATTTCGTAATGTTATTTCTCAAATAGAAAATCATAATAAAGATTATCTTTTTTGCGAAGATATTAAAAAATGTATTAATTATGGATTTAATATTTTAAAATTTAATACTCTTTTTGCTGAAAGTATTTATGAAAATAAATTTAATAAGAATACAATAAATATTTTATATAAAAAAAACAATAAGACTTACAAATTATATAAATACAATATTAAAGAAGTTATACCAGTTTTAAAGAGTCTTAAAAATCATTTTAATATTTCTAATAAGCATTTATTTCTAATGAAAACGAATGAAATAAAAATAATAATAAAAAATCAGCAAGACACTGAAGAATTTAATAAGTTTCTTTTAAAAATGATTGAATTGTGGCCATTTAAAAAAGTTTTATGTCTTGATAATTTATTTAGAGGTGAAATAAATATAGTAATAAATGTTGAAGTTTATTATGACTAAACAATACTATTAAAAATTATTTTAAAATTTAAATTTTTGTTTGTAAAAATCTTATTTTGATTTCGGAGTTGTTATAAAATTATATAGTCCCTCTATAGTATCATAATACATTAATTCACCATTCCATTCTTCAACTTTAAAGATAGATTTTATTTTTGTTTCTTTATATTCCCAAAAATCATTTAATGAAAATTTTAAATTCTTAAATTCTCTTGTTTCGGCACTTTTAATATCTAACTTCTTAAATAAAACAATACTTACCCATAATCTCCAAATATCAAACAAAAATAAATATGTTTTATATTTATTTTTTCTTTCTTCATATGTTTCTGCTAGTTCAGGTTCAGGTTTTTCTTCTGACCATGTTTTATTATAATTTTCTATTTGTGGTAAAAAATCTATACCTTTCGTCGGAGAACTGAATGATAAATCAAAGTCAAAATTTTTAATACCTATACATTTTCCCTTCTCATCTGTATTAATCATAACATTATCATATTTTAAATCACAATGGAAAAATGAATATTTATTATGTAAGAGTTTGATACTATCACAAATAAGATATAATATTTTTTTTATATTTTCTATATTTTCTATATTATTATTAATATATCTACCTAAAGTAAGATAATTTTTATTATATTCCAGTATTAAATAATAATTATTTTCTTCATATGGGAACCATACTTTGAAATCTTTTTCTTCTAGTGTATAAATACATTTACCATGTTTATCTGTCTTAGCTGTGCCTGAATTATACATCTTAATTACTTCATTATTATTCATTGAGACTAAATTTATATAATTTGTTGCTTCTTTTTTATATGGTTCTATAAACCTATCATTAATTGTATATTTTACCACACACTCTGTTATTGTCATATTTTCAGGATTTACTAAACCAATTATTTTTTTATCGTCAATACAAAGAATGTCTGCTTTTAATGTCGCTACTGGTTCTGGTTCTGGTTCTGTTTGACTACTTGACGCACTACTTGGTAGACTTGGTATGTATGATATATTTGAGGGCGTATTTGCTCCTTCTGGAGCGAATATATTACTATCGTATGATAATATATTTGTGTATGGAGTTTTTACTTCCATTGATATATTTGTGTTTGTATTTTCTCCTTCTGTATTTCTATTTCTATTTCTAAAAAATTTATTAAAAACACTTTTGAAACAACTAAATAATTTATTCTTTTTTTCAGCAGCAGCGTCTGCTCCACCGCTGAGGTTTTTTAAAATACCTTTTTTCTTTTTTCTACTTGATTTCTTTTTTTTATTTGATTTCTTTTTTTTATTTGATTTCTTTTTTTTATTTGATTTCTTTTTTTTATT
>ERZ807291.10013-NODE-10013-length-10091-cov-6.139597_pt1 | contig 10091 bp, 5 predicted proteins | sample MGYA00521257_ERZ807291 | MGnify/ENA primary metagenome ERZ807291 (study PRJEB31413, sample SAMN03169783) | marine metagenome | biome: Marine; feature: Water; material: Subsurface seawater | place: North Sea | collected 2011-04-28 | depth 1 m m ... | reverse complement strand
GTTATTATGATGTCTTTACACACAGAATCGCATCAAGAATATGCGTATTATTCAAGTGTAGGTTTAGCGTCGTTTACAATATTGGCGACATTACTTTATCATTTCCCCACAAAGGAAGGGCAATATTATTCCTTTATTAAAAATGTTACAGCTACTGGAGCATTAATGCTCTTATCTACTTTATTTTTGCATAAGTAACTAACAGTATAAATATACTATTCTCAAACGGATAATATATACTTTAATATTATATGGATACTAAAACACTTATAATATTAACGTTTATCGTAACTGGGTTGTGGGATGTAATTTTAAGGTTTATGTCTTTAAATTATGAAAGCTTACCTTCAATTCTACAAATGAAGTTTGTAAAAGATTTAATCCCTTATTTCAAACAACATACATTATTAGCAGCTGCATTAATAGCCGGTTTTGTTGGTGCTACTACTCAACCTTTTATTTCAATGGTTACACCATTCCCACAAAACACGAGCAATATCACATATATCGCCAAATTTTTGGCTGTAACATTTATTATAAGTGCATTATACGGATTTATTATGAAATGGAGTGGTTTATTCCCATATTTAGAACAATATTATTATAATCCATTAGGCGTATTTAAAAGCATGTATCACGACGGTGTATCTGGGTTGATCGTTCAGATCACATTATTATTGCTATTTACAATATTAAAATTATATAATGTGTAATTATTACCACATATATGTGTGATATATGTTTATATGGACAAAAATATAGATAATTTGAATAAAAATATGGATATTATCAAAGATTTATTACTATCTTTACATACAATGGTTGATGAAACAAACAAAAAGGTAGAATTGTTAGATGAAAAAATAGACAAATTAACCATACAGATGAATAGAGACATAATCTCCGAATGTAAGAAAATGGGATCTCATATTGATTTTGTGGAATCTGTATACGATAGTGTAAAACAACCACTCAGTTACGCTTGCAAAAAAATATTCTCTGTAATGGATTCGAACCAAGAACAACATAGATTACATACGTATATTGAAGAACATTCTCCATAATCGTTTATACACCATTGCGTTCCGCCCACGCCTCTTTTGCACGTTTAAATCCAATTCCACACGGTGCATACAAACTGTGTATGATTTCGTCCAAATTGTAATATAAATCTATGATTTTTACTAGAACAGGTCAACCTATATCAACACCCTATGTATTATACGGTACTACTACTTCGCCAAAATGGACAGACTAGAAGTAAAGCACTATAAAAATATCACATTTGTAATCATAATACTGTTCAACAGACAAAATTGATGTATGATTACAAATTTTAATGCATATCAACTAACAAATATGCAAGGATTACATACCATTATCGCAACCGACCACGCTATTCCCATTTTGAAAAAGCTTCCGCACGACCTGCACCCTTATATATATCGTTTTATACACGACGAGGTTAAGGTTCATTATTGGATGGACAAATATGATTGCGAAGAAACATTGCAACACTTAAGAGAATATTATTGCGAATTTAACCTAATTCGCTCGTATTTTGCACACGTGGTCGAAACATCCATCTCGGAATTTGCTATGTTACATAGAATGAACGCGTATCGCGAAAAAGACAAATGGCGCGATAATACGGGTAAGGTCACTCGCGTCGAATGGTCGTGGAACGACGACCAATGCGATTATGATGTGATTATTCCCGAATTAGCAGAAATGTTATACACACAATATGAAGAGCGGCGCGATATGAAGGGATTATTCAAATATCTATCTTATTTGAATCTTTTGTGTGATAATATGTATGAAGATTCATAAAAATCATTTTATCTAAGCATACTTATATATAAAATGCCCCGTCCAAGGTGCCCAAAAGGAACTCGTAAAAACAGAGCCACGGGAAAGTGTGAATCTTACAAGGAAGGAGAAAAGAAAAAGCGTTGTCCCAAAGGAACGCGTCGCTCACAATTTAGTGGAAGTTGCGAGTCTTATCGCGACCTCATTATCAATGGTATGGAGCATATGATTCAAGTTGAACATAAGCCTGTAAAAAAAGTAAGTATTGCCAACAGTCCCTGCCCAGTTTGTTTAAAAAAATTGGGTAATGACTCGTATAAAACCAACTGCGGTCATCATTATCATAAAATCTGTTTCAGCGTGTATTGTGCGATTCAATACATAGAAAATAGAAACAAAGAAAGTTGCATGGTATGTGGAAAAAGTATTTCGGCAGAATGCGATAAACTGAAGCCAATCAACTCGTCCGGCATTTTCTATCAATTGAATTTATTTACGTGGCCTCAAACGGCTGCGTGGAACGAATTCAAGACAACACAAATTTTTAGATATTTAGACAATGAGTCGTTTAATCCCAATGTGAAAAGCGAACTAGACGAATCCGTTTTACAAGTAGCTATTCAAAGGGACAGACTGGATGTTGTTGAAAATCTATTGAAACGCTCCGATATTCGTGTTTCCGATGATGATGTTCGCACACTTATTACATCAAGACAACCCAATAAATCCAAGATTGTGACTGCTTTCAAGAAACACAAGAAGATTCCTAAGGCATTGAAGGGATTGGTATAAAACTAATGTATGATAATGTATTAGTCCATTTTATCTAATACATTATTCGATTGTATATTCATCTGAGTATGTATGCTCGAAAGTTGCTTTCCTAACGATTAATTAGGAAAGACCATTTGCATTTAATATTGTCGTGATACTATCTATTTGGGTTTGTAACTCCGCGTTTTTAGTTTCTAACGCAGTTACTTTATCATTAATTAATGTGTCTATAATACTAGATCCTCCCCACATTAAGGTGTCATCCTGTGCATATAATAATTTACCACCTAACCAAACACCTTCTACAAATAATTGACTATCATTATTGACATAAAGAATATTTTTTAAGGAAATCTCAAAGGACGAAGACAATGTTGTGTCCACTACTTGGACTCCAAATCCAGCGTGTAGGTTGTTTGAAGCATCTTTCTTATCAATTACCATTTTTAATTGCCCCAATTCAGTCGTCAAACCAGTATTATCGGTAACCTCAAATGATATATCTGCACCATATGTGCTAAGAAATTTCCAGTTATAATCATTATTGCTATACGTTTTTAAACCCTCTATTGTATAATTGTTAGAACTTAGTGCGTTCTTTTGTACGTTCAATCTATCCACACGTTCCATTATCTCATTATAATTCCACAATTTACTCACACGAACCATTGTGCTAGCTGAATAGGAACCAAATCTTGTATAACTGGGATTTAACGGATCTTCAGGTGTTTCAGACACACGTTCAAAAGAGAAGTTGGGGTATGTTGTGCTATATGCAACCCCGTGTCGTTGTGTGTTATACACAGAACTAGTCGTACCATAAGTATTACTATAATTTATAAATCGGTCATTTGTATTTATACCCAAGAATCGGTTTTCCGGGTCAATCGTTATATATTTATCATTTTTACCGTGAATGCTTAATGAACCCGAAACAGTCATATCTCCATTTAAAGATACTGATGATGGAAGAAATTTGTCTGTAATATTCATAAAAAATGCGTCAATTTTTATATTTGAACCATCCGCGTATTTATAAAAATAGGTAATGTAATTGTGATTATTATTTTTAGTGGATACAACCCCAAAATTATTTGTCGCCAAATTATCCCCCTCATATGATTTAAAGTATTGCACCATAAATGATGTGTGTAATTCTATCAATAACGTGTTTGCTTCCCTAGTAGCAGTATCAGTGACACCTGAATTCAACTGACCGATTCTAATACTACCAACAAGATTATCCAAATAAGTTGCCGCTCCAGTAACTATTGTATACGTGTATGTAATACTAGTCCCCAAACTATCACGAGAGTTTAATAAAGTAATATAATCAGTCATATTGTCGAGACCATAATTTATTAATGACCGTGAATACATAGTTGGTATGTAAAAATAGTCATTGTTCGTATCCGTTTGTTTAATTTCAAACCTCGTAGCATTATTAATGTCTGTTGTCGTTTGTGACCCATTTGTATCACTATTTAATAACAAATAATATCTACTATTCGAATAATCCGCGTATAACACATATACAAGTGGCTTCGTATTACTTAAAGCTTGTGTTTTCCAATTAAAACTTGGTGGTGATGCACCTCCTTCTGGTACAGTGGTTACGTTGTACGATATATACGTATCACCTTGAAGCGGCAAATCATTATTCATATTAAGTTGATTTCTTGGTAAAGATGGTAAATCTGTCTCTTCTCTAGAAATAATAGTACCGAAAAAAGATAATAATTTTCTATCATTATAGACATTGGTATTAGTGATGGTTACATATTCATTCGACCGGTTATATTTTGTATAAGTTACATATTTAACCAGTTCATCCATCTTTTCAAATAATAACGCCACATTAGGATTATTTATCGCATTTATATTGTATTGTTGTATATTCAATCCACTACCTACAATGTATATTTCATTGGTATCTGTTATAGAAATAACCTTATTCATTGAGTATTTTAAACCATAAATATATGGTACAAGCGTAGTGTATATACTATCATTATAGAACAAGGTTTCATCAATGGTTTTTTGTAGCGATGGTAAGATGTATTTGCTAATGATTTCACTGTAATCCTTGTCGATATTGTTGTTTAATAATTGGGTATATGTATATCCGATCCATGACGAATTAGTGCCATGATACATAATCTTTACGTCACCTGCGACTTTTGTAGCCATATCTATTTTATATACGTAATAGTAGTCGTCTGTTGATATGGAACTAGGTAAAGAGGAATTTAAATTAGTAATTATTGTCGTATCATTCAAACTTGTATCCGATATTGTAATCCCGTTCATAGTGTTCAATCGAGTAGAAATAGTATCGAAGATATTAATTACATCAAATATAGACGTATCTTGAATATCCAACATAGTTTTGGGTTGATTCGTTCCAATACCCAAAGGATACATATTGGATGCAGTCTTGTTCAATGTATCAATATGGAAAATTTCCGTTTCATCTGCAGATTTTAACGTTAGATCTCCGTACAATGTAGAGTCACCTCTCGTAATAATACTCTGACTAATATAATCATTAACTTCAATGCTGCACCAGATACGATATAATATAGTGCCGTTTTTGTAATATCGCATTACACCAAGTTTCCACTGATCATCATACTTATATGGCACAATATACATATTTTCGATTAATACATTAGTAACTGTTTGATACGTCGGATTAAACCCGTATTGTGCGATAAATGCTTTATTTATACCTGCATATACGTCATCGAGTTTAATATTTGTTCCAGGAATAAGTAATCCAGATGACTCTTTACCATTCCAATGTGGAAACTCTTCGCTTAGAACAACCTTTTTCTCTGTAATATTATCGATTACTACAAAAAGAGAAGGTGATCCAAAACGTTCTGTAAATAATGCATCCGATTGAATGCGTTCACTAATAGAAAGAGTATTATCCTTTTTAAACAGTATAGTACTGTAATTTACAAGTTGAGTAGCTGCGGTCAATGAAGTAATCAAATTCAACAATATATCACGATACGATTGGTCTCGTGTGTATATATCTACATTTAAAGAACGACCAGATAGGGTTAAAGTCGGGGGTGTATTTTGAGCGGCAGTAAGAGCGTTTTGAGCGGTAGTAAGAGCGGTTTCTGCGGTAGTAAGAGCGGTGTTTTTGTCGTCTACGGCTGTCTGAAGTTTGGTGGCAAATTCAGTATAGGCAGCTGAATTTGAAAAATAATTAGGAGAGGTCTGGTGATTCCTAGCAAAATAATCTATATTTGACCAGAGGTGTGATGTTCGTTTATAAGAACTGTATTCCTTGTATTCACTTGTCGTCGGACAGTAAAAATAATACCTTCCGGCGGAGGTTTCTTTTACTTCAAATATCGTGGCTAAATCAATTCTATCCTCCAGAAGATATGAGTATGTACCTACTCCCACATAACTTTTTTCACCATTGATGGTTGTATATAACACATAATATAATGCATTGCGGTTGGTTTTTGATACTATATTAGGCATTAACATAGATTTGAGAGTATAGGTGCCCTGATTGTGGCTCGGACCGATTTTTGCCTCTATGCCGACACTCTTAATTGGTAACTCGTCATTATAGTGGTGCCTTGGATTCAATTGTAGTATGTCATTTTCAAAATTGACGTCGCTTGCATTGGATAATCTTAGGCCATCCGCTTTAAATGTGAGCACCAATACCAATGTTGCATCAGAAGGATTACGATAATAACCGCTATTATAAGATCCCGGACCATCATTACCATAACTCGGGTTTTGTGAAATCGCGTTTGTTAATGCTGTATTATACGCCGTCCATTTTACGTCGAATGCATTATAATGATTATATGAGTTGCCGTAATTTACATAGTCATAATATGCGGATATAAAATCTCTCCATTTCACAAACACATCACTATTATAAAAAGCGACGTGATTCATTTTCGCAGTGTTCGCATTGTTCCGATCCGATTGAGCAGCCAAGCGGACGGCTTCTGCATTATCCACATCTGCCCTCAATGTTCCCAGATTATATTCGCTATATACAGAAGTTTTTAAGTATAAAATCGATGTCGTGCCATCTTCTTTTACAGTGACAGGTAAAACGATGGCCTGTGTCGTATTCAAAGTTTCCGTAGGATAAGCCGTATACATCTTATATAAGTTTGTGATGATTGATTTCATTAAGTTGTGTGTCTTAGCATCAAAGTCATTGTTTCTGGTAAAATCTTGCAAGGCATCTGTAATTGCATTCATGCGATCGATACTGGCGTCTAATGTATTTTTTAAATTATTAACCGTAGTTTGTTGGCGCGTTTTAAGATTTAAAAATGTTCTATTATCCCAGGCTGAAAACAGATTTAGCCTCATATTTGAGGCTCCGCTAATATTTACATAATATTGCAATATATCCCCGTATCCTAGCCTTGAATCGATATTGGCGATGTCGGTTAATTGTGCCTCTCTTACGCTATTTGCACCAATGACCATGTCGCGCAAGTGCCATTCAGACTTCCATTCATCATCTATACGACAACCCAATGATAAATAATGATGGTTTCCTGCAGATGCGTGTATTCCATACCCATAATTGTTCAATAACCACGTATATGCTTCTAACGTGAATAATGCTTTGTCATATGCTGCTTGATTATCGTCTATAGTAGTTTGAAGTGTTGTTATAATTTGTGCGCTTGTATTTGTTGTGTTCGTTTGTGTTGGCACTGCTTTTGCAATCAACCCTTTTTCTTGGTATTTAATTTGACTGCGTGTTCCATTGTATTGAGTAGTTAGATAAACATTATAACTGCTAAGAAATTCTATTGCCTTTCTATTTTCAGTTGTATAATCCGAATAATTCCTCATCGTGGATATAAAATTGGTTTCCTCGGATGAAATATTGCGAACGGTTTGGCCATATAGAGAAATCATTTTCTCCATGTTGATTTCGTCAATTAAGTCATCAATCTTTTCTTTATAATTTTCTTTATCGAGAGAAAGAATATTAGGTAAATCGTCAATAAGGGTCTTATAATTCTGAATATCACTTTCATACGTAGTATCGTCAACCTTATATGCAGGTAAATTTGCAGCATTCCTATGTCGACTATTTTCGTTATATTGGTCTATAATTTCGTTTACATCTGTGATTATATCGGCCATTTCACGTTCTAGATATACTCCTGCAAGCGTCAAAAATCGCAATCCATACATATAATTATTTTGGGCGGTTAAATTTGCTTCATATGCACTATTCAATCCCAAAATTTCGATTTGTGCTTTATATTCTTCTTGAAGTTGAGTGACGTATGTTGCCTGTCTTCCACTTTCAGTAATCAAGGCGGTCTTTTTTGCTTCGGCAGCCGTTATTTTTTCTTCCAATTGCTCGAGCGTATATCCACTCAAGTCTTCTATCATGTCTTTAACAGACCCGACTTCAGCCTGCACTATCTTACTAGTTTCGATTAAAGCTGTTAATCCAGCCACAGCCACAACCCCCGTTCCGGCAGTTCCAATAGCAACCCCTACATATAAAAGCGCAATACCGACTTCGGCAAGTACCGCCCATTTTCTTCTTTCCGCTTCCTCCGATTCTCTCTTCTCATGCTCAGTATGTAGTCGGTTAATTTCTGCGTCTTGTAATACAATACTTATATCTATAAGGTTCTTTGTTCGTTGTGCGTCAGCAATAATAAACGATCGAACAGGAGCTTCAATTCCCGCCTCTAATAAATCGAGACGTTCCTGTCGCGTTATTTTAATTAGTACGGGTTCTTCTGTATATATTTTTAATGGAAGAATACCGGCCACACTACTATTTAATATTTCTTGATCTGTTGAAGTAAATGGATTTACTTGTATAAAAGTGTCCATGTTTTCAATTGTATTGCGTATTAAAGGTGCAAATTGGTCTATAAACTGTTTCATATTACGGCTTGATAAGTTGTCTATATCTACCATACCCTTTATTTCGTGTAATTCCTGATTTATTCCTAATTTTCCAGCAATAGACACAGAACTGGTAACCGGGTCGACTTGCATAAGTGTGTCGCCTTTAACATTTTCCACCATTAACTCACCTGAAATAATTGTGTCCGAATTAACAGAATATACTGGAAAAAGATTGTCTATTCGAGCATCTTTAGATTGAAAGGTTATAACGCCATTCTCATCTATGAGTATCCTCACTACAGAGACTATTTTATATCCTCCATCAGAAAACGCAATAATAATTTTTTGTCCGTTTTCCAAGTAGCTATATTTGGAATTTAAGTATTCAATAATGTAATACATCCTCCTAGGTATATCAAGTGTAGAATTACGCAAATAACATTCTGATATAAGTTTTTGGCTCCAATATGGCGCGGTGTCTGAATGTTTACATTTCAAAGAATTAAAGATTGTAATTGGACCAAGTTCCCATGTGGTATTTGTGGGGGCGAAAGATATAGGATTATTATCCCCATTTATCATCCTACAAATATCTGTTAGTAAATAAGCGAATGCTGTCGAAGATACTCCTTCTTGAAATTTTGCGATATCAATAATATCAAATAAATTCACACCAGAAGAAATGGCTATCTGATTAGATGGAGATGTTGGATCTGCTAATACATATGAGAAATAGATACGTATATTCAATACTTTTGCGTCTATTGCACCAGATTCTTTTATAAATGAAAATCCGCAAGACAGTCCATTAAGCTTGGGCGAATCTGAATCTGAATTCGAATATGAATCCGAATCTGAATCTGACCGCGAAACTGACTGCAACAACGAATTTTGTAACATTTCCACACCAAATTCGCTTGCATAATATGTTAATGAACGGCCATTACGTTTAGTTCCAGATCCGTTAATGTAATCTTGTAATGTTTCATTTCGTTCATAATCCAATGAACCTAAACGGCTTGTAAATTGAATTTTTCGATTAGCGAATGGAGAAGTGGACGATTTTGCCTGTATATCGTATAAAGACAAGTCTGTTCCATCATTAAAATAACTTTTGTATATGGAACGTATAGTATCTGCAGTGTTAGATTCTTGAGTTCCGTTTTCATACTTATTTGTGAATAATTTATATGCATTAGTCGATGCGTTAAGCGCTTTTTCCATTTGTAACATAATTTGCATTACAACGTCGACCGAAAGTAAATCAACAACAATTGTTTGTGTTTGTTTCAATCGTGCTATAGTAGCGACATCGGGTAAAACAAGTGAAGTATCATTATAAACCGGATTAGTACTACCAAATAAACTATTCCACGTATTTGCAGAAATATTATAGTTAGTATTAAAATAATTTCTAACAATAGTAGAGGTTAGTCCACTGCTATTTGTGGTGTTTGCATTTCGTATCTGTATAAGTTCTGCTCTTCCATACGCCAAAGTATTACCGTAAGGAGTAAACACATATGATGTTGACATCTAACTGTTTAATATATAATGTATATTTATACATTAAAAATTTGAATATAAACCGTCCAAATTATATTGTTATTTTTGTT
>ERZ807291.10004-NODE-10004-length-10095-cov-4.338347_pt1 | contig 10095 bp, 8 predicted proteins | sample MGYA00521257_ERZ807291 | MGnify/ENA primary metagenome ERZ807291 (study PRJEB31413, sample SAMN03169783) | marine metagenome | biome: Marine; feature: Water; material: Subsurface seawater | place: North Sea | collected 2011-04-28 | depth 1 m m ... | reverse complement strand
CGAGTCCTGCTAGCCCGACCATTTACACTTTGCCTGCTGATCCGGTCATATCTTTTTGCCCGCCTCGATCTTGGTCTGAGCGGGCCACCGGAGACGCAAGATGACAGGTGTTCTACCCAGCCAACGACTCGAGCAGATGATCACTGTGGGACAACTCAGCGGCACGCCTTCGATTATTCCAGAACAAATTCAACCTGCTAGCCTTGATCTGCGCCTTGGCAACGTGGCCTACCGCGTGCGCGCATCCTTCCTTGCAGGGCATGGCCGCCGCGTAGAAGATCGCCTAGAAGAATTCGAGATGCACCAGATTGATCTCACCGATGGCGCGGTGCTGGAAAAGGGATGCGTCTACGTTGTTCCTTTGATGGAGCGTCTTGATCTGCCCGATGATTTGCAAGCTGTCGCGAACGCTAAAAGCTCTACAGGTCGCCTTGATCTTCTAACGCGCACGATCACTGATGGCGGCGCAGAGTTTGATCGCATTGCGCCAGGTTACAAAGGCCCGCTCTACGCCGAAATCTGCCCGCGCTCGTTTTCGGTTCTTGTGCGCCCCGGCATGCGGCTGAACCAGATCCGTTTTCGCGAGGGGCAAGCCATCTTAGACGACGCAGCCCTCACTAAGCTGCACGCCAGCGATGTTTTGGTGAATGGTGACGCTTTGATCGATGACGGTCTTGGTTTCTCTGTCGATCTTAAACTTGATGGCACTGACCTCGTCGGCTACCGCGCCAAACCGCATACGGGTGTCATCGATCTTGACAATATTGGCCATTATGACCCCGCTGAATACTGGGAAGAGGTGCGCTGCAAAGACGGTCAAATTATCCTTGATCCCGGCGCATTTTATATTCTGGTTAGTCGAGAAGCGGTGCATATCCCCCCTGCCTATGCTGCTGAAATGGCTCCATACTTGGCGATGGTTGGTGAGTTCCGCGTGCATTACGCAGGCTTCTTTGACCCGGGCTTTGGCCATTCAGAGGCCGGTGGCACAGGATCACGCGGCGTGTTGGAAGTGCGCTGCCACGAGGCACCTTTCGTATTAGAACATGGTCAGGTGGTGGGACGTTTGGTTTACGAACATATGTCTGAAATCCCAGCGCAGCTGTATGGGTCGGGCATTGCCTCGAACTACCAAGGCCAAGGTTTGAAGCTGTCAAAACACTTCGCAACGCCCGCTTAAAGGGCGCGTTCTAAAAGATTTCATGCCTTCGGTGGGGATATTTTAGCGATAGAAAGGGTTAAGGGGTGCTTAACCACATATCTATCTCTGGATATTCTGGCCTGAAATAGGCGACCATGCGGCCCTCATCTGGGGCACTATCCGTGGCTTTCCAAGGGGCGACACCGTGTAGCATGTGACGGTGCAGCAAGACTGATTGTCCTTTGATAACAGTCACTTCAATCGGATCAATCTGCGCAAACACGCTTGCGCGCGCAGATTTATACCCGTCTGTTAGATCAACAGATTTCGGATCTTTATTCCCGATTATGTCCCGCAAAGCATCGCGCATCAAAATGTGACTACGCGGCCAAACCACCAAAGGCGACGCCGTGCTATCCCCCAAGGGAACCCCTAAGATAAAGCTATGTGGTTCCCGCAGGTAGCGATGCCCGTCTTCCAACAAAATCCCATCCACATGCGCAGCGGCGCGATTGATACGAAAGCGATGGTTTACGTAGCTCTCACCATCGTCTTGTTTGGGATATCCTTCATAGACAACAGAGACTTGAGCTCTATGCCAGTGCTTTGGCTGTGTGATCAACGCTTCCCATGGACCGTCAAGAGGGACATCTGACACAGCTCCATCCGCTGCGTTTGGCAAGGCATCAACACCCACAAACCACGTATCCTGATGACGCAGCCAAAGTGCGCGCATGTCTGCGTTTTGTACCACGTCTCGCGCAACGTCCTCAGCAGCGTCAGCCCATTCTAGAACACGGGGATCCACATCAAAAACGCAAAACCCGTCCTGTGCAAACTGCTTCAAAATCCAAAGGCTTTGCGCAACATGTTCAGCGCGACCAAGGTTAAGAACACGCCAAACGCTTTCTTCAAAGGCCCCGCATCCATCGCGTGGGCAAGTTTCACACCCCAGGGCGCGGTCAGCAACGTCATAGCGATTACCACGACGAAGGCGATCAGGTTCACCGCCCCCACGGTGAATGGCGGGCGCATCGTAGGTTCAATCGGCACGAACAAAAACCCGATGACCGCAGGCACCGCGATAAGCACACCAAACCCTGCTGCCGTCGCCACTGCGCGGTGGATTGCCACGCCGTGCAGCGACATGAACGGCACGCCGAAACTGCCGCCGCCGATGCCCATCAGAACAGACATAAATCCAAGGATGGGCGAAGATATTATCCGCTTCACACCCGTCGGCATGGCCTCTGACACACGCCAAGACGAACGACCAAATGTCATGTAAAGCCCTACGATCAATGCCAAAACTCCAAATATCATTTGTAGGGCACCTGATCGTAGGCTCGCGGCGACCATTACGCCCAGCGCGGCCCCAATCACAATGCCCGGTGCCCAAGTGAGCAAAATATCCCAACCCACAACGCCCTTTTTGTTATGGCTCAGGACCGAGCGCACAGAGGTAACAATAATCGTCGCAAGCGAGGTCGCGAGGCACATTTGCATCAATTGCGGTCCTTCAAAGCCCAACGCGCCAAACACGTAAAAGAACGCGGGCACCAAGACGATGCCGCCACCGACACCCAAAAGACCAGCAAGCACGCCAGCCACGCCCCCCGTGATCAACAAGAGAACGAGCATTTGCACAAGGAGCATCGGATCAGTCATGGTTTTGCCTTTTCACACGCGTGCGTTCACGCCTTCGAATTGTTTCTCGCTGCGTGCATTATTTCGATAGCATCGACAACCGTATGCGATCCAGAGGCGTGTTTATGCGCATTCTCTGAAAGATGACGTTTCCAATAACGCGCGCCCGGTTCGCCAGCAAATATACCCAACATATGGCGCGTGACTTGTCCGAGCTTGCCACCCTCCGCGATATGCGCATCGATATAGGGCAGCATCTCCATCACAATATCTTCGCGCGCGCGCTCAACCTTGGGTACGCCGTAGATCAGATGATCCGCCTCCATCAGTATATCCGCGGGCTGGTAATAGGCCGCACGTCCGATCATCACACCATCCATTCCCCGCTCCAGCGCGTCTTGCGCCTGTGCGAGCGTTGTGACGCCGCCATTCAAGCTAAGATGCAGAGCGGGAAACAACCCCTTCATCTGCTGCACCAAATCATAATCCAGTGGTGGGATATCGCGATTTTCCTTAGGGCTTAGCCCCTGTAGCCACGCTTTGCGCGCGTGGATTGTGAACCGCCCAACCCCTGCCCCAGCAACGCGCGCGAGGAACTCTGGTAGTATGTCGATCGGGGCTTGATCATCCACTCCTATGCGGCATTTCACGGTCACCTCTACTGAGGACGCTTTGATCATTGCCGCACAGCACTCTGCAACCAGCATAGGATCACGCATTAGAATCGCACCGAACGCGCCGTTTTGCACACGATCAGATGGACACCCAACGTTAAGGTTGATCTCCGCATAACCATGCTCTGCCCCGATGCGCGCAGCTTCTGCCAATTCCGCAGGATCAGAACCACCAAGCTGCAAGGCCACAGGATGTTCCACGGTTGAGTATTTCAGCAAATGCAGCGCACCACCGCGGACAAGCGCAGGCGAGGTGACCATTTCCGTGTACAAAAGCGCACGTGACGACATCAGTCGATGAAAGAAGCGACAATGCCGATCGGTCCAGTCCATCATCGGTGCTACGCTTAGGCGGGCAGCACGCGCAGTGTCCGCGGTGTTATGTGTGATCTGATCTGTCATGCGCGGTTTCGATAGACCACTTTGCCCAGCGCGTGAAGCTATTTGATTAACTCTCTAGCGCTATCCGGCAATTGAGCGGCTTTGCCCCCTTGCCTTGCTTCAATGCATCTGGTCCACCAATACATAACAAACCTCTGAGGGAGCGTTATCATAACCAATTTTGCCAAAACCCAGGCTATGTTCGATATCCCTGAAGGTATGGTTTACCACAACGGCAACTCCCTAGGCCCCATGCCCAAGGCTGGACCAGACGCAATGACGCGGTTCATGAACGAGGAATGGCGCACAGAGCTGATCAAAGGGTGGAACACTAAGGGCTGGTTCATGCAAACCAACACCTTAGGCGATCGCATTGGCAAATTGATTGGTGCGCCCAAAGACAGCGTTGTGGTCAGCGACACGCTCTCGATCAAAGTGTTTCAAGCAGTGGGTGCGGGACTGGCGCTGGTGCCGGATCGTAAGGTGATCCTCTCCGACACAGGTAACTTCCCCACCGACCTTTACATGGTGCAGGGCTTGGTGAAGCTGAAAGAAGACGGTTACAAGCTACGCACGGTCGCGCCTGCGGCGGTTCTAGACGCAATCACCGATGAGGTTGCCGTCGTGACCCTCACAGAGTTAGATTACCGCACAGGGCGCAAACATGACATGAAAGCGATCATCGACAAAGCCCATAGTGTTGGGGCTGTCGTGGTCTGGGACCTTGTGCATTCCACAGGCGCTATCCCCGTGGACGTCTTGGGCACCGATGTCGATTTCGCGGTTGGCTGTACTTACAAGTTTTTCAATGCGGGTCCCGGAGGTCCGGCGTTCATCTATTTAGCCCCCCGCCTAATTGAGACCGTCAAGCCTGTTCTGTCTGGCTGGTACGGCCACGAAGCTCCGTTTGCCTTTGATACCGACTACCGCCCAATGCCCGGTAAGATTGACCGTATGCGCATTGGCACGCCCTCTATCGCATCCTTCGCACTTCTCGAAGCCGCTTTGGATGTTTGGGATAACGTTGACCTTAATGATGTACGCACCCGCTCTATTGAATTGATGGAGTTGTTCATCCACGAGGTCGAAAGCCGCTGTGATGGTGTCACACTCGCGGGTCCGCACAATATGGACGAGCGCGGCTCACACGTGTCGTTTGAATTCGAGCACGGGTATCCTTGCATGCAAACCTTGATCGAGCGCAAAGTGATCGGAGATTTCCGTGCGCCCAACATGATGCGCTTTGGCATAACCCCACTGTTCATCGGGGAGGCCGACATCCTGAAGGCCGTCGACACCCTTGAATAAATCCTAAAAACACAAAGTTATAAGCTAGGGCGTTTTCAGGTACGCTCTGCTGTAACTTAAAAACGCCCGTATCCCATCTGTCAGGACTTAGGTTTATGACCACCCGCCTTACATTCCCTGTGACTGGACTTAACTGCGCCTCCTGTTCTGTGCGCGCTGAAACTGCGTTAAACAGCGTTGCAGGTGTGTCAGACGCACGGGTAAATTTCGCGACAGGGCAAGCGGATGTTTCTTTTGAAGCCAATACTGAGGCCCAGACGCTGATCGACGCCCTCGAGGCTGTCGGCAAGCCCGCCCAGCCCACCACGATCCGGCTTGATATCCATGGAATGAGTTGCGCCTCCTGTGTCTCTCGCGTTGAGACAGCACTGTTGAAACCTGCAGGGGTCTTATCAGCCAATGTGAACCTCGCGACGGGCCAGGCAGTTGTTGAAACCTTGGGCACCCCATCCAGGGCGCTAATCTTAGCAGTACAGGACAGCGGGAAAAGCGCGACGCTGTTGGATGATACTGCCGTGTCACAAGCGTCCGTCAGTCATACCGACGACGCCGCATTCAACAAGCGCGCCTTTATCATTGCCGCCTTTTTCACACTTCCCGTGTTCATCCTTGAAATGGGCGGGCATGCGTTTCCGACCTTTCACCATTTGATTTCCCGCACCATAGGGATGCAAAGCAGTTGGATGATGCAATTTGCGCTGACTGCTATGGTTCTATGCATCCCCGGTCGAGCAATCTGGACAACCGGCCTAAAGGCCCTGCGCACATGGCAACCTGACATGAACGCATTGGTAGTCCTTGGCTCCGGCGCCGCCTTCTTTTACTCCACACTCGTGCTTTTCGCCCCAAACCTACTGCCGCAATCCGCCCGTAATGTGTATTTCGAAGCCGCAGCCGTCATAATAACCCTAATCCTCGCAGGTCGTTGGATGGAAGCGCGTGCAAAGGGACGCACTGGGGCCGCTATCGCCCGTCTTATCGCGTTGTGCCCCAACAGCGCGATGGTGGAGCGCGATGGCACACATCAAGAAATCGCTATTGAAACCCTTACCCTGGGCGACATCATTCACGTCCGCCCAGGTGAGCGGATCGCAGTCGACGGCATCGTCACATCGGGCGACAGCTGGGTGGATGAAAGCATGCTAACCGGCGAACCGCTTGCGGTGCAAAAGACCACAGGCGCGCATGTCACCGCAGGCACAGTGAATAGCACGGGCAGTTTCGCCTTCAAAGCGCATGCCATTGGAGCGGATACGGTCCTCAGCCAAATCATCGAGATGGTACAAAAGGCGCAAGGCGCGCGACTACCCGTGCAAAACTTGGTCAATCGGGTCACCGCATGGTTTGTCCCTGCAGTCTTGGCTATCGCGGCGCTGACAATCCTCGCTTGGTTATTTTTCGGACCTGATCCGGCGTTAAGTCACGCACTTGTCGCTGGTGTCGCCGTCCTGATTATCGCTTGCCCCTGTGCAATGGGATTGGCCACACCCATGTCAATCATGGTCGGCGCAGGGCGCGCGGCTGAACAGGGTGTGCTCTTTGCAAAGGGCGCGGCCTTGCAAGAGCTTAACAGCATCAAGACGGTCGCCTTTGACAAAACGGGCACGTTGACACAAGGCAAACCAAGCGTGACGGGCATTCATTTGTTCAACACACTAGATGAAAAAAATGCGCTGGCCCTCGCTGCCTCTGTCGAGGTCAATTCCGAACATCCCCTCGCACAGGCGATCGTTGCCCATGCGCAGTCGCGTGATATCCCCGTTGCGCCAACCGAAGCGTTTACAAGTGCGACGGGAGGTGGCGTTAGCGCATTGATTGATGGCAAGGGTGTTCTCATTGGCAACCGTGCATTACTCACAGCAAAGGGCGTCGATCTCGACGCGCATGACGCAACGCGCGCTAAGGGCACCGAAATTCTTATGGCGTTGGACGGTAAACTAGCCGCCCAATTCGAAATCTCTGATCCGCTCAAAGAAACCGCCGAAGCGACAATCACCGCCCTAAAGAACTCCGGCATTCAAACCGTGATGATCACTGGTGATACTCACTCAGCTGCGCAATCGGTCGCAGATAAATTGGGCCTAGATCACGTCATCGCAAATGTTTTGCCAGGTGGCAAAGCCGACGCAATTCGCACGTTGCAATCTGATGGACCTGTTGCTTTCGTAGGTGATGGCATCAATGACGCGCCCGCCCTAGCATCCGCAAACGTTGGCATCGCAATCGGCACAGGCACAGATGTAGCGATCGAAGCCGCAGATGTAGTCTTACTCGCGGGGGATCCGAACGCCGTTGTTGCTGCCTTTGACATCAGTTCAGCCACCCTGCGCAATATTCGCCAAAACCTGTTCTGGGCTTTCGGCTACAATGCACTTTTAATCCCCGTTGCCGCCGGCGCGCTCTATCCTATTTTCGGGCTTCTACTGTCCCCCGCACTTGCCGCTCTCGCAATGGCATTTTCAAGTGTGTTCGTGATCAGCAATGCGTTAAGGCTTCGACGCGCTGGTAGTGCTCGATAGAGGCTCTCTAAGTCTCTTCGTCCAAATCCTCAAAAAACGTCGCACAGGCACGTCCCTTGCTTTTGGCCGCATAAAGCGCGCGATCCGAGCACAACATCAATGCATCCAACCCCTTGGGATCCCCCCTAAAGCGCGTTGCAATCCCAATACTCGCGGAAATGTGACACTGTGTCTGCTCAAATGCGATGGGTTTTTCGATCCCTCGGATGAGACGATTTGCAATATCCAGGAGTTTTTCCTTTTTCGTAAGTCCATCAATTAGGAACATAAATTCGTCACCCCCACCCACGCAATCATATCGCCCTTGCGGGTTTCCGCAGGCATGACCTTGGCCACCTCCTGCAAAACGTAATCGCCCGCTGCATGTCCTTGGGTATCATTTACTGACTTGAAGAATTCCAAATCGAGCTTCATCAGTGAAAATTCACTGTCTTCCGCCAAAGCGGCCGCCAAAATATGATCTGCGGCGCGGCGGCTCTTTAAGCCAGTCAATGTATCCGTGGCTGCCTGTTCTTCTGCTGCAAGTTTCGCCCCTTGTAAGCGGTGATTCAGATTGCATGACGCATCCATCGCCGCTGACTTCGCTTCCACGAGAAACAGCATTTCAATTACCAAATCCGTTGCCGCAAAATCCGCACTGCTTAAACCGTAGTCCTGAACGCCTTCCACAACCGAGATTCCAACCGACAGGTTCACCAGCGCGCCCTGCCCGTCTGGCAGTTGGACTAGCACACCTTTTAGCGCCGCAAACGGTTCATCGCGCAGCTCCAGGTGCAGCTTGCTGCGTGCGCGTTGCGTGAGTTCGCTCATGCTTTTCACCAACCTCGGGCGATCGAGGCGAAATACCTCAAGAAACCGCTTTCCGATCAGGTCTGTGTCAGCACGCATTTTCTTCAGAGTCGGTTCAACATGCACAATATGTCCAGTGTCGGTTAGTCGCAGATGCATCAGGCACAAAATATCAAACGCAGGTTCAAGCGCGGCCCAATTCAAAGCTGGGGTTTGAGTCAAACCACGATCCACAATCACGCGCGTCGCCAACTAGAACCTGTTACCAGGCGCGAACGCGCTTTTAAGCAGCGCAATTGCAATCAATCCCACGCCTTTCCTGACAGCCACCATATTCAAGCATAACTAGCGCGCCATGGTCATCAGCCATCGCAGTAAGCAGCCCAATCAGGACACGCCCAAAGCCCAGAAGATCAGATCTTATAGTCAAACTGAATTGATTAACTGTACGTTTACGCAATTCTAGCTTTGGTAAAAACAGATCCGGCACTGCCAAGCGCGCGCGGTCATGTAAATCATCTAAAAAATAGACAAAATCGACACCACCAAAACGCAACAATCGCCGCACCGCTTGTTGCGTGGGTTGCGACACCAAATATGTACCAGGGTTTTGCAGCAAATCTGCACGGCCGACATTCAAGACCTTAGTGGCACAGGCGACAATCCGAATGGTGATCGGCGTATCAAACACCATCATCGCTTCAAAAGATGGATCCTCAATGCCTGCTTTTACACCGATAGCCCGCCAAGCTTCGTCTTCGTAAGTGTCTTTTATAAAAGCCTCGATCGCTTTGTTAATTTACCCATGCATCCCTAGTACCCTACTTTTTCTTCAGGACAAATTTTGCCGTGTAGGTCATAACAGAAAACTGCTGCGGTTAAGGAACAGAGAGCTAAACGCCTAACATCCAAGCAAATCAGTTAAGCATTCATCAATCTTTCTAAAAATCTGTGGGTGCACCGCCTTCGGATTTACGGCGTGCGACAAAGTCTGCCAGCTCTTCGCGGATTGCATCGTCCATGGGCGGCTCTTCGAACTCGTCAAGAATCTGAAGGAACAGATTATGCGCGCGTTCAGGCGTCCAAATACCACCCGCGACCTCCCAGCCTTCATAGTTTTTCCAATCACTCAGAAATGGTTGATAAAAGGCTGTCGTGTAGCGTTCTTGTGTATGTTGAATGCCAAAGAAATGCCCATCGTTACCCACAGACTTAATCGCATCCAAGGCAATGTCATCAGGTGTTGTAGCGAAGGTCGCAGGCTCCATGTATCGTTGAATTTGCTGAATAAACTCACAATCCATGATGAATTTCTCTGGGGACGCGATCAAGCCACCCTCAAGCCAACCCGCCGCGTGATAGACCATATTCGTGCCCGATTGCACCGATGCCCATAGACTGTTCGACGTCTCCCACATCGCTTGCCCATCAGGCACGTTGGCCGCGCAAACACCGCTTGAACGCAAGGGCAAATTATAGAATCGCGCCATCTGACCCGTCATTTGCGTGGCGCGCATATATTCAGGTGTGCCAAAGGCAGGCGCGCCGCTTTTCATGTCCACGTTCGAGGTAAATGTGCCGATCACACAAGGGCAACCAGGATTAATCACCTGCGCCAACACCACCGCGCACAAAG
>ERZ807291.9996-NODE-9996-length-10103-cov-6.080115_pt1 | contig 10103 bp, 9 predicted proteins | sample MGYA00521257_ERZ807291 | MGnify/ENA primary metagenome ERZ807291 (study PRJEB31413, sample SAMN03169783) | marine metagenome | biome: Marine; feature: Water; material: Subsurface seawater | place: North Sea | collected 2011-04-28 | depth 1 m m ... | reverse complement strand
AAAGAAGAAGAAACAGTTTGAAGAAGATTTAATTGAATGTGAAGAAGAATTGGAAAAGAGCGAAAAGAAAAGAAAGGAATGCGAAAAGAAGAAGAAACAGTTTGAAGAAGATTTAATTGAATGTGAAGAAGAATTGGAAGAGAGTGAAAAGAAAAGAAAGGAATGTGAACAAGAATTGAAAAAGAGCGAAAAGAAAAGAAAGGAATGTGAAGAGAAGAAAAATCAAGTTGAGGAAGATTTAAATGATTGCGAAGAAAAATTGGAAAAGAGTGAAACTAATAATAAAAAATACAAGAAAAAAATTGACGAATGCGAAGAAAAACTAACCAAAAAAGAAAGAAAATTGAAAAAAGCAAATAAAAAATTGAAACATTGTGAAGATGATAAAAACAAATGCGCACACAAGTTAAATAATTGTACTAGTAATTGCTGTAATACACAGATAAATTGTCGCGAATCGAGTTGTGGTAAAAAGGACGATATGTTACTTTTCCCTTTATATCCAATACATAAGCCTTTCACATATGCTTGTCCTGAAAAACGTCATTGTTAAAATAATTTACTGTTTGTAATGTGGATAAGTTGGACCCATGTTCAAATTATTATCCAAATAGATCAATTGAAATACTTGTAAATGAATTACAACGACTGACTGAACTAAATAAAAATGAGACTTTAGAAAATGCGTATCAAACAAAGAAGTAGAAGAAGAAGAACAACCCGTCGTACTGGAGGTGATGTGCGGAAGCGGGCCGACCAATTTAGACGTAAGTCGGGGGACGACAGCGATGATGAGTACGAGAGCGATGATGAGGAGAAGGGAGATAATTTATATGGGAAGACACCTATTATTATCGGGGACGGTGAGGTTGCGTCAGGGAAGGTGGCGAAAGAAGATGAGAAATGGTTGAGAAATATGGAAAGGAAAACACGCACACGGCGAGATTTTATGCAAGGCAGACTTAGAGGTGGAAAATCCAGAAAGAGAGGCACTAAAAAGCCAAAGCGCAAAACATCAAAGAAAGCAACAAAGACAAGAAAGGCAAGAAAGGCAAGAAAAGCCAGAAAGTAAATAATTTAGCGTCATAATATAAATGCCGTATATTATGAGGAAAGTTCCAAGACGTCGCTGTTATACAGTGAAAAATAAAACAACAAAGCGTGTAATGGCGAAATGTACATCAAAAGCAAAAGCCACCCGTCAAATGAGACTATTACGTGGTATTAAATTCAATAAAAAATTTAGAGCTACCTTACGAAATACAAGACGAAATAGATAAATACTCATAATTAAAATATATATACAATTTAATTATGGACAGATTACCAATTGAAATACAAGACAAGATATGGGAAATATATTGGAAAGGAGAATTTAAATCCCGTGTCTTGGACAAATTAACAGATACACATAGAGAATTAGAAAGAATGGATTTCTTCTTACAAAAACATTTCTATAAAAATCAGTCGAATAATTACGATAAAAAGATATCCCATTATTTATTACAATTTAATGCATTATTGAATTCATTAACCTATAATAGAGGATTGTATATGTTTGTTTTGGGGAGAAAGGAAAAATTGAGTCTATGCTTCAATCAACCTTATTTAAAATCGTGCTTTTCACAGGTAGCAAATTGTTATAAACAGATATGCGTTTATTGCCTTTGTAACGGGGTTCCTTATATGAGTTATCATATAGTAGAAAGATTTATAAATTTGAGTAAAAAAATAAAAAATAAAACATTTTAGCAGATATATACAATGTATAGTCGATTATTGAAACTAGACAAACTTTATGGAGCGCAAAACTACAAATCATTACAAGTAATTTTACGACAAGGAAAAGGTGTCCACGTAACGGATATTGAAGGAAAAGAATATTATGATTTTCTATCTTCATATAGCAGCGTAAATCAAGGGCACTGTCACCCGAGACTAGTAAAAGTGATGAAAGACCAATGTGAAAAATTAACTCTTTGTAGTAGAGCCTTTTACAATGAGAATTTGTGTAATTTTTTCGAATATATGCATAAAAAGTTTGGGTATGATAAATCATTGCCTATGAATACGGGCGTAGAAGCAAGTGAAACGGCAGTAAAATTAGCACGTTTATGGGGATATAAAACAAAGGAAATACCACAGGATAAGGCAGAGTTTATAGTAGCACGTAATAATTTTTGGGGAAGATCAATCGCAGCGTGTTCGTCATCATCGGATCCAAGTTGTTTTACCAATTTTGGACCGTTTGTTCCTGGATTTCACTTTGTAGATTTCAATAATTTGCAAGAATTAGAGTATGTTTTAAAAACACGTCCAAATGTTGTAGGATTTATGGTTGAGCCTATACAAGGGGAGGCCGGAATTCAAATTCCTGACGACGATTATTTAGTCAAAGCAAAAATGCTTTGTGAAAAATACAATTGTTTATTGATTTGTGACGAGGTTCAAACGGGCATAGGTAGAACAGGAAAAATGTTGGCTTCCCATACAATAAAACCAGACATGGTAGTACTAGGAAAGGCATTGTCTGGAGGTATGATGCCGGTATCGTGTGTTTTGGGTGATAATAAAGTGATGGATTTAGTAGATCCAGGAACACACGGTTCAACTTATGGAGGAAATCCATTGGGAACGGCTATTGTACCCCATGCAGTCGATATTATAGAGTCGGAAGGACTGTTAGAAAATGCAGAAAAACGAGGAAAACAGTTTCGTGATGAATTAAAGATATTTGTAGACTTGGGAACATTAAAAGATGTGAGAGGAAAAGGATTATTAAATGCGATAGAGTTACACAATGAAGAAAGTGCGAATGAATTAGTAGATAAAATGATGTCTAGAGGATTATTAACAAAGGTTACACGAGAAGGAACGATAAGAATGTGTCCACCATTGGTAATAAGTGATATGGAAATGGATAACAGTTTAAATATTATTCGTAGGTGTTTGACGGAATTATAATTATATAACAATATTATATAACATGGAAAAAAAAATGTTATGTAATGAACCTACAATATACATAATGGACAATTTTTTAACTAATATTGAGTGCGATCATTTTGTAAAAATTTCTATAAATAATATGAAACGTTCTACTGTTAGTAATAACAATAAAGGAATGTTGAGTAATGGTAGAACAAGTAGTAATTGTTGGATAAAACATAATACCGATGAAATAACTTTGAACATAGCAAATAGAATTGCTGAAAATGTTGGAATATCGATTGAGAATGCCGAGTCGTATCAAGTTATACATTATTCAAAAAGTCAATTATATAATGCACATTATGATGCATACAAAAAAGATGGTTCAGATAAAAGTAAGCGATGTTTAAAATATGGTGGACAGCGTATGATTACTGCATTAGTTTATTTAAATGATGTAGAAGAAGGAGGTAATACAATATTTCCTAATTTGGATATAAGTATTGAACCAAAAAAAGGGTCAATGTTAGTATTCCATAATTGTAAAGAAGGTACAACAGACATACATATAAATTCATTACATGCAGGTAATCCACCGATAAAGGGAGAAAAACTCGCATTTAATTTATGGTTCAGAGAAGAACCTACTAATCGCATATATAATTATTACAATAAATAGTATAAATTGATAATAATAAAATATTATAATTTATCGAAAATGCACACAATGAGTGATGAACAGAGGAAGGTGGTGGACTATATACGTTCAGGAAGTAATGTAGTAGTAGATGCTTGTGCCGGTTCAGGTAAATCGACCACCATTTTATCAGTTGCGAAGGAGTTGACTGGAAAAAAAATCATTCAATTTACTTATAATTCAATGTTGAGACATGAAATCAAAGAAAAGGTAAGAGAATTAAAATTGAAAAACATAGAGGTACATACATATCATAGTTTTGCCGTAAAACATTATTCAGCAACGGCGCATACCGATACAGGAATTAGACAAATGTTGCGTGAAACAGATGGTCCAAAACGTCCATTAGAATTATTTGATATAGTAGTCTTGGACGAAGCCCAAGATATGACGACATTATATTTTGAATTGATATTAAAGATGTCCAAGGATATGTGTAGCAAAGAAAATATAAATAACAAAACGGGAAATCATCGTTTTCAATTATTGGTTTTGGGAGATTATATGCAAGGATTGTATGAGTTTAAAGGTGCAGATATCAGATTTTTAACAAAAGCACATGAAGTATGGCGGGAGTTGCCGTTTTTAGAGAATGATAATTTTAAATCGTGTATTTTAAAGACATCGTATCGTGTTACGAATCAAATGGCGGAATTTGTAAACAAAGATATGTTGGGAGAAGCACGATTAAACGCGTGTAGAGAAGGAACACCAGTAATTTATATAAGACGTCCAAAATTTCAGATAGAAAATATAGTTGTATATCAAATAAAGCGATTATTAGCAGAGGGAGAAAGTCCTTCTGATATATTTGTTTTGGGAAGTTCGGTAAAAGGAGCAAATAGTCATATAAGAAATATGGAAAATGTGTTAACAGAAGCGGATATACCGTGTCATGTACCAATGTTAGAGTCAGATATAATGGACGAACGTGTGATAGAAGGTAAAGTGGTGTTTTCAACATTTCATACAGTGAAAGGAAGACAGCGTAAATTTGTATTTGTAGTGGGATTTGACCAAGGTTACTTTTATACTGCACGAAATATTGATAAAGATAAGTGTCCAAACACATTATATGTGGCGTGTACGAGAGCAACACATGGATTATATCTTTTACAACAAGAGAGTTCACAGCCATTAGAATTTCTACAGCAGGCACAATTTGATATGAAACAGAGTCCTTACATAGATTTTAAAGGAATGCCGCAAGGAATTATATATAAAGAGCCAGAGCCAGACGAGAGTATAGTAATAATTCCAACATATTATGTAACACCAACAGATTTAATAAAATTTGTGTCTGAAGGGGTGATAGAATATATTACACCAATCTTGGACCGTATATTTGTCCAAGAAAAACCAGAAGAGGAAGACGAAGAAGAGATAGATATTCCAAGAATAATCCAAACAGAGAGTGGATTGTTTGAAGAAGTAAGTGATTTAAACGGTATAGCATTACCGGCAATGTATTTTGATGAAATCCAAGGTCATAAAAAAGATGGAGAACAAGTGTTAAAGACAATGATACAGACAATTGTCCAAGAAACAAAAGAAAATAAGCATCTTTATTTAAAAAAAATGGTAAACGAGATACCAGAGAGTTGCGAAACACCATCAGACTATCTTTATTTGGCGAATGTGTTTACAGCATCTCAAGAAAAATTATATTCAAAGTTAAAACAGATATCAAGACATGAATATACTTGGATAACACCCGAAATCAAGGAAAAATGCGTTTCAAGATTAAATAGAAATCTTGGACACGAGTTTAATAAAGACAATGAATTAGAAGTAGAAAAGCAAGTAATACATTATTCCAATGAACCATTTCACGATCTTATCGACAAGGCATTATATCCATATTTTTTAAATGAGAAGAAGTTTCGTTTCAGTGGTAGATTGGATTTATTATCAAAAGATGCTATTTGGGAGTTAAAATGTACTAGTAAGATAACACAAGAACATCAGATGCAGGTTTGTATTTATTCTTGGTTATGGCGGACAATTTATCCAGAAAGTCCAAGAGAGGTATATATTTTTAATTTGAGAACAGGTGAAAAACAGAAATTAGAGGCGAATTATGAACAACTAACGAATATAGTAGTTTCGTTGTTAAAAAATAAATATGAAGAACCAGAAATATTAGACGACGAGGATTTTTTAATTGTATGTCGAAATATAATGGAACAATATTATGATTTATAATAAAAAAATACACTGGTAATATGCAGTAACTATTTTTTTATTTTTTATTTAATCAGTGTATTCATACATTTGTCCAACACGACGCTTGTTGCCGTTCCATTCACGACTTGCTTCATCGAAATCGATATCATTGTTGTAACGAGTACTATAACGAGTATTGTAACGATGATTCACAGAAGGTACAGTTGTTTCAATAATTTCATTTTGAATACAATACGACTTTGGCGAGAGAACATTATGTGAAAGTCGGGTATTATAAGCAGGACCTAGGTTGTTGGTTGGAATATTAGAAGAAGAATTACTAGTATCTAGTTTCAAAATACGATTACGAAGACGATTACTGTAATTGCGAGTAGCAGTTTCAGACGTATTGTAAGAATTGGTACGGGATTGAGAACGAGTTTGCATATTAAGACGATTCAAGTATGCTAATAAATATAGACTATACAATAGAATCAATTTTATGTAAAAATTTAGTTTTACATATCTAGTGAAATAGTATTATAAAATGGGTGGAAAATTATCATTAAATAATAAACATAATGGTAATAATTTGAAAAATAAAAGGGAACAATCCAAACAATTTAGTGGACCTAGACTTAGTTTAGATGAAGTGTATGAAAGTTTAGAAGATTATAAAGAAACAATAAACAATATATATTGTTTAAACGACATATTAGATGATTATAGTGATGATATAATAGAAAAACATAATGAGGGAGATTTAAACCCTATAAACAGTGTATTACTTTCAACATTGCACGAAAGTTATGATAAGAATGCAGCCATAAATTATTGTGAAGTAATAGAATTAGCAAAAAACAAGAATGAAGTAAACTCGTGTAGAGTTTTATTTACGTGTAAACATTATGAAGAATTAGATGGAATGAATCTTTTGAATATTAAGACAAATAATAGCAATGATACTATTGATGAATTATCGTATGCTACTATGGCTACATTATTAGAGAGTAGAATAATAGAGATGTCTATAAAAATACCTGCTTATGGTAAAAATTATATTCATTCAGGATTGAGTATGTGGACGAAAGGAATAAGATGTTATTTTAACTTATTAAGAAAAAATCCAATAGATGATAGTAAATGGATAATGATATCTTCTGGTATAAATTTAAAAGATTATTCTGTTTTAAATGTTACAAATTTGAATACATTTTCAAGAGAATATAAATTATTATTAGAAAGCATTACACAAGTGATGAATTCCAATTCATATTTAAATGTTATAGAGACTTCAGCAACTGATGCAGAAAAAATAGCAGAGTCCGCTATTTCTGAATCAGAAGAAAAGACGGCGTTGTTTAATTTTGCAAAAACGGTTTATGAAAATGCACCAAATGATGCATATGCAAAATTAAAATTGCAGGATGCACAGATGTCTGCACAAACAGCATCCAGAATGGCTACACAGGCATTAACAAATGTTAAGGCGGCTCAATATGCATTAACTGAGGCAGAAGCACAGATAGCCACAAAAACAACCACGTGGGAATATGGTACAATAGATGATCATGAAAATTTACATTGTGTTTATTCCGGTCTTCATCCGCAGTGGAATGGATTATTGATTTCGGACTGTAATTTGAGAGGGAGTGAAATGGATATACCAGGTATAACATTCAGTGTAATGAGTGATATCGAAAAATATTATACTTCATTAAATCATAATCAAACGATATTGTGTACATATAAAACACCAGTTGGATATTATATTTCAATTGTAAAAGTTATAAAACACGGCGATGAAGTCCACATACAAATGAAGGAAGCACAGTTAAATAGTATTTTTAATTATCCAAGTGAAAATACTGATATAAACAATAATGTTCCTTCTGATTTTACAGATACACAATTAAAGCCGGATATAAAGTCCTATATTTTTATAGACCCTACCACATATTATATAGGAATCGGAACAAATCAACAGTTAGTAAAATATTCAGACGAATATACAACTACAAAACCAAACAATGTTCAACATGTTGTTATAAAGTCCAAGACTTATCCAAATGTTGTTAATGCTCGTGTAGCCGAAGATAGATCACATAGAGATAATTATTATTTTTTCGACCAATTCAGTTGTGCTACAATGCGTCGCGAAAGTGAAATATATAATTTTAAAGAAATGTATAGTAAATCAGAGCTAGGAACGGAAGAAAATGATAATATAACACAAAGATATGGTGGAGATATTTCATTTGAAATAACAGACAAGACAAAAACAACTTGTGAGATAGGAAATGTAGGAATGGTCATTGATAAAATAGATGAAGAAGGTAATGTGTATGGTGGTTTATCTGTAAAAACAATTCCAAACATAGATACTATAGGTGATAGAGTTACAACTAAACCAGGAAATACTATAATGTACGTTTCAAGTGAAGGATTGTTACATATTTCTGGAGTAATGTTGGGAAGTAAAATACTTCATGTCCAAGAAAGCGAGGAAGGCGAAGAAGAGCTCTTTTGGGGGGATAGTAAAATAATGTAAAACATATTATTATTTAAGGTTTTACATTATACAGATTCTTGGACATTATTAACTTCAGAGTCATTATTAAGAGTTTGAAATTTCTTACGACATCCTCTTTGATGTGCCGATAGGCTTTGTTTATTTGAACCTACAAAGTTGTTACATATATTACAAACAAAATTACGATTTTGAACGTGAGCATATTTGGTAACAAGATATTTATCCAATGAAGGAAGCTTTATAGAATCTATTTGTGCATTCATTTTTTTCTGAAAATCTTTTAGAGTGGTTGTAAGTGTTTCTTTTTGTAAGAGAAAATTTTGATATTCATCATTAATATCATCAAGTAGCTCTTTTGGTATATTATTTGTATCACTCAAGTTTAATTCTTGGACTTTATTTGAAAGATAATCAATAATATCTACAGCAATTCTAATCTTATCAGGAGAATATTCACAATGCTGAATATAAATAAGTATATTACCTTTATGAACATCAATATGATAATTATTTTTAAATGAAATACCCGAATATTGTGAAATAAATATACCATTCATGTTCTGCGTATCAATATCACGAATAAACTTGGCTACTTCGTCTTTGTTGATGTTATGTGAATAGTCTTTGTTTTCCAAGAGAATGTTTGGTTTATCAAGACGTTTCAAAATAAAGTCGCCAGATGCTTTCGTACCAGTGGTATCTGTAATTTCAGAAGAAGGATAAAGCGACGATAAAATAGAGTATAGATTATTTTCGCCATATTTTCCTTTATTGGAAGATGCAGTGTACTTGCTTAAAAATTGTTTGAGCTCTTCTTGGACAACATTCTGTGAAGAAATAGAACTACTAGACATTTCTTTAACAGCATTGATATTATTTGTAATACGTTCTTCACTTGCAGATACATATGAGAAGAGAGGAGACTGTATATTCTGTATCATAGAGTTATATTTCAAATCAAAGTTAGTTAAGAAATCTTGGACACTCTGTTCACCAGAAGATGATTTTACAACTTCGTTTGTATAAACAGTCATTTGTGAATATAGGTCTTTGATCTTAGATTCAATATTCTCACGAATACGATTTTGTAATAGGTCTTGTGTTTTTGGAATAACATCATTCAAAACAACAGTTGTTCTGTCCAAGATATGCTGATTATTTCTATCAATAAAAGTAGAAATTTTATCACTTGTTGAAATATTTCCATTACTAATCATAGTTTGCATTTCTTCTACATACTCCTTTTTAATTTGTCCAAGTTGACTGTTAATATTTTGTACAGTTTCCAATGAATTTTCTGATAGTTTTTCATTCATATCTTGGACAGATGTTCTTAGAGTTTCTAATTCTTTCTTAGAAGAAACCAAGTGCGATAATATTTGCGAGTTGATATTAGTATCTAGATCATCAGTAACATGATTGAATATTTTGTCCAAGAATGCAATAAGCAAAAGATTTGCTTGTTCAAAGTCAATATTTGGATGTTTATTGTAAAATTCGACGATTTCATTATTTTCAGTTTTCAAAAATTGCAATTTTGAAAATTCGTTTTTTGAAAAAGAGGGTTTTGTCTTGGACATTATTGTATATATAAGTCCAATATCTTTCTTTATATCAATTTAAACTTAAAATATAAGCTAGTAATACTTAGAAAACCTAAATTAAGTTATTAACAAGTTTTATTTAAGTTTAATTACAACTTAAAACTTAAATATATATAGATTTCTTCTAAATATTTCTTGTATTTCTTCTAAATATTTCTTGTATTTCTTCTAA
>ERZ807291.9994-NODE-9994-length-10106-cov-3.910457_pt1 | contig 10106 bp, 8 predicted proteins | sample MGYA00521257_ERZ807291 | MGnify/ENA primary metagenome ERZ807291 (study PRJEB31413, sample SAMN03169783) | marine metagenome | biome: Marine; feature: Water; material: Subsurface seawater | place: North Sea | collected 2011-04-28 | depth 1 m m ... | reverse complement strand
CCTTGGCCCCAAAGGCTACATGCTGCGCAAGCGCAGTAGCCTAGGCAGCAGCCGCACGATCCGCACGGGACGAACAGGCATGGCTACCTCGACTATAGGTGCAAGTGGCCTGACGGTGGCAACCGCCTTCGAGATGGTCAAGAACGCACGCACGACGGCTGACGAGGTGAGTACGAACCTCGACTGGTTGCTCGCGCAGCCGCTGTACGTCTGGGGCATTTTTGGCGCGATCATCCTGTTTGCCGCGCAGTCCCTGTACTTCGGTCGCATCAACTTCTTCCGCAAACAGGATCACGAACGCGGATACAAATAATTGGACGGACGCGAAGCCAAGGAACTTGTGAAGGCGCTCGAGAAACTTCGAGACAGCCAAGGTTGGAAAGACCTGACCCGCATCATGAAAGCCGAGGCCGTCGAGGCGGCACTCAAACTCGGCGACAACCCGAACATGACGGTCGCGCAAATGCACTTCTGTCGTGGAGCAATCGCCAGCACCAAGGCGTTGCTCGCCCTACCGGATGCTCGCATCCAGCAACTCGAAAACGAACTGGCCCTAATGGACGCTACGGCTTCCGCTAAACAGTCTCGCTAAGGCCGGACAAGGAAACAAAAATGGCTAACGACATCGACCGCCTCGCCCAGATGGGCGGCATCCCCGCGCCTCAACAACAGAGCGCCCCTTCCCCCACCGACAATCGTGAAGCAATCGAAGCTGCTGCTGCCCCGAAGACCGAGGCAGACAAGGCCCAAGAGCCCGCAGCAGAGATGAGCGAGAACGAGCAAATCTCCAAGATGTTCTCCATCAAGACCGCCAACGGCAAAGAGCGCAATCTCACCGAGGAGCAAATCGCCTCGACGCTCAGCCGCTACAGCGACCTGAACTTCAAGAACATGCAGAACAAGCCGATCCTCTCGGCAGCAGAGCGTCTCATGTCCGAGCGCGGCATGACCCCCGACCAGATCGGTGAGGCCATGATGGCCGTGGCTCAAGCACAAGAGCGCAGCCCCGAGATGGGCCAGCAGACCCAAGCGCCCAACCAGCCCGGTCAGACCGACAACCCGACTGCCAGCAACATGCAAGTCTCAGACGACATGCTCAAGCGCTGGGAAGACGAGAACTCGGCCAGCCTGCCACCGGGTTACAGCGACATGCTGCGCCAGCAGGCGAACATGTCTCAGCAGTTCGGCCAAATGAACCAGATGCTGCCTCAAATCCTGCAAGCCGCTCAGGGCGTCACCCAAGCGGCCCAGCGCACGGGCCAAGCCCAGAACGCTGACCAGCAGCAGATGATGAACCAGCAACTGGCCATGAACCTCGACCGCGCCCAGCAGGAAGCTGGCCTCCCTGACGACGCGGCGAACGACTTCATGACGTTCATCACCGAGCGCGATCACCTCGTTGAAGAGTTGGTAGACCCTGACCTCGCTGTTCGCCTCGCCCGTGACTACGCGGCGATCCGCAATCAGCCAGAGATGGAACAGCTCCGCCGCGCCAACCAGCGCCGCCAAGCCTTCACGGGCTCCATGGGTGGCGTGGCCACCTCGACTCCGTCTGAAGCTCAGACACCCTCGACCATGGACAGCATGATCGACAGCGCAATGAACGAGCGCTTTAACCAGTAGGGACGACAGGCAGTACGGGCATATGTTTTACATGCGCCCGTACTGCTCACTCCCGGCGCTACGGCCCCATCAGGAACGCAGGACGACACTCGAGACGGATAATCCTCGAGCCGCCCCAAACGTAAACAGTCAACCTTGATGGAGTATATCATGGCTGCGATTAATGGCATGCGCGGGACCGGCGAGTTCGGAACCGACTTCCGCCCTAAAAACTATCGCGAACTCTTCACATTGCTCGAGCCCAATGGCAACGCGCCGTTGAACGCTATGCTTGCAATGGGTTCTAGTTCCTCTACTAACGACCCAGAATACAAGAACTTTCGCGATGCTCTGCCCGAGCGCCGCGTAACTGTCCATGCGACTGGTGGCTCCGCTCCTGCCTCTGACACAGGCATGACCATCATCGGCGACGACAACAAGTTTGTCGTTCCGGGCACCATCCTCGTGAACTCTGGGACTGGTGAAGTAATGCGAGTTACTGGCTCTACCGCTGGTACTGTCACCATCGGTGGCGTTGCAGTGTCGAAAAACGACCTCGTAACGGTTCGTAACGTCGGCTCGTCAACCACCTCGAACACGTCTGACAACGATGTTCTTTTCATCGCTGGTCATGCAGCGGCGGAAGGCTCGTCCACTCCGACGCCAGTTTCCTTCGATGCTTCGGTTGAGTTCAACTACACGCAAATCTTCCGTACCGCTTTCTCCGTGTCCAACACGTTGAACGCGACTTACCTGCGTACAGGTAACAAGGAAGACGAGCAGCGCACCAAGGCGTTGAAGCTCCACATGAGCGACATCGAGCGTGCCATGATTTTCGGTAAGCGTTCCGAAACTGATGGCGGCACCTCAGCACCGCTGCGCACGACTGGTGGTTTGATCTCCAACATTACCACCAAGAAAGACGGCAAGGCTGACTACGCAACCGTCAACGGTAATGGCGTAATCACCGAGGCTCAGTTCGATCAACTTTTGATCGAGGAAATCTTCAAGTATGGCAGCAACCAGAAGATCGCGTTTGTCGGTCCTCGTGTCGCTGGCTTGCTTCAGCAGATTGGTAAGAACCGCTTCCAGCCCACCCAAGTACAGGGCACATACGGCGTTAATCTTACTCGCTACCAGACGTTCGCAGGGGACTTGCTTGTTCATTTGCACCCACAATTCCGACAGTTGAGTCACATGAACAGCAGCATGCTGGTCGTGGACTTCCCTGATCTTGAGTACCGCCACCTCGATGGTCGCGACACTCAGCTCTTGGAGAACCGTCAGAACAACGACGAAGACCTCGTGAAGCACGAGTATCTGTCAGAGTGTGGCCTCGAGATGAAGCAAGACCTGACGCACGCTTACATCACTAACTGGGACGCTCTCGCGTAAGCGAGGACGACACCCCTCCCCGCCGGATGGCAGAACGGGGGCTGGATTACCAGCCCCCTTTTTTTATGGGAAAGATCATGACAGCGAAAACGACCAACCGTACCGACAAGGGCAAGCCCTCTGCACCAAAGGCAGAAAAAGCTCCAGAGCACGTTATCTTCCGCACCACAGAACGACACACCCACGAATTTGAGATCATGGGCATCCGGGGCATTCGAGGCGTCAATCAGTGCGTGACCTTCATCGTTCCCACTGACCAAGCAGATCGGTTTGCTCAGCACATCCACGTAACGTCAGGGCGAGTGTCCCGCGTTGGCTAACGACAGCTTCAACCCCCAGCTCTCCGCCGCAGCTACCTCTCCGCTCGAGACGCTCGCGCGCCAAGCGTTACGCCGCTACGGCGACAACGCTGCTGGTGTGGTCGAGGCCGAGGCGCTGCTCATGTTCATCGAGCTCGCGAACCTCATTGTCGATGACTTCCGCATGCACCCCTATGGCACCTCGCTCGACCACCTCGTCGATTATTATCACAGCCTTCAGGACGCTCGCGCCATCCCCGACAATATCTTGGTTCAGGGTTTGCTCTTCCAGTACGCGCTGCAACAAGCCGACGAGCGGATGCAGCTCTACTCCGGCCAATACTACAAGACGCTTAACACGGAGATGCTCCGGCGCAAGGATGGCATGAAGCGCTACAAGTTCATCCCGACAGACGGTGGTTCGTCACCTGAAGCGAGCACGTCGGACTTCAACGCGAGTACGGGTCAGCTAAACGATGACAACCAAAGTTAGCACCAGCAAACGCACGAACCTCGTCGGCTACCAGTCGTTTACGGGGCTCGACAGTTCGCGTGACCTGTTCAACCAAGACACGGGCGACAACCAGTCTCTCCACGTCCTCGAGAATGCTTATTCAGATTTCCGAGGCCAGCTCGTCCGAGTTGGCCCAGGTTCTTACCGTTTCGGTGATGGCGTTGTCCGCCACGCGATCCATTACGACACCGACACGCTTGTCACCGTATCCGAATACAATGACGGCCTGCACCTTCAGAGCGAGCAGGGTTTCAGCTACGACTTCGTCTACCCTCGCTCGGCGGTTGTGAGCTCGACGATCTTCAACAGGCAGATCATGCTGACTGCTCGTGGCCTCGCACCAACCATATTCAACGGGAAGAAGTTCGCGCCTTCCAAGTCTAGCGCTGCCACCGTGGCCCTCCCGGCGTTCTGTACCACGGTGCAGCAACGCCTTTGCATTGCAGGCGTAGCGGCCTCTGACACCGTGGTCATGATTAGCGCGGCCAATGACCTCGACCGTTTCTTCGGCGATGAGGCGGTAGACGCAACGAGCCCCCTCCGCGCTGCCAACATCGACATCGGCAACCTTCTCGGCACCGCAGACAAGATCACGGGCATCAGCTCGTTCGAGACTGACAAGCTCTGCATCTTCACCAATGACCGTGCCTTCGTTTACAAGATCGACCCGGACGTAACGCTGTGGGAACTCCAGACAGAAGCCTCGGCCACTTACGGCTGTGCCAGCCACAACTCGATCAAGGAGGCGGGCAGCGACCTGCTGTACTGCTCCCGGTCGGGCATTCACGCCCTCCGCCGTGTAACCGACAACGGCCTGCAAATCGCGTCGGTGAACCTCTCCGAACAAATCGACCAAATCTACCGTGAGCTATTTACTGCCGTGGACGACCCGCAGCAGATCACAGCGGTCTGGGACCAAGACGAGGGCCAGTACCACGCATTCTTTCCGGTCGGCAAAACGGGCAGCTACAAACAGTTGACCATGACCGTCCACTTAGGTGGCGAAGGTGCGAGCACTAGCTTCTCCACTGGAGCCTTCCTCAACGCATCATGCGGGGCCACCCTCGGGGGCAGTCTCGTGTTTGGCACCAAGCGCGGCACCTACGACATTGCTAAGGTTGAGAGCTTAGAGGGCGCTATGCCTGACGTGCGGATCGAAACGCCTGTTTTGTGGATGGGGCCGTTCGACGCGCACAAGCAGGCAAAGAGCATAATCATCCAAGCCTTCGGCGACGGCGAGCTGACCGTCACCGCCATCGACGATCAAAACCGCGACAAGTGGCAGACAACCGTCATGCTGACGGACGAGGACGACGATGGCAGACGCACTGTGCCATTACAGAGGCAATATGAGCGCCCCATGTCGATCCGCTTCCGTGGGCTCCGCTTTAAGTTCGATTACAAAGGTATTGGGCTTTTCCGCATCATTGGGTTTGCGGTTGAGCTCACTTAGGAGACGCCATGAGCCGCCTACGCCAGCTACGACCATACGAGTACGGCTCCAGCACAGCCGTACAGACCGAGTTCGAAAGCATTGTGCGCTATCTACAGAGCGCAGAGGTGGGTGGCCAGACCCTCGCCGAGACGATGGCCAAGATCACGGACGCCAACGGCAACCTTTCTAGCAACGTCGAGCTGCGCAATAGCGGCACTGGTGGCATCGAGTACCGCGTTGGCGAGTACACCTCCGCCACCGCTGGGTGGACCTCCCTCGTTTCTGCTGCTGACCTCCGTGGTCCAGCCGGGCAAACGATTGGTCAGATCGGAGCGCCGATTTTCAACAGCCGCGTTGATTACACGGTCGTGTCCATAGCCCCAACGCCAGCAGACAACACGAAGCTGACCGCAGGCCAGACGGTTATTAACTACGCTTACGCCGCCACGGACGAGCTTCTTGTCTACAAGGACGGCGCTCTGCTCCAGCCGACCAGCGACTACACCACGCAGACGGCAGGCAACAATGGCACGGGCACTGTGACCTTGACCACGGGCGTGAGCTCCAGCACCAACCTGACCATCTACAAGGTCCGTGCATCCGCCGTGACGAACTTCCGGCGCATCGACGAGACCAGTGGCTCTGTCCCGAAGACGCAGATCGACTTCACGCTCGAGGACACCACCGAGATCATGGTCTTCGTCGCTGGTATCCTCTACCGCGAGCCAGATGACTACACCCGAGACGTGCCGAACAACCGCATCCTCCTCGCCAGCGGAAACGCGATCCCGGCGAACACCAACTTCTCGGTCATCACAGTCGAGGACGCAGCCGTCCAGACTGTAAGCGGCGTGATGATGGAGAGCGCGTTCACTGATGGTACGACGGGCCTCGTGCCTTTCTCCAAGATCGGCATCAACGACGGGGAAATCCCGCAGGCCAAAGTAGCTACCCTCACCACAGACCTTGCCGCTCGGGCTAAGTTGTTCATCGACCCGAGCACCGCCGACCTGCAAGCGGGCACAGTCAACGACAGCTTCTACAGGCGCACGGTCGGTGGCGTGACCGAGGTCGTCTATTACGACGGCACCAACAGCATCGTCCTGAACCCCTCCTCAACTCTTCCCTCGGCTACCTCGACCGATGCGAACAAGGTTGTCCAAGTCGCATCAGACGGCAGCTACAGCCTCGGCACTGTCGATCTATCGGGCTACCTCGACGGTGATGACAAGCAGGTCTCGAACGGCGTGGCCGCTCTCGACAGCGCGGCTGACATTCTCTTCTCCCAGTACGCATTCACGGGCACCAACAGCCTGCTTAATGGCTTCCACGCTGGTCCTCGCATCGAGTATTACTACGACAAGCTCGAAATGCTGAACGGCGCAACTGATGGGGTTATCGCCGATGGCTCCTACCGAGTGCAGCGGTTCCTCGGGCAGCACTTCCAAATCGTGGGCATGGAGGTCCGGTGCTCTAGTGGCCAGTGTAACGTCCAGCTCAAAGTAGGTGGGAGCCTCGTTGGGCCATCGCCTCTCCCGGTCGGAACTGCCGCGCAGTTCCACGATTTCGGTGCGAGCAACTACGTCACCATCGACAGCCGACTGACCACCTCAATCCTCCTTGAAGCCAATGTAACGGGCGCAGCCAACTCGCTCGCGAAGCTGGAGATCGTCTTCAAAACGGTTCTGCTGGAGAATAACTAATGGCAGCGCGCAAAAGTTACTACGGGTTCTCGATGCTACCGTCCGGGTTTGAGCAAAGGTCCAACTACGGCTACAACCCGACCTCGGGCAGCTACATCTACAAAAACGACCGTGGCCAGCAGATGCTGGACGCCCCGTGGCTGCAAAAGCCTACCCAGTTTTCAGGCACGAACTTCTCGGGCAACTCAAGTCAGCAACGTGGCAACACGCAGCCCTCGCCCCGCATCCAGCAGACCATGCAAAATCAGGGCATCCAGATCACCCCTGCTGGCAACCGCAACGCCAGCAATCAGATCAGCATCACGGGCGGCACTGGCCCCACGAACAACTCGAACCAGAACAATTCCAGCAACCGAGCCCGCTCGAACAACAACGCCCCGAACAACAACTCGAACAGCTTCGGCGGCTTCGACATGGAAGCCTTCCTGCAATTTCAAGCGCAAGCGCAGCAGGCCGCAGCAGAACGAGCGCAGCAGGAAGCGAAAGAACGTCTCCATTTCGAGCTGACAAGCCAAGCTGGCGCGCTCGTGGGCAAGTCATCTGGCTACGGGATCAACGACGCGAGCCAGATCAACTCAGCCCTCGGTCAACTCTATGGCCTCCAAGGGCAAGCGGCAGGTTCAGGCATCTCGATGGGCAACGTCGATGGCGCGATCAACCAGCTCAAAGACCTGCTGTCCCAACGATCCTCTGAGCAGAACCGCTACGAGAAGTTCGTGGGCGACTTCAACTCCAGCGCCAGCCAAGCTGGCAACTATGGCGTGAACGACCTCGACGCGATCAACGCCGCCGTGAACCAGTTTCAGGGCTACCAGTCTGGCGCGACAGGCTTTAACTCAGACCTCAACGTAGACACAGGCTTCCTTCAGAGCCGTTCCGGCGGCATCCTCGATCAGCTTCAGCGCACCCTCGACGAGCGTTCCCGGCAGCAGGGCGTCGTGGACGACACCCGCGCTGGGCTCGAGGACTTCATTGGCAACTTCGGCAACGCTTACCAAGCGGTAGACTACCGCGACGCCGACCAGATCAATGCACTCGAGAGCCAGCTCGACCCAATCAACTCCGGCAAGATCGACGGGATCGACCTGAGCTTCGACTTCTCCGACCTCGGCGAGCAGACTGGCGGTTTCATGGACATGCTCAGCAACCTCCGTGGCCAACGTAGTGATGACCTCGACGACTACGGTAGCGGCCTTAGCGAGCTTGCGGCCAGCCTCGGCGGGTACTTTGGTGGTAGCCAGACCCTACCAGATGGCTCGCCTGCCGACTCAACGATGCCGATCCCAGAAGGGATCATTAACGACAAGCCGATCCCTGATGGCATGCCCCAGAACAACATGCGCGACATCCAAAGCGCCCGCGAAGTCTACGACCTGCGCGATCAGTACCTTGAAGCGCAGCGCGGCTTAGACGACTACGGCTCAGGCGAGCGCGTGAACAAGTTCCGCGAGCAGCTCTTTGCACTCAACAACCAGTACGCAGACGTTAGTGACGCCCTCAACGAGCGCCAAGAAGGCATCGAGGGCCGAGCCCGTACTTTCGTTGATGAGCTCATGGGCATGGGCCTGACTGACATGAGCCAGTTGGGTGAGCTTGAGGGGAGCTACAACGCGCTTATGGGCGACCGCAACAAGTTTGATGCACGCCAGTCTGACGACGAGCTCAGAGAGGCCATGCAGTACATGGGCCAGCAGCGTGCTCGACTCCAGCAAGAGCAAGCAGACAGGGACCGCAACGCTGAACGCGAACGCCAGATGGGCGGCAACACCGTCATGACGCCAGCCTTCGCTCGACAGTTCATGAATGATGCCGAGTATCAGGCGTTCCTCGCCTCGCTCGGCGAAGCACGCGACGGCCCATCCGGCGCGGCGGCAGCAACTAGCTTCGCCCGCTCGCTCGGGTTGGCGTAAGGAGAACGACACATGCCAATCGGTTGGGGTGCATTACTTACGGGGGCGATAAAAGCGGCTCCCGCTGTCATCGGTACAATCGGGGCGTTCCGTGAAGGACGCCGCGCCGAGAGCCGTGCCGAGCAGGACTACGCGAGCAAAGAGGCGCAGATGGCGCAGATCAACCAGCTCGCCAATCGACAACTCCAGCTCTTCGATGCCGAGTATGCTCAGCGTCAGGAACAGCGCGACTACTTCCGGCAGCAGGATGACATAAACCGGGCCATCCTCCAGAACGAGCGCGACTTCGACATGAAGCGCATGTTTCGAAACGACGCTCAGCTCGCCGCCGAGCGCGATTACTACATTAACCGCCAAATGGACCTTGACCGTGACGCCGCAGCCGAGCGCGCACGCCAGCTTCAGAGCCTCATGCAGAACCAAGCCCTCGCCGCCAGCGAGCGCGAGGTCGCCCTCGAGGAACTGAGGAAGGCACAATACATCGCCTCCGAAGAAAGCGAGCAAGACCGCCGAAACTTCCACGAGGCGCAGTTCCAAATGCGCGCCGAACGCCAGTTCGCCATCGAGCAAATGGAAGAAAAGCGCTCGACCGCTCGTGCCGAGCGAGACTTCGAACTCCAGCGCCGCCAAGAACTCGAGGGTCGCCTCGACTCCTACAGCCAGTCAATGACCGAACTCCAAGAGAGCTTTGGCCCTGCACGTCGTATGGCCGAGCTATCCCAGCGCGACATCGACGCCCGCGTCTCGCGCCGTGAGCAGGCCGTCACTGACAACTACGACCGCGTCATCGACCGCATGGTTGGCGGCAACGAAGCTGACCTCATGCGCCGTGGCATCCAAGGCACCGATCCGGGTGACACTCGCGACCGGATTGCCGCTCGCCTCGCAGACGACCTCACCATGCAGCAGATGGCAGCGGGCGACGCAGCTCGCGCCGCCCTCGGCGCAGAGCAGAACATGCTCCTCTCGAACATCCAGGGCGACTACGGTGTTCGCCAGATGGCGTACAACGACCTCACGGCGGGTCAGATGGCGGGCTTCAACGAGTACGCTGGCCTCCTCAACTCGTCGCCGTCAGCGAACGCATACAATCTCGACGTTGGCATTAACTCCGCCGCTTACGACCGGGCTATCCAGTCCGCCAACCAATACAAGACCCCAATGGCTATCGGCTCGGCTATCTACGATCAGGCGATAGGCAGCGGGTTCGGCCCGACCGTCAACACGCCGTCGGCTATGAACATGCAA